>VFQR01002528.1_pt1 | contig 11502 bp, 9 predicted proteins | sample 3512321 | NCBI WGS metagenome assembly VFQR01 (sample SAMN10412374, study PRJNA504923) | tailings metagenome | isolation source: Relicate 3 Philex TSF1 revegetated site | place: Philippines: Tuba, Benguet | collected 2017-08-29
GGAAGTGCCCGCCGATACACGCGCGCGGCAGGAGCGCGTTTCCGATCCTTCCGCTTCTGCCTGGGTGTCGGCGAATGCGGGCTCGGGCAAGACCACCGTGCTCGTGCGGCGTGTGATCCGGCTTCTGCTCGACGGCAATCCGCCGGCGCGGATTCTCTGCCTGACCTTCACCAAGGCCGCCGCCGCCAACATGGCGAACAAGGTGCTCGGCACGCTCGCCGAATGGGTGCGGCTTGGAGACGCTGAACTCGACAAGCGCCTTGCCGCCGTAACACCGCTGGAAATTGACCCGGCTTTGCGGGCGCGGGCGCGGAGGCTGTTCGCGGAAGCGCTGGAAACGCCGGGCGGCCTGAAGGTGCAGACCATTCACGCATTCTGCGACCGCGTGCTGCATCAGTTTCCGTTCGAGGCGAATGTCCCGGCGGGTTTCGAAGTGCTCGATGACCTGCGCGAAGAAGAACTGCTGCGCCGTACGCGCGAGGAAGTTATCGTCGAGGCATCGAAGGCTCCCGATGGCGCGCTTGGTCAGGCGCTTGCGGTCGCGATTGCCTCGGCCAACGACGAAAGCCTCGCCATGGCGCTCGGTGAATGCGTGCGCGCGCGCCGCAAGGTGAAGGAGGCCGCCGCACTGGGCAGGGATGCGCTGGCCCGATCGCTCAAAATCGATCCCGCAACGACCGTCACATCCGTCATCGGAGACATTCTTCTTTGCACCGATCTACCGCGCGCGGAGTGGGGGCCGGTTGCCGCGACGCTTGCCGGACTAGGCGGCAATGCCAAGAAAAGCGGAGAGCGTTTGCTGGTTGCCTCACGCGCCCGCAACGACGAGACATCCGCCGAGGCTTATCTGGATGTTTATTTTAACAGCGATGGCGACCTTCGCGACGATGGAGGATTTGGCGCTGAAAAAACGCGCAACGCCAATCCGGAACTGTTCGCGAGAATATTCCGGGAGCGGACGCGCGTGGAGGATCTGCGTGGCAAGCTGTTCGCCGCGCGCTGTCTCGATCGTACCTGCGCGCTACTCACGCTGGCGGAAGCCGTGATCGAAAAATTCGAGAACGCCAAGCAGGAACGCAGTGCGCTCGACTACGGCGATCTCATCTCCAGGACCGCCGACATGCTGAACGATCTCGGTTCCGCCTGGGTGCTCTACAAACTCGACGGCGGCATCGACCACGTGCTGGTCGACGAGGCGCAGGACACAAGCCCCGAACAGTGGAACGTGATCGCGAAGCTCACGGAAGAATTCTTCGCAGGCAAGGGTGCGCGCGAGGATCGCAAGCGCACGATCTTCGCGGTCTGCGACGAGAAACAGTCGATCTTCAGCTTTCAGGGCGCGGCACCGGCCGAGTTTACCGGACAGCAAAAAAGCTTCCAGAAACTGGTCGAAGCCACGGGTTCAACGTTTCATGCAGAAACACTCAATCTGTCTTTCCGCTCGGCGCCGGTGGTCCTGAACGCCGTCGATAAAGTTTTCAGCCGGGCCGAGGCTAGCAAGCAGGTCTCCAGCACCAACTCTGTCCCGCCGCACGAAGCGATCCGCTCGAAGGCGCCCGCGCTGGTTGAACTGTGGGACACCGAACGGCCCGAACCCGACGAGAAGGACAAGCTTCCCTGGGACGCGCCGATCGATGCGCAAAGTGAAAAAAGCCCTGTCGTGCAGCTCGCGCAACGCATTGCGAATGCGGTGAAGCACTGGACCGAAGGCGGACATGCAATCGAAGACAGCAAAACCCATGAGCTGCGCGCGCCAACGGCAGTCGACGTGATCGTACTCGTGCGGCGGCGAGGCCCGCTGTTCAATGCAATTTTGCAATCATTGAAAGCGAAAGGCCTGCCCGTCGCCGGTGCCGACCGGCTGAAATTGTACGAACACATCGCGGTCATGGACCTCGTTGCGCTCGGCGATGCGCTCACGCTGGAGACGGACGACCTTGCGCTCGCCTGCGTTTTGAAATCACCGCTGTTCCATTTTTCGGAAGACGATCTGTATCTGCTCGCGCACGGACGAACCGGTTCGCTCGCGAACTCGCTGTGCGAGCACGCAAAAATAAATCCACGCTTTTCCGAAGCGGAAATGCTGCTCGCCCGCTGGCGCATTGAAGCCGCAACGCTGCGGCCGTTCGATTTCTACTCGCGCGTGCTTGGGCGCGACCACGGCCGTGAAAAAATGCTGGCGCGGCTCGGGCATGAAGCCGCGGATGCGCTCGACGAATTTCTCGCCCGTGCGCTGGTGTATGAGCAGATCGAAACGCCCTCACTTGTTGGATTTCTGCATTTCCTCCGCCGCGCAGGCACGGAGGTGAAGCGCGATCTGGAAGTCGAAGCCAACGCCGTGCGCGTCATGACCGTGCATGGCGCGAAAGGGCTGGAAGCGCCGATCGTGATCCTCGCCGACAGTACGACCATCCCCGAAGGCAAGGGCACGCGCCTGCACGACATCCCCGGCACAAAACACTTCGTATGGGCAGGCAGCAAGAAACTCGATTCACCGGTCGAGACGGCCGCGCGTGGTGCCGCGCGAGAGGCCCGCGAAGCCGAGTATCGCCGCCTGCTCTATGTGGCGCTGACGCGCGCCGCGGATGCGCTCGTGGTATGCGGCGTGCAAGGCAGCAAGAATCTCGATCCGGGCTGCTGGTACAGCCTTGTGCGCAACGCGCTCGAAGCGGGCGAGCCTTACGAACTTTCAGCGGTGAGCATGCCTTATGGCGAAGTACGCCGCTGGCGCGCGCAGGCATCCAGACCCGCGCCCATCACGGAAACTCCGGCGATGATCCCCGCTGGAATTCCCGATGCACTCACGCGCCCTGCTCCGGCTGCGGGTCAACCGGTCGAACGCATCCGCCCATCGGAATTCGATCACGAGGATGCAATGCGCATGCGCGCCGGCACCGGTTCACGCGCGGCAGCACTTCGGCGCGGCGATCTCATGCACCGGCTGCTGGAAATCCTGCCGGAGCAGAAGCCGGAGACATGGATGCAAGGCGCGCAGCAATTCCTGAAATCCGCCGCACCGGAACTCAGCCAGGACGACCGCGCAGCCTTCGCCGCCGAAGCCGTTGCGCTTCTGCGCCATCCCGGCATGGCTCCCCTGCTTGGCGCGCGGAGCTTGCCCGAGGTTCCATTCCTCCACCGCGCAAAAGCCGGAACGGAGGTGGCTGGGCGGATCGACCGGCTGTTCGAAAAGGACGGCGAACTGATCCTGCTCGACTACAAGACCGACGCGAATCCGCCGGAAAACACGGCGGAAATCCCGGAAAGCCATCGCAGGCAGCTTTTTCTCTATCGCGAGGCGCTGGCGCGGATCTATCCGGGCCGGACCGTCCGCTCGATCCTCGCCTATTCCCGGGGACCGTTCGTTCACGAGCTTCGGTAACACCCGCCGGGGACGGTGGATGGCGTCTCACCTCGCCGTGATGCTCCTTGACGGCCCCGACGCCCGATCCCTACTTAGGGGCTGAACAACGCAAGAACCCCGCCCATCCGAGAGGTTGTCATGGCCGTAGCGAAAGTTTCCGACACGTCGTGGGACAGCGATGTGCTGAAGTCCAAGGAGCCCGTGGTCGTCGACTTCTGGGCGGAGTGGTGCGGACCGTGCCGCCAGGTGGCGCCGGTGCTCGAGGAAGTCGCGGGCGAACTCGCCGGCAAGGTGAAGATCGTCAAGCTGAATGTCGACGAAAGCCCAAACACGGCTTCGAAATACGGCATTCAGTCGATCCCGACACTGATGATCTTCAAGAACGGCGAAATGACCGCGCGGCAGATCGGTGCGGCTCCGAAGGCGAAGATCGTGCAGTGGATCAACGGCTCGATCTGATCCCGGCTTGAAGCGAATTGAAAACTCCCCGCTCGCGCGGGGAGTTTTTTTATTGCGGAAAGATTACTGAGGAGCTGTGCCGTTCGCTTCCAGCACCTGACCCGCAAGATAGAGCGAACCGGTAATCAGCACGCGTGGCGGGGATTCCAGATCGAGTGCCGCGATACGGCTGAGTGCTTCGCCGAGCGAAGGTGCCGCCTCGGCCGGGATTTTCTCCTGCCGTGCAAGCGAAGCGATTTCGTCAGGCGTGCGGGCATTGTCGGAATTGACCGGCACGGCGATCAGATGCCGTGCAATACCGGTGAAACTCGCGAGAAAACCGCCGGCGTCCTTGGTGTTCAGCATACCGACGATCAGCACCAGCGGCGCCGACACGCGCTCCTCGATGCCGGCGAGGCTCGCCGCCACCGCCTGCCCGCCCCCCGCATTGTGCCCGCCGTCAAGCCAAAGCTCGCTGCCCGCCGGGAGTTTTGCGAGCAGACTGCCGGATGACAGAAGCTGCATGCGCGCGGGCCAGTCGGCACCCTGCATGCCGGCGTCATAGGCGGCATTCGGAATCTTGAACGCCTTGGAAAAACGCAAGGCCGCGATCGCGCAGCCCGCGTTCTCGATCTGGTGCGCGCCGAGCAAACGCGGACGCGGCAAATCGAGAAGCCCGTCTTCGTCGGCATAAACCAACCGCCCCGCTTCCTCGTGGGCATGCCAGTCTTCGCCGGACACAGCGAGTTTGGCGCCCGCCTTGCGGGCCGCGCGTTCAATCACGTCGAGCGCAATCTTTTCCTGCTTCGCCACAATGGCGGGCGTACCGCGTTTAAGGATGCCTGCCTTCTCCGCAGCAATGCCTTCCAGCGATGGCCCCAGAAAATCCGTATGGTCGATGGAGACAGGCGTAATCACCGTTGCCGCCGCTCGTTCGATCACGTTGGTCGCGTCGAGCCGCCCGCCGAGGCCCACCTCCAGCAGCAGCACGTCGGCCTTGTGCCGCGAAAAGATCAGGAACGCCACGGCGGTCGTGATCTCAAAAAACGTGATCGGTTCGCCGCCGTTTACCCGCTCGCATTCGGAAAGTGCCGCAGCCAGCTCCTCGTCGCCGACGATCCTGCCGCCGTCTTTTCCGCCAAGCCTGATCCTCTCGTTGAAATTCACGAGATGCGGCGAGGTATATACATGCGTCGAATATCCAGCGGCTTCGAGGATCGCGCGCAGGAACGCGACGGTCGAACCCTTGCCGTTGGTGCCGGCGACATGGATCACCGGCGGGATTTTTCGTTCGGGATTGCCAAGCCGTTCGAGCAGGGCTTGCAGCCGCCCGAGCGACAGGTCGATCTTTTTCGGATGAAGCTGGCCAAGCCGTGCGATCAGTTCACGCGCCTGCGCGGCGGCGGAACTCCCGCTCAAGCGGCGCCTGTCAGCAGCAACTGGTCCGGGGTCGGTTCAGCTGGCTGCTTCGTCAGCACGCGGCAAAGGCGCGAAAGTGTGGCGCGCATTTCATGGCGGTGCACGACGAGGTCGACCATGCCGTGGTCACGAAGATATTCGGAGCGCTGGAAGCCTTCCGGCAATTTTTCGCGGATGGTCTGCTCGATCACGCGTGGACCGGCAAAGCCGACGAGTGCCCCCGGCTCCGCGATCTGCACGTCCCCGAGCATCGCGTAGGAAGCGGTGACGCCGCCGGTCGTCGGGTTGGTCAGCACGACGATGTAGGGCTTCTTCACTTCGCGCAGCTGCTGCACGCCGACCGTGGTGCGCGGAAGCTGCATAAGTGAGAGCACACCTTCCTGCATGCGCGCGCCGCCGGAGGCCGCGAACAGGATGAACGGCGACTGTTTCTCGGCCGCGGTCTGCAATCCCTTGATGATCGCCTCGCCGGCCGCCATGCCGAGCGATCCGCCCATGAAATCGAAATCCTGCACGCCGATCACGACCGGGAGGCCATCCATGCGGCCGAAGCCGAGCTTCACAGCGTCCGTCAATCCGGTCTTGTTGCGGGCGTCCTTCAGGCGGTCGACATATTTGCGCTCGTCGCGGAATTTCAGCGGGTCAGCCGGCACTTCTGGCACGGCGATGTCGAACCAGGTTTCGCCGTCAAACATCGACTTGAGGCGCGCGGTGGCACCCATGCGCATGTGATAGTTGGAGCCGGGGATCACCCACTGGTTCGCTTCCACGTCCTTGTGAAAAACGAGCTGGCCGCTTTCCGGACATTTGATCCAGAGGTTCTCCTTCACGTCGCGGCGCTGAAGGAGATTGCGGATTTTCGGAACGGCGTTGGAAATCCAGTTCATGATTTACTCCGCTGCGACGCGACGCGCCGACTTTACACCGGAAGCGAGTGCCGCGACGAGATCGGTGACGGCCTGCACCGTCTTGCCGGTGGGACGGCCATCCTTGTCGAGGCTCGCGCGGACGGCGTCAACCAGCGCCGAGCCGACCACCACCGCGTCGGCGCCTTCGGCGATACCGCGCGCGTTTTCGGCGGTCTTGACCCCGAAACCAACGGCAACCGGCAATTTCGTGTGCTTTTTGATGCGCGCGACCGCAGCCGAAACATTGGAGGCGTTCGGCGTCGCGGCACCCGTGATGCCGGTAATCGAGACGTAATAGACGAAGCCGGATGTGTTCTTCAGAACCGCGGGCAGGCGCTTGTCGTCGGTCGTCGGTGTTGCGAGACGCACGAAGGCTAGTCCCGCTTTCATCGCCGGGATGCAGAGTTCCTCGTCTTCTTCCGGCGGAAGGTCCACAACGATCAGCCCGTCGACGCCCGCTTCCTTCGCGTCCTTCAGGAATTTATCGACGCCGTAGATGTAGATCGGATTGTAGTAGCCCATCAGGATGATCGGCGTCGCGTCGTTGTCCTTGCGAAAATCGCGGACGAGCGAAAGCGTCTTCACCATGTTCTGTCCGGCACCCAATGCACGGAGACCCGCCGCCTGGATCGCGGGGCCGTCCGCCATCGGATCGGTGAAGGGCATGCCCAGTTCGATGATGTCGGCCCCTGCTTTGGGCAAGGCTTTTGCAATGGCGAGCGACGTCGCGAGGTCCGGGTCACCGGCCATGACAAATGTAACAAGCCCCGCGCGCCCTTCGCGCGCAAGCGCCTCGAAACGTGCGTCGATGCGCGCGGTCATTTGTGTTCTTCCAGCCAGCGCGAAACCGAATCCAGATCCTTGTCACCGCGGCCGGAGACGTTGATCACCATCAGATGATCCTTCGGCTTCTTCGGCGCGAGCTTGATGACTTGTGCAAGCGCATGCGCGGGCTCGAGTGCGGGAATAATTCCCTCAAGCTTCGAGCAGAGCTGCAAGGCAGCCACTGCCTCGACGTCGGTCGCGGAAAGAAATTTCACGCGGCCCATGTCGTTGAGCCAGGCATGTTCCGGACCGATGCCCGGATAATCGAGACCGGCCGAGATCGAATGCGCTTCAGCAATCTGGCCGTCGTTGTCCATGAGCAGATAAGTCCGGTTTCCGTGCAGCACGCCGGGCTTGCCGCCGGCGATCGAAGCCGCATGCTGCTTGTCGAGGCCGTGACCTGCCGCTTCCACGCCGTAGATTTCCACATCGCGGTCATCGAGGAACGGATGAAAGAGACCCATCGCATTTGAGCCGCCTCCGATGCAGGCGACGAGCGAATCCGGCAGGCGGCCTTCGGCGGCCATCATCTGCTCGCGCGTTTCGCGGCCGATCACGCACTGGAAGTCGCGCACCATAGCTGGATAGGGGTGCGGACCGGCGACGGTGCCGATGCAATAGAACGTATCCGAGACATTGGTGACCCAGTCGCGCAGGGCCTCGTTCATCGCGTCCTTCAGCGTCTTGGAGCCGGACACGACCGGGCGCACTTCGGCGCCGAGCATCTTCATGCGAAAGACGTTCGGGCTCTGACGTTCGACGTCAACGGCGCCCATATAGACGATGCATTCAAGACCGAAGCGCGCGCAGAGCGTTGCCGTGGCAACACCGTGCATGCCGGCACCCGTCTCCGCGATGATGCGCTTCTTGCCCATGCGGCGCGCGACCATGATCTGGCCGAGCACGTTGTTCACCTTGTGCGCGCCGGTGTGGTTCAGTTCCTCGCGCTTGAAATAGATTTTCGCGCCCTTGAGATGCTCCGTCATGCGCTCCGCGAAATAGAGCGGCGACGGGCGGCCGACATAGTGCGTGAGGTAGCCGTTCATCTCCTCGTAAAATTTCGGATCGGCCTTTGCGTCGTTGTAGGCCTTCTCCAGTTCGAGGATCAGCGGCATCAGCGTCTCGGCGACAAAGCGTCCGCCATAAATGCCGAAATGCCCACGCTCGTCGGGACCGTTACGCAATGAATTCGGCTGGACGTTCACGACGCTTTCTCCAGCTTGGCGGATGCCGAGCGCGCATTCGCGACGAACATCCTGATTTTTGAAACATCCTTCATGCCGGGAGCACTCTCGACGCCGGAAGAAACATCGACGGCGTCCGGCTGAACGGTGGCAATGGCGGCGGCGACATTGGCCGGATCGAGCCCGCCCGAAAGCATGATCGGTTTTGTGCGCTTCATGCTTGCGAGCAAATTCCAGTCGAACGACTTGCCATGGCCGCCGGGGCGGGTCGCGTCCTTTGGCGGCTTGGCGTCGAACAGGATCCAGTCGGAGAACTGCGCGTATTTTTCCGCCGCCTGCAAATCGCTTTCGGACGCGATCGGCAGCGCCTTCATCAGCGGCTTGCCGTAGCGCTGGCGGAGAGCGGTCAATCGCTCAACACTCTCGCGGCCATGGAGCTGGAAAATATCCGGGTTCACCTGTTTCGCGATCCCCTCGAACAGCGAGTCGTCGGCATCCACCGTCAGCGCCACAATCTTCGCGCGGCCGCGCGCAACCTGTGCGATCCGCGCTGCGTCGGGCAGCGATATCGCGCGCGGGCTCGGCGGGAAAAAGACGAGGCCGACATAATCGGCGCCCGCCTCCACGGCGGCCTCCATCGCGGCTAAGTCGTTGATTCCACAGATTTTGATCTCGGCCATGGGAATTCGATGACACGGGCAACGCCGGTTGTCCACCGGCCTAGCGCGCGGCGTCTCCGAGCCGTTTCCAGGCAAGGATCGCCGCGGCCAGGTCCTCAAGCGCCGTGCCCACCGACTTGAACAGCGTGATCTCCTCCGGCCCGCCGCGACCCGGTACTTCCTTGCGGCAAAGCTCGAACAGATCGCCCTGGATGTCGGTCTCGCTGATCACCTCGTCGCGCAGGGGCTCGATGAGGTCTCCGGGCTCGTGCAGCGCATGATGCGTATCTACGAAGATGCGCGAGCGGCGGATCACCTCGTCGTCGGACTCCCGCATCGTTGCCTTGAAGGCACCGGCGAGATCGACATGGGTGCCGGGTCTGAGCCATTTCCCATGGAGAACGGGACTGGAAGCGCCGGTGACGCAGGTGACGATGTCGGCCTCGCCGACGGCTTTTTCCAGATCGGCCGCCACGCTTGCATTCAGGCCAAATTTCTTCATCTCCGTCGCCGTCTTGCCGGCACGGGCGGCCGTCCGATTCCAGACGAGCGTTTTCTTAATGGGGCGCACGCTGGCATGCGCACGGGCGAAGTAGATCGAGAGCGCACCAGCACCGATAATGAGATGCGTCGAAGCGTCCTCGCGCGCGAGATATTTCGCGGCGAGCGCCGAGGCCGCCGCCGTTCTCCAGCGGGTGAGGATGCCGCCATCCAGCACCGCAAGCGGCAGCCCGCTGTCGCCGGCCAGCAGGAGATAGTTTCCGGTCAGGCTCGGAATGCCCTTGGCGAGGTTTTCCGGAAAGATGGTGATGACCTTGATGCCGAGAAACGCCTCCCGCTCGCCGCCGGTCCAGGCCGGCATGATCAGGATGGTCGCTTCATGCTCCGGAAGGGCGCGCGGAATGTAGTGATGGTGCCGTTCCGGGATCGTCACGTCGCCGCGGAACGCAGCTTCCAGCCCGCCGATCAGCGCCGGAAAATCAAACGCCGCGTCGATTTCCGCCGCCGAAATGAACCGCACGGGTCAGTTCGCGATCCGGTCGTTCATGCGGGTGAGGTCGCGGCCGCCGGAGAAATATTCGGCCTTGGCACGGTCGGTTTCGGCCTTGAGACGGCTCATGTCGCGCTCGGCTTTCTGTGCCGCCATGCGCCAGCGCATCTTGCCGAAGGAAACCACGAGTCCGCCGACCAGCACGCCCGCGAACAGCGAGCCTAGAATGACGATGAAGAGCGGCATGTTGAGCGAAAAGGCCGGCGCTTCGCGCGAAAACGGGTCGAGCGAAACCGTGACCCATTGACGGTTCGCCACCGCGAACATCACGAACAGGATCGCAAGCGGCGCCACGATAAACCAGAACGTCAATCTGCGCATGATCGGGTCCAATGCCTTTCACGGCTGCAGCAAAAATCGAAACGGAGGCGCTGAACCGTACGGTTACTTGAACGACGTTGGAGCCTATTTGGCCGGACGGCGGTTCAGGCGCTCGCGCATTTCCTTGCCGGTCTTGAAATACGGCACGACTTTTTCGAGCACCTTCACCTGCGCGCCGGTGCGCGGATTTCTTCCGGTGCGGGCGGGCCGCGACTTGACGGAGAACGCACCGAAGCCGCGCAGTTCGACGCGATCGCCGCGCGCAAGCGCGCGGGTCACTTCGTCGAGGATCGCATCGATGATGTTTTCAACGTCGCGCTGATAGAGATGCGGATTGGCTTCAGCAATCCGCTGCACGAGTTCAGACTTGATCATTGTTCCGGCCGCCCTCGGAGCAAAAACCCGAATGATACAAACGGGTTGCTAGACCTCATTCCGCAAGGGGAGGCTGCCAGAGCGCCAAAAGCCCGTCAAGCTGTGAGCGGGCGGCGGCACCGGCGAGCGCATCGCTGCCGAGAAATGTGGCCAGCGAATGCATGCCCGCGAGCTCCAGCACGGACGAAAATGCCGACAGCCAGCGGAATTCGCTGCCGACACCGCGCGAACGCCAGTCGCGGATCTTGAGATCCTTGTCGATCCCCTTGTTTTTCTCGAGCCATTCGCGCGCCACGCGTTCGTCGCCGATCTGGTCGATGAGACGAAGCGGTAACGCCTGATTGGCGGTAAAGACCCGGCCGTCCGCGGCGTTGTCGAGCAGCTTGCCATCGAGGTTCCGGCGCTCCCGCACCAGATCCTTGAACCAGCCGTAGCTGTCGAGAACGAGGCTGCGCACGGCTGCCTCGGCTTCCTTGCTGGTCGGCTCGTAGCCGTTCGGTGCCGCCTTCAGCGGGGAAGACTTGATCGCCTCGACCGACACGCCAACCGTCTTCAGCAACTCATGCAGGTTCGGATACTGGAAGACGACGCCGATCGAACCGATGATGGCGTTCCTTGGTGCAACGATATGGTCGGCGCCGATCGCCGTGATGTAGGCGCCGGACGCGGCCGCCCCTTCGACCACGGCAACCACCGGCTTCTTTTCAGCGAGACGGCGGATACCGGCATAAAGCGCTTCGGAGCCCGCAACCGTGCCGCCGGGGCTGTCGATCGAAATGATCACCGCCTTGGCGCCGGAGTTGCCGATCCTTTCCAGCATCTGCAGTCGCTGGCGATCGTTGCGGATTAATCCGCCGACCATCACGCGCGCCACATGCGGTGAGCTCTCGCCGATATAGGCGCTGCCGCCTCCGAACCGCCAGAACGCCGCGATCACGGCGACGACGGCGATGAGGGCGAG
>VFQR01002529.1_pt1 | contig 11496 bp, 12 predicted proteins | sample 3512321 | NCBI WGS metagenome assembly VFQR01 (sample SAMN10412374, study PRJNA504923) | tailings metagenome | isolation source: Relicate 3 Philex TSF1 revegetated site | place: Philippines: Tuba, Benguet | collected 2017-08-29
GCCATGAGCACGCCGTCGCCCAGCATCTTGACCACCGTGCCGCCGTGGGCCTGCCCGCGCGCGCCGATCCACTGGGTGAGCTTGGTCACCGCCTTGGTGGCGCGGTCGTTCCCCAGTGTCTCGAACACCGAGGTGCTGCCGGTGAGATCAACGAAGGCGATCGTGAGGTCGGGCATGGTGGAAGCGGTTGCCGATCGATTACAGCATGCAGGTCCTGCACGCCTGTTTCATCGGCCGCTGAGCCCCCACGCTGCAACGACACGCGGCCGCCGTGTGTCGCCCAAGGCACACATGAACGCATGCCAACAGAGTGCAAAGGTATTAGGTTTGTGAGACTTCGCCTCAAGCATGAGCACTAAGCACATGATTTGCCTGTTGTTTTTTCTCTGTATCAGGGCTTGCGTCATTGCATCGACATGCACCAAACCGTATCCTGCGCTTCCCCTTGTGACGCATCCCCCCTCTTTGCATCCCATGCGTTGGTTCAAGCCCAGTCTCCGCAACAGCATCTCCGCGCTGATCGGCCCGCACGCGCGCGCCGACGAGGAAGACGCGCTGGAGCCGGTGCGCCGCGCGATGCTCGACGTGCTGGGCGAAGACGGTGCACAGCGCAACCCGGCGCTCAAGCGGCGCCTGAAGTTCATGCACGACGCGCACAGCCTCTGGTACGCGCGCGCCGAGCTGGTGGCGGTGCTGAGCCAGATCCACGGCGAGGCGTTGGCCGTGCACCGGGTGCAGGGGCTTTCACCCGTGTTCCAGGGCCTGATCCCGAAGGCCCTGATCGACGCCTCCCGCATCCGCCGGGCCTGATCCCTCAGTGATCGTGGTCGTCGTGGGGCTCATGGCCCCAGACCATGAGCGCCTGGCGTCCCTCCACCAGCAGTTCCACGCGCCGCCCCACCGGCAGCAGCACCTTGGTCGGCACGTGGCCGAATGGCAGGCCGGTGTACACCGGCGTCTTGGTCTGTGAACGGAACCAGTCGATCACCGTCTTGAGCGCGTAGCCGCGGTCGTGGCCCGGCACCAGCTTGAAGCGGTTGAACGCGCCCAGCAGCACGGCCTTCTGCGCATCGACGATGCCCGAGCGCAGCAATTGCGTGAGCTGGCGCTCGATGCGGTAGGGGTGCTCGTTGACATCCTCCAGGAACAGAACCCCGCCCTTCACCGCCGGCAGCCAGGGCGTGCCCACCAGCGCGCACAGCACGTTCAGGTTGCCGCCCCACAGCAAGGCGTCGTGGATGTGCCGCACCGGTTTTGCGGCATGGGCACGGGCGTCGGCAGCCGGCAGCGTCCAGCCCGTGCCCTCGGCCGATCCGCACAACAGGTCGTCGAAGCAGGCCAGCATGATCTCGTCGGGCTCGGCCTCGGGGCCGAAGTCCTCGCCGAGCGCCGGGCCGGCCCAGGTGGTGGCGCCGGTTTTTGCCAGCAGCGCCAGTTGCAGCGCGGTGAAGTCGCTCAGGCCCACGAAGCGCGTGCCCTTCTCGATGGCCTTGGTGAGCGCCTTGTACGGCAGCGCCGGCAGGATGCGCGTGAGCCCGTAGCCGCCGCGCGAGATCAGCGCGACGTCGGCGCCGCTGGCCGCCGCGCGGCCGATGGCGGCCACGCGAACCTCGTCGTCGCCCGCAAAACGCAAATGGCTGGCCAGCGCGGCCTCGTCGATCTCGACCTCGTGGCCGAGGGCCTTCAGGCGCTTCACGCCGCGGCGAAACGCCGACTTGTCGCGCACCGCGCTGGAGGGGGAGTAGATGTAGACGTGGCTCATGGGGAACGGGATCAACGGGTGAAATGCGAAACGGCAGCGCGCGCGATCGGCTCGCCGTGTTCCTGCACGAAATGGCCGGCCTGCGGCAGCAGCATCGGTTCGGGGCAGCCCCGGATCTGGTCGCGCAGCGCGCGCATCACCGGCTCGCCGAGCACCGGGTCCTGCTGGCCGATGGCCATCAGGCTCTCGCCCTGCCAGCGCTCGCGCCAGAAATCGCGCGCCTGGCGGCTCACGGCCGCGCCGTCGCTGTCCGGCTGCTCGGGCACCATGGGCGGAAAGGCGCGCAGCGCGGCGCGGTGGCCGCGGTCGGGGAACGGCGCGTTGTAGGCCGCGCACTCGGCCTCGCTCATCTGCGGGTTGCCGCGCGCGAACAGCCGCCCGACGTCGAAATCGGGCTTGCTCGCGCACATCTCGCGCCAGGCGAGGAAGCCGGGCGACAGCGGCGCGTCGCCGGTGCCCAGCGTGGTGTTCATCACCAGCAGGCCGCGGTAGCGCCCGGGCGCGGCCATCGGCAGCGTGAGGCCGAGCAGGCCGCCCCAGTCCTGCACCACCAGCACCACATTGCGCAGGTCCAGCCGTTCGATCAACTCGAGCAGCACCTGGCGGTGCCAGGTGAACGTGTGCTGGCCGTCCTTCTTGGGTTTGTCGCTCTTGCCGAAGCCGATCAGGTCGGGCGCGACCACGCGGTCACCCGCCGCGAGGAACACCGGGATCATGTGGCGGTAGAGGTAGCTCCAGGCCGGGTTGCCGTGCAGGCAGAGCCAGGTCCGCGGCGCATCGGGCGGGCCTTCGTCGAGGTAATGCAGCCGCAGGCCGGCCAGTGCCGGGAGATCGCTCAGGTGGTGCGGCGCCCACGGATAGCCGGGCAGGTTCTCGAACGCGCTGTCGGGGGTGCGCAGCGCGTCCTCGCGCAGCGGGTGCGGGTTGCCGTTCATGCGTCGCTCCTGAAAAAACGTGCGCAGCAGCGCGCCGCCCTCGTCGGCCAGCACGCCGCCCTCCGCCGCGGTCTGGTGGTTCAGCCGCGCTTCGGTGAACAGGTTCACCACCGAGCCCGCGGCGCCGGTCTTGGGGTCGGGGGCGCCATAGACCACGCGCGCGAGTCGCGCATGCAGCATGGCGCCGCTGCACATGGCGCAGGGCTCCAGCGTCACGTACAGGGTGCAGCCATCGAGCCGGTAGTTGCCCAGGTGTTCGGCCGCCGCGCGCAGGGCCGCGATCTCGGCGTGTGCGGTGGGGTCGTGCAGCGCAATGGGTGCGTTGCGGCCGGTGCCGATCACGACGCCGTCCTTCACGACCACCGCGCCCACCGGCACCTCGCCGGCCGCGGCCGCGGCGCGCGCCTCTTGCAGGGCAAGGCGCATGAACGCGGTGTCGTCGGGCAGGGGCATGCGGGCGAGTGTAGGTGAGCGCCCGATCGGGCCATGCCGCGTCTGGCATGATGCCGGGTTGTTCTGGAAAACCCTCGGTTTTCGCCCCTCCATGCACACCCTTCCCCGCGGCGGCCGCCAGTGGGAGCTCGACGCGCTGCGCGGGCTCATGCTGGTGCTGATGACGCTCACCCACATGCCCACCGGCTTTTCGCCGGCGCTCAGCCAGCCGTTCGGCTTCGTGTCGGCGGCCGAGGGCTTCGTGCTGATCTCGGCCGTGCTGGCCGGGCGGGTGTACGGTGCGCGCGCCGAGCGCCAGGGCCTTGCGGCCCTGCGCAAGGGCCTGTGGCGGCGCGCGGGCACGCTCTACCTGTGCCACGCGGCCCTGCTGCTGCTCGCTTTCACGCTGATCGCCTGGTTGGGTGTGGTGCGCCACCAGGGCGGCGTCACCGGCCTGCTCGAGTACTTCTTCATCGACCGCGGCAGCGCGGTGCCCGCCGCCTTCGCGCTGCTCTACAACCCGCCGCTGCTCGACGTGCTGCCGCTGTACATCGTGCTGATGGGGGTCTCGCCGTGGCTCATCGCCCACGGCCAGCGCCACGGCTGGCGCGGACTCTTGTGCGTGAGCGTGCTGCTCTGGCTGGCCGAGCAGTGGGGGCTGGGCGCGTGGCTCCATGGTGGTGCGCAAAGCCTGGGCTGGCCGGTGCCCTACAAGGACATGGGGGCCTTCCACCTGTTCGCCTGGCAGTTGCTGTGGGTGGTGGGCCTGTGGCTCGGTGCGCGTCGCGCACCCTGGCCCACCCTGCGCTGGTGGTGGTGGCTGCCGGCACTCGCGCTGGTGCTGACCACGCTGGTGTGGCGCCACATGGTCGGCCAGGACCCGATGCCCGGCGTGCCCGCGGTGGCCGCGCTGTTCGACAAATGGTCGCTGGGCCCGCTGCGCCTGCTCAACCTCGCCGCGCTGGTGGCCCTGCTGATGGCCAGCGCGCCGCTGTGGCGCGCCCTGCCCCGGCCGCTGCCGCTGGAGCTGCTGGGGCGCCAGTCGCTGCCGGTGTTCTGCGCGCACATCGTGATCGCGCTGTTCACGCTGGCCTTCTTCGGCTCGGTGGAGGTGCTGCGCCCCTGGAGCACCGATCTCACGCTGCTGGCCGCGGCCTTTGCCGGCCTGTTCGGCGTGGCCCTGCTTTCGCAGGCGCGGGACGCCGGCGCCTGGCGGCTGCGTTCAGGGCTTCAGGTGCGCTGAGATCACCTGCCGCCACAGCGCGTAGCCCTCGGGGCTGAGGTGCAGGCGGTCGCGCACGAAGAGTTCGGGGCGCGCGCGGCCGTCGTTGTCGAGCATGGGCGTGTGCACGTCGATGTAATCCAGCCCCTCCTGCGCCAGCACCCAGGTCTGCACCAGCAGGTTGGCCTCGCGCATCGCTGCGGTCTGCGCCGCGCGCAGCGGGCTCGGCTTGATCGAGACGAAGGCGATCGGCGTGCCCGGCCGTTCGGCCTGCACCGCCTGCACGAAGCGCACGAATGCGGCCAGCACCTCCGCCGGCTGCGCGCCCTCGGCGATGTCGTTCTCGCCCGCGTACACGATCACCTGCGTCGGCAGGTAGCGCGTCACCAGCCAGGGCACGAGTTCGGGCCACTCCGACAGCCGCGAGCCGCCGAGGCCGCGGCGCAGCACCGTGGGCGCCTGGTCGGCGAAGGTGTGCTCCAGCCCTTTCCAGAGCCGGATCGTCGAGCTGCCCACGAACAGCACGCCGCCCAGCGGTGGCGCCTGGCGGCGGTCGGCGTCCAGCAGCGCCTCGATCTCGCTTCGCCAGCGCGAGACGGGCAACGCAAGGCCGGGCGCCTGCGCCCGCGCCAGTGCGGCGGCCAGCGCGCCGGCCAGCAGCAGCGCGCGGCGTTTCATGTGCGTGGCTGGCCCGTCAGACCGAGGCGGCGCATCCAGCCCGCCAGCGCCTGCTCGTGCGGGTTGCCCTGTTCATAGGCGGCCAGCAGCGCGGCGTGCGACTCGGGCCGGTGCTGGTTGAGCTTGAGCTTGCACTTCAGGTCCAGCACGCGCAGCTCGAAGGCGTGGATGCCCTGCATCATCTTGTGCTGGTAGTCCTCGGGCAATCCGCGCCACTGCGCGTCGTACGCGGGGTCGTGGTCGTGGATCAGGTGCTTGAGCAGGCGGTCCTTGTCGTCGAACGCCTCGACGAAGCGCACCTCGACGCGCGCCTGCACCATCAGGTAGTTCCAGGTCGGCACGCGCGCCAGATCGGGGTAGACGCGCGGCGTGAGGTAGGCGTGCGGCCCCTGGAACACCACCAGCGCCTGCGGCCGGGCGCGCAAATGCGCGGCCTGCGGGTTGGGCCGCGCCACGTGACCGAGCAGCGTGAGGGCGTCGCCCTGCGCACCTTCTTGCACCACGTGCAGCGGCAGCGGCGTGACAAAGGGAAAGCCGCTGTCGTCGGTGGTGATCAGGTGGGCGAACGGGTGGGCGCGCATGAGCTCCTGCGCGATGGCGGAATCCTGGCTGGCGAACTGGGGCGGAAGGTACACGGCGGGCGTCACAAACGCGGGTGGGATGGTGAGCGTACTGCAAGCCCACCCCGCGCGGCGTGACCACAGCGGGCGCAGCGGTGCGATGATGGTGCCCGCTGTCGCCACCACGCCCCCCATGTCCTGGTCACTTCTGCACCACCCCGCCTTCCAGAGCCTCGTGCTGCCGGCGCTGCTGGGTGTGCTGTGCACACTGGCCCTGCACCGGGCGTTGTCCGGCACCGACCGCGCCTGGGGCGGTTTCGGCGCCTCGATCGGCCTCGTGCTGGCGCTGCTGTGGTGGCCGGGCTTCGCCTGGCCGGCGGCCGCGCAGGCGCAGAAGTACCCCTGGATCGTGCTGCTCGGCCTGCTGGCGGCGCTGGCCATCCAGCTGCTGCGGCGCGGCCGCGCAGCCCCCACCGGGCGCAAGCCATGGGCCGTGTGGTCGGTCCTGGCGCTGCTGGTGCTGCTGGCCGGGCTCGCCGTCCTCGCGGTGATCAGTGGCTCGCTGCTGCTGGCCCAGCTCGCGCTGATGGTGGCCGCGAGCGCCGGCCTGCCCGTGCTGTGGGCCTGGTGGCGGCCCGACACCGGACCGCGCTTCACGGCGATCTCGCTCGTCCCGCTGCTGGTGGCCCTGTTGGCCCTCTTGGCCATGGTCGCCGCGCTCGGCTGGTCCGCGGGCGGGCCGCAGCAGGCCCCGGGCAACGACGCGGACGACCCCTACTACACACCCCGCTGGTGATGCGGGCACGCCGCAGGCGCGCGCGGGGTCTTGCGGGTTATTCGGCGGCAATCGACGGCTGCGATGCGATGATGGATTGCGATGCACCCCTCTGCCGAACCCCTGCGCCCCACCGAAGCCGCCGAGCACACGCTGGCCGACGTGCCCGCCGACTGGCATGACCTCTGGGCGCAGATGGTGGCCGTGCGCGCCGGCCGCCCGCCGCAGCGCACGGGCCGCCACGCGGTGCTCGGCCAGCGGCCCGGCGCGGGCTGGTGCATCCAGGGCCCGGTGAGCGCGCGCTGCGCGGCGTTGTTCGACCTCTACAAACCCCTGCTGGACGCGCGCAGCGCGGGCCCGGCCAAGCCCTGGGTGGTGGCGCAGATGGGCCAGAGCCTGGACGGCTTCGTGGCCACCGCCACCGGCGACTCGTACTACGTGAACGGCGCGCACAGCCTGGTGCACCTGCACCGGTTGCGCGCGCTGTGCGACGCCGTGCTCGTGGGCGCCGGCACGGTGGCCATCGACAACCCGCAACTCACCACCCGGCGCGTCGACGGCCCGCACCCGGTGCGCGTGCTGCTCGACCCCGCCGGGCGGCTGGACGGCCGCGCACGCGCCCTGCACGACGGCCAGGCCCCCACGCTGTGGGTGTGCGACGCGCGCCACGCGGCGGCGGCGCGCGCGCGCCTGGGCCCGTCAGCGGCCGAGGTGGTGGCGGTGGACGGCTTGCTCGATGACGCCGGCCACGATCCCGGCACCGACACCCAGCACGGCGCGCTCGACCCCCAGGGAAGCCCACGCCCGGCCTGGCGCGTGCCGCGTGTGCTCGACGCCCTGGGCGCGCGTGGCCTGCGCGTGCTGTTCGTGGAGGGCGGCGGCGTCACCGTGTCGCACTTCTTCGCGGCAGGGGCACTGCAGCGGCTGCACCTGTCGGTGGCGCCGGTGCTGGTGGGCAACGGCCGGCGCGGCCTGCAGGTGCCGGCGCACGACACGATGGCCGATTGCCCGCGGCCGCCCGCGCGCATGGTGGTGCTGGGCGACGACATGCTCTGGGACCTGGACCTGCGACCCGGCGCACACGCGGGGCGCGCTGCGCGCTGATCAGCGCGGCGGCAGCGCCAGCAGATCGACATGCCCCACGCGCAAGGCGCCCTGTGGCGCCCGCGACAGCTGCGCCAGGCGGCGCTCGCGCCACGCCCGCACACGCGCCGCGTCCCCGGGCGCCTGCTCGGCCGCTGCGCGCGCCATGCCCCCGGCCATGGCGCGCTGCATCGCCTCGCTGCGGTGCACGCCGGGGTGGATCCACCAGTCGCTGCGGGCCAGTTGCACACGCCAGCCCTGTGCGCGCAGCAGACCCGCCAGCGTGTGCGCTGCGTGCGGTCCCAGCGCCGGGCCCAGGCCCTTGTCGCGGCCCTGGTGTTCGGCGAATCGGCGTGCCACCCACGCATCGTCCCGGTCCGCGGGCCGCCAGGCGTGCCGGCCATCGACGTTGAGCGCGAACAGCAGCGCCGTGCGCGAGGCCGTGGCCAGCGCCGCGAGGCGCCGCAACCAGGCCTCGCCGGCGAGGTCGAGCAGCGCCGAGGCGGTGACCAGGTGCGCGGCCTGCCACGGCAGGCGCTCCAGGTCGGTGTTCAGGTCGGCCTGGCGCCGCAGCACCTGCACCTCGGCTGCGGGGTCGTCCCGCCGCAGCACGCCGCCGGGCCGCTGCTGAAAACCCGGCTGCGCGCCCCAGCGGCGCAGCAAGGCGGCATCGCGGTCCACCACCAGCCATTGCTGCGGTCCGCCCAGGCGCGGCGCCAGCCAGCGCAGGTTGGCGCCGGTGCCGCAGCCCAGGTCGATCACGCGCCAGGGGCCATCGGCGGGGCGGCGCACGAGCAGCGGGCGCAGCAGGCGGGCGCTGCCCTCGCGCGCGGCGGCGTCGAAGGGCTCGCGCAGCGCCAGCCAGTCGGCATCGAAGCGTTCGCGGCGGCTCATCGCAGCGCCCCGCACAGCGGCGCGACGGCATCGGCAAAGCGCGCCGCCTGTTCGCCCCAGGAAGGCAGTTGCCGAGCGGCCGCGCGCGCGCCTTCGGCCAGCCGCGCACGCAGTCCGGCGTCGCCGATCACGGCGGACAAGGCCTCGCGCCAGGCGCCTTCGTCGTCGGGCGGGACCAGCAGGCCGGCCGGCGCGGGCACCGTCTGCGTCAGCGCGCCAGCGCGGCTGGCGACGATGGGCAGGCCGTGCACCAGCGCCTCGTTGACCACCATGCCATAGCCCTCGTGGCGCGAGGCCAGCACGAAGACGTCGGCCGCCGCGTAGCGCGCCTGCAGCGCCTCGTGGGACAGCTCGCCGTGCCAGTGCACGCGGCCCGCGAGCGGGCCACGGGCGGTGCTGTCGTGCAAGCCTTGCGCCAGCACAGCGTCGCGCGTGGGGCTGCCCACGCAGTGCAGCGTCCAGCGCAGGTCGGCCAGGGTGGACAGCACGCGCAGCAGCAGCGCATGGTTCTTGCGCGGCGTGAGCGTGGCCACGCAGAGCAGTTGCACGCCGTCGTTTGTGTTCGGGCGGGTGATCGCGGGCGCTGCCACCGGGTCGGTGCCCGGCACCACCACCGTGATGCGTTCGCGCGGCACGCCCAGAGCCACCACGTCGGCCACCGTGGCCGCGCTGGTGACGATCACCCGCTGCGCGCAGGCCAGCGCGGCGCCCTCGGCATCGCGCAGGGCCTTTGCCTGCAACGCATCGAGCCCGGTCTCCAGGTGCAGCGGGTGGTGCACCAGCGCCACCCAGCGCAGGCGCTGCGCGTGTGCCGCCACCGCGGCGCCCAGCACACCGAAGGCCAGGCCATCGGCCACCACGCAGCAGCCATCGGGCAGGTCGGCGATGCGCCGTTGCGCCTCGGCGCGGCTGGCCGCATCGGGCCAGGGCCAGGCGCCGTCGATGCGCAGCACCGTCACCGCCCAACCCATCGCGCGCAGCGACTGGAGCAGGCGCCGGTCGTAGCCGTAGCCGCCGGTGGGCGTGTCGAGGTCACCAGGGACCAGCAGCACACAGGCCGCAGCAGCCGCCATCGTGTGTCAGCGGCCGAGCGCGGCTTCGTAGGCGGCCGAGGCCACGTGCGACTCGTTGAGCGACACGCGCATGGCCGTGAGGCCGCCGCTGGCGCTGCCGGGCACCGCGTGCGGGCCCATCGCGCCCGCAGCGATGCGCTGCGCCAGGCGCTGGAACAGCGCGTGCGCCAGGAACTCGGTGGTGGTGTTCTGGCCGGCGAACTCGGGCAGCTCGTCGAGGTTGCGGTAGTTCAGCCGCGCCAGCTCCTCGCGCAGCACCTGCGTGGCCAGGCCGATGTCGACCACCAGCCCATCGGGGTCGAGCGCCGGGCGGCGCACTTCGAGGTCGACCACGTAGGTGGCGCCGTGCAGCGCCTGCGCCGGGCCGAAGACGGCGCCGCGAAAGCTGTGGGCGATCATGAAGTGGTCGCGAACGGTGAGGGAAAACATGGGGCTTCTCGGTCGGGGGTCAGTCGGGGTAATCGATGCGCTGGCACAGGGTCCCGGTGTCACCACCGGCCAGGCGCTGCAGCACCTGCGGCAGTTCGTCGAACGGTGCGTGGTGGGTGATCAGGCCATCGAGCACCGGATCGGTGAGCAGCGACAGCGCCAGGGCCAGCCGCTGCGCATGGCTCCAGCGCGCGCGCTGCGCGCCGGCCACCTGCCCCACCTGCGAGCTGCGCAGCGTGAGCCGCTGCGCGTGAAAGCCCTCGCCCAGCGGCACCTCGACGCGGCGCGTGCCGTACCAGCTCAGCTCCAGCACCGTGGCCTCGAAGCCGGCCAGGCGCAGCGCGGTGGCCAGGCCCGCGCCCTGCCCGCTGGCATGCACCACCAGATCGGCCCCGGCGCTGGCCTGCGCCGGCAGGGCAAACGAGGCACCCAGGGCCTGCGCGATGCCCGCGCGCGCGGCCTGTGTGTCCACCACCTGCACCCGGCAGCCCGGCACGCGCGCGGCCAGCCAGGCCACGAGCAGGCCGAGCGGGCCGGCACCGACCACGCTCACCCGGTCGCCCACGCGCGGCGGCGCGTCCCACAGGGCGTTGATGGCGGTCTCCAGGTAGGCCGCGAGCACCGCGCGCGCCGGCGGCACGCCCGCGGGCAGCGGGGTCACCGCGGTGGCCGGCACCTGGTAATGCGTCTGGTGCGGGTGCAGGCAGAACACCGCGCGGCCCCGCAGCACGGGCGGCCCGGCCTCGACCACACCGACGTTCACGTAACCGTATTTCACCGGCGCGGGGAAATCCCCCGCCTGGAACGGCGCGCGCATGCGTTCGGCTTCGCTCGCCGGCACCTCGCCCCGGAACACCAGCGTTTCGGTGCCGCGGCTGATGCCGCCGTGCAGGCTGCGCACAAGCACCTCGCCCCCGCGCAGCGGGGGCAGGGTTTCGGGGCGGATCTCGGCCCGCGACGGGCCGACCACCCAGCAGGCGCGGGCATTCGGGTGGGGGGATTGCATGGAAACGACTTCGCTGTGAACCTCGCGACTGTCCGGTCATCTTAGAGCCCACCACCGCAAGCCGCCATGCGCCCTTCCCTTGCACCCCCGCCGCCCTCGGCCATCGCCGATGTCAACGCCGATGCCCTGGCGCTGCGCCGCGACGCGGCCCGTGCGCTGGCGGGCGCCGCGCTGCTGCTCGCACTGGCCGCGGGTGCGCTGGGGGCCACCGGCTTCGGCGCGGACTACGTGACCAAGTCCCTGGCGGTCTATGCCGTCGGGGCCTGGCTGGTGTGGCGCGGGCTGGCTGGCGATGCGCACCCGCATGCCCGCTTCGGCGCCGCCAACCGCATCACCCTGGGCCGCCTGGCCGGCATGGCCACGGTGGCCGCGCTGCTCGGCGAAGCGGTGCCCGCCGCGCCCCCGTCGGCCGTGCCGGTGGGCGGCTGGGTGCTGATCGTGGCCGCCACGCTGATCGCGGTGCTGGATGCCGCCGATGGCGCGCTGGCGCGCCGCCAGGGCCTGGCCAGCCGCTTCGGCGCGCGTTTCGACATGGAAACCGACGCCGCCTTCACCCTGGTGCTCAGCGCCCTGGTGTGGCAGGCCGGTCAGGCCGGCGCCTGGGTGCTGGCCTCGGGCCTGATGCGCTACGCCTTCGTGGCCGCCGC
>VFQR01002531.1_pt1 | contig 11490 bp, 5 predicted proteins | sample 3512321 | NCBI WGS metagenome assembly VFQR01 (sample SAMN10412374, study PRJNA504923) | tailings metagenome | isolation source: Relicate 3 Philex TSF1 revegetated site | place: Philippines: Tuba, Benguet | collected 2017-08-29
CTGCTTGCCAAACTCCTCCAGCACTGGCGGCGTGAATTCCTTCACCTGCGTTGAGCCGGACATCTTCTAAGTCTACCAAGGCCGATCGCACAAAATGCGTATAAGCTTCGGTTGGTTGATTCAAGTCGCAAGCTAAGATGGCATGAATGGCTGGGCCGAGTGATGAACCATAGGTATGGTCAGTGCGTTGGTTGTAATAATCCCAGTTAGCAGCGAGGGTGTTATGGTCATAACGCTCCCGCATCAAATACAAAAGCATCAACACATCCGGCTGCTTGAGAATCTGCTTTTGGCTTGTGGCTTCAATTCCCAACAGACCTTGCAGAGATTTACTACGCGGTTCATAATCAGCTAGGTTAACGTCTTCTAGTTGGAAAAACCCTTCAAACTGCTCAATTAAACCTGTTTTGGCATCTTGATTCACGAATAAATGTTCTGGGATTTCTGCCCAACGGTGCAGACGTTCCGTAGTTAAGTTGAGTTTTTGCGCTAATTGGGCTGAGGTTTGGGGGTAGGCTTGCTTGAGCCAGTCCCACAGCGCCAAAGCTGATTGTAAGTGCCAGTTTACCATGAGATTGGTGAAGGCATTATTATCGACGCGATCGTGATTTTCATCTGGGCCAATCACATCTAGGATGTCGTAGGTGTGGCGGTTTTGATTCCACTGCACGCGACTTTCCCAGAAAACCGCCGTATCGAGGATAATTTCGGCGCCGTAATCTCGCATCCATTCATCATCGTTGGTGGTGTGCCAGTAGTGTAATACTGCATAAGCGATATCTGCGGTGATATGTACTTCGATGTCACCGCACCAAATACGGACTAATTCACCGGAGGGAGTTGGTACCCAGCGCGGGGTGACTTCATCGCCAGTAGCAGCACTTTCCCAAGCAAACATGGCTCCTTGATAACCGGCTTCTTGGGCTTTGCGTCTAGCGCCTGGTAAAGTGTGATAGCGGTAGGTGAGCAAGTTCCGAGCTAGGGCTGGTTGAGTAAAGGTGAGGAAAGGAAGAATGAAAATTTCCGTATCCCAAAAGATGTGTCCGCTATAGGCAAAACCAGAGAGGGTTTTGGGAGGAATGCTGACTCGGTTATCGTGACGGGGTGTGACGGCTAGTAATTGGAAGAGATTATAACGGACACTTAATTGAGCTTGGCGATCGCCTTCAATAATTATGTCACTGTCTTGCCACACTTGCTCCCATGCAGCAATGTGAGCAGCTAACAAAGTCGCATACCTGGGTTCATTACCCAGTCTTTCTATGGCTGCGGCGATGGGAACTTCTGTCTCCCGTGAAGTAAACACAGTGACAATCTTTTCCACAGTCACCGTTTTTCCTGGGTAAAACTCAAAGGAGGTTGTTAAAGTCGGAAAACTAGCATTTTCAACGCCCACGGGTGTATCGTCATCTTCAACCACTAACTTAGCTGCCATTCCCAGTTGAATACCTGAGTGCAGAGTTTGACTGTTCAGCCAGATAATTTGATCTACACCACCTTGGTTTATCGTTCGCCAATGTCTAACACCTTGGGTATATGGTTCGGCATCAAACCCCGCTTCCACGGTAACTTCACCCTCAAAATCTACGGATGTGATAGAAGTACGAATTGCCAAAACATGTTGGTCTGCTAAACTAGTGAACCGCTGAAAGTGAAAATCTAAAGTATGACCACTAGGACTGCGCCAGCGCACATCACGGCTAACTAAACCCAAACGCAAATCAAGCCGACGCTCATAGTTGAGAATTTTACCACTGTCCATGCTAAAGCGTTCACCTGCGACTGTCACCACCAATGGCAACCAATTAGGACAGTTCACAAGTTCAGTGTGAGCAATTTTCACATCATCATAAACACCATGAATGAGTGTGGCCGAAAAATCCTCAGAATACCCTTCCTCGAAACTACCTCGCACTCCTAAATAGCCGTTACCAAGGGTGAAAACAGTTTCTTTGTGATGCAACTGTGTCGGATCGAATTCCGTTTCAATAACGTTCCAGTCAGTGGTGTCAATCAATTGCTGATTTTGCTGAGAATTTTGAGTGGATACGTTGAGCATGATTAATAAAACCTATGTCTTGGGGCTAGCTGTGGAAGGAATGAAATACATTTAGGAGTAATATCAAATGATTCCTTCCTTGTCTTTAGCGTCTACACTTGAATGTAGGCTAAACACAAAAAATACAGATTCTTACCAACACTAACGTTTCATATTTCATCTGTCTACAGTTAGATTTCCTGGATAATCCAAGTTACAACTGATAAATCTCCATTAGATGCAAATTGATAGAGTTTTTCTTCAATTTCTTCAATACAGCAGAACTCAGGTTTAAAGGTGTATTCAGGAAACACCCTTTAAATGTCAAGCTTTTTTCTTGAAACTTTATGACTTTTTGTTCTTTTACCAGAAGTGGTATATTGGCACTTGAACAGAACAGGACAAAGGAAAAGGGAGAATTGAAAAGCGACAGCAAGAAAAAACCCTTGTTCCAAATGTTACAAGTCCCAGTCTTCTCTAGGACACGCTGTGCGAAACAAATATGGAATAATTTAAAAGATTTGTGTCGAGACACTTAGTGTTACGCATCAGCGACCTTTTGAGCGAACAACAGCGCCAGTCTCTCAATAATCTGGAAGATAGCGCGAAGAATCTCTTGGAATTAATCAACCACATCCTCAACCTAGCCGATATTGAATCTAACAAAATGGAACTGCAAGTAGCTTCGACTTCAATTCAAGAATTATGTGACTCTAGTCTCAGCTTTGTCAAACATCTGGCATTGCAAAAAAATATCCAGTTGAGCGTACAAGTACCCGAAGAACTTGCACCCATCCAAATTGATCAAGACCGCATTCGACAAGCGTTCATCAACCTGTTAAACAACGCTGTTAAGTATACTCCAGACGGAGGCAGAGTTTGGATTGAAATCCAACCGAACCCCACAAACGAATATATCTTTTTTAGCGTCGTAGATACTGGGATTGGTATTCCTTCCGATGACCTGTTCCAATTATTTCAACCTTTAGTCCCAGATCAAAGTTCATACAGTCGTCGTTGTGTAAACACAGGTCTAGGATTACTAACGGTGCAAAGAATTGTAGAGTTGCACGGCGGTAGTGTCCATGCTGAAAGTCAATTAGGCAAAGGCAGTAGATTTACAGTCAAGCTTCCTTGGAGAAATGTGGGGGAGTAGAAAATGGGGCATGGGGAGATGGGGAGATAGGGAGATGGGGAGATGGGGAAAGAATTACACCTAATCACCCAATGCCCCATGCCCAATGCCCAATGCCCCAAGCGACGCCACCTTGGTGATAGAGTTTCCCGTTCCTTTCAATAAGTGATTATCCTTATTTGACCTCAGGGAAGAGGCTCTGATGCAAATATATACAGATATTTTAGTAAGTGATTATCCGGAATAGATATTAATCACGGTTTAATACTTACAGTATTTTGGAATATTCACGTATGACAAAAAGGGTTGAAAATTCTATATTCAAATATTTTCAAGGGTTTTAGCTTTTAAATAATCAAATAAGTTTGATATAAATTTGCGTATTTGCACTTAATTTAATTTTGCATGTAGAAGCAAATTAGACTCAATATAAAAAAATAGTAAAGAAATTGGGTTTAGATGTAGAACTTAGACTAAAACTTCCCTTGAATCAAAATTCAATAAATACAGATATATGTCAGATAGAGTTGCTAAAGAGTTGGGGAATTTTTTACAGCAGATAGAACAGCGATCGCACTTTCACGCAGGTTACCCATATAATTTAACTTGTGATTATAGTGAGATAGTTAAATCTTTTAATTACATGTTAAATAATGCTGGCGATCCTTATGTAGAACCAGATTTTGGTCTGCATTCTCGTCAATTTGAACAAGAAGTTTTATCTTTTTTTGCCCAACTTTATCAGATTCCAGAAAATAAGTTTTGGGGTTATGTGACTGCTGGGGGAACTGAAGGAAATTTATATGGAATGTTTTTAGCAAGAGAAATTTATCCAAATGGAATTCTTTACTCATCACAAGACTCTCATTACTCAATTCCGAAAGCGGCCAGATTATTTCGCATCAAACATCAGGTTGTAGATTCGCAAATTAATGGGGAATTAAGTTATGACCATTTTGAACAGCTAGTTAGCCAAAATCGTGATTATCCAGCGATCATAAATTTAAACATTGGTACTACTGTTAAAGGTGCGATCGATAACTTAGACAAAGTTATCGAAATTTTAAATCGCCATCAAATCAAAAATTACTACATTCATTGTGATGCTGCATTGTCAGGATTAATATTACCCTTTTTAGATGGCGCTCCTCAAATTAACTTTCAAAAACCCATAGATAGTGTAGCTATTTCTGCTAAATTCATGGGTTCTCCATTGCCTTGTGGTGTAGTCTTAACTAAGAAGAAGTGGGTAGAAAGAGTGGAAACAATGATTGAATATATTGGTTCCAAAGATACAACTATTCTCGGTTCTAGAAACGGCCACGCTCCTCTAATTCTCTGGTATGCACTGCAAAATAGAGGATATAATGGGTTAGCCAGAGAAGCAAAAACATGTATTCGCAATGCCCAATATCTTTTTCAACAACTTCAATTGAGAAAATATCCATGTATGCTGAATAATTTCTCTACTACTGTAGTTTTTAAAAAACCTTCTCAAAGGTTAATTAAAAAGTGGCAGTTAGCAAGTTTTGAGAATTGGGTACACATTGTGGTCATGCAGAATATCGATAGAGAGAAAATCGATACTTTTATTGATGAACTCGTCTTAGAACAGAGATTATTTCATCAAGTCAAAGATTTGCAGCTACAGGCAGCGAGTTAAATCATTTGGGGATAGGGTATGGGGGAGATGAGGGAGATAACAGGCAGGGGGCAGGGGGCAGGGAGCAGAGGTGAGAATTCCAAACTCCAAACTCCAAACTCCCCAGTCCCCAATGACAATTTAATTCCTTAAGAAGTCTTTATAACCAAAGTTAGCAGCAAGTAATCTTTCTACTTCTGTGCTTTGCATAGGTGGCAAGAAAAAATACCCTTGTCCATAATCACATTGCAATGCCTTAAGTTGTGCTAATTGCTCTACAGTTTCTATTCCTTCTGCTGTTACAGACATATTCAAATTATGAGCTAATGTAACAATCGCTCGAACAATTTCTAAATTTTCTCCTCGACTACCAATGTTGTTGACAAAAGAACGGTCAATTTTAATGGTTTTGATTGGTAGTCGATGCAGATAATTTAATGATGAATAGCCTGTACCAAAATCATCCATGTGCAATTCGACATTTAGGGCAGTTAACTGGGAAAGTACGGTATTAGCTAATTCAAAATTATCCATCAACAAACTTTCAGTAATCTCCAGTTTCAAATTACATGGCTCTAATCCAGTTTGCTGTAAAATTTGTTGAACTTGCTTAAAAATATCAGGTTGGGTAATCTGTTTCCCAGAAAAATTGACGCTAATTGTTAAGTTGAGTGAGTGAGGAAATTGTTGATGCCATGCCTGCATTTGGTGACAGGCTTGATAAAGTACCCATTGCCCGATATTAACAATCATTCCAGTTTCTTCTGCCAGGGGAATAAAATCTTGAGGGGAAACAATTCCTCTTTCTGGATGATGCCAGCGTATCAATGCTTCAAATCCAATAATTTTCCCAGTTAATAGTGAAATAATTGGTTGGTAATAAAGGCGAAATTCCTCTTGCTTGAGCAGCAGTGCATGTCGCAGAGCAGTTTCTAATTCTAAGAGCAAAGATGCACCCTCGTGCATCTTTTGGTCAAACACTTCATAACGTGCCTTACCAAGCGCTTTGGCAGAGTACATTGCTACATCAGCATCGCGGATAATCTGCGCTGCTTGTTGGTAATCTGTTTTACTCAAAGCAATGCCAATACTAGCATTGGTAAACACTCTATGTTCATTTAATTGAAATGGTAAAGCAAGTACTTTTTTGATGCGTTCGGCTATTTGGGTTGCCGTGTTAAGATCATCGATTTCCTCAATTAAAATTGTGAACTCATCTCCACCAAAACGGGCAACTATATCTCCACCTCGGACAACTGATTTGAGGCGGTGAGAAATTGCAATTAAAAGTTGGTTACCTAGTAGATGTCCAAGGCTATCATTCACAACTTTAAAGCGGTCTACGTCTAAAAAAAGTACAGCAAATAAATAATGTTTGTCTTGTTTTGCACGTTCTATTGACTGCTGCACTCGCTGAATAAATAAAGACTGATTGGGTAACCCAGTTAGTCCGTCGTGAAGACTATTGTGTAGTAATTTTTCTTGTGCTTCTTGACGCTTGATAATGTCTTGTTGGAGTTGTTTATTAACTCGAATAAGTTCGATAGTGCGTTCTAAAACTAGTTGCTCAAGTTGGTAACGGTATTGGACTAATTCTTCCTCTGCCAGTTTACGTTGAGTGATGTCACGTACAATAACAACATACTCTCTGAGTTGGGGATTAAATGGCCGTGAAACAGTTGATTCAACAATTCTTAGGCCTTGGTTGATTTTTAAAGTTTGCTCGCTCCTAATAGACCATTGCTCTGGTTTACCGTGATAGCAGATTAAAAGTTGATTCAAATTTTGCCCAAGTAACTGCTGAACACTTAGTTGAAATAATTCTTCAGCAGCTGCATTGGTTTGACAAATCATACCGTCTTCATCTAAGACTAAAACAGTATCTGGAACCGTATCAAGAGTAGTGATAAATAAGTTTTTTGCTTGTTTGCGTGCCTCATCAATAGCAACAATTTGTGGTAGAGTTGTCCAACAGGCGATCGCAACTCCTCCAAAAGAAAGTGTCACTAGCAGAATAGCTAATAAAGAGTTAGGAGTATTATTAGTAACTTTGCCTAATAAATCCCGGATAAACCAACTACTTGTAGCAGTAATGCAAATTAATGATACTAAAACAATTACCTGTAGGACAACAAAATCTGAGTTGCTTCTACTAGACTTTGTATCGTAACCTTCTGCCCACCATTTTGGATATAATGTCGCAAAGCTTACGCGACTTAGCACTCTATCTCCTAACATAAAAAAAATGGGTAACAATAATCCTACGAAAAAATCTCTCCAATTCCAAGCTAAACCTCCCACTATTAGAACTATCGTTTCTACAAAGAAAAAACCAAGTGACCACCAAGGCCATAACACCTCCGGTTGACCCCGACACAACCATAATCCTAAATGTAGTCCCATAATCGACAACAGATAACAAGTACCTGCCACCGTCACTAATTGAGATACATTGCCGAAATTCAAACACAACAGACTGAGGAAAAAGGCAACTAAAATAGCAGGCCCAAGAACACCTTGACGAGAAACTACTGCGAATATTTCAGAAACCTGTCCGTCTAAAGCAAGTTGATATAATACTCTAGGAGAATTAGAAACTGCCGTAGCAGAACTTAATAGGCAAGATACAGTAATTAAAAGTGTGACTAGAAAAGAAGCGTATTTACCCCAAAAAGGTCTAGAAGCTGCTAGCAAATTTAAGAAAGCATCATCGCCTATTATTTGATTTGGAACTGAACATATTAATATCCAAGAACTACCTAAAAATACAGGCGGAATTAAGCAAGCAGCCACAGTTAAAAACTTCAAAGTTTTATCTGGTTTGTGGCTATCGGCAACAAAAGAAGAAGTAGTTTCACAAGCATAAATTGAATAGCTGGCCAGAAAAAACCACTTTGCCCATTCTTCAAAACTCAAGCTATTTATACTAATTTGAGCCAAGTGAAAACTAGTGTTTGAAAAGGTTAACCATACTACGCCTTGAATGCAAAATAAAAACAGTAATAAAATCGCTGGGAACACAAAAAATAAGTGCAGCAGCGCTAAAGCACGACTACCACTGAACGCTACTATAAAAGGAATTGCTGTAAATACAACTTTTAAAAAAGTTTCTGGACAAACAACATCTAATGTTTGAAAATTAACTTTAATCAGGTTTGTCAAAATAATTGCATACAGCGCTGGCGCTGCTGCCCAGCTAAAAAAGTATCCTAAAGCTACATAACGACCTAAAACAGGAAAGTTTTTTAATAGCCTTGTGGTATAGTTCGGTGTTCCTCCTGCTACATCTGACCAATGTTTACCTAAACTTTGTACCTGTAAATTAAGTAAAAAGGAGACAATGGTGCCAAACAACCAAACTAAGATAGCTTTAGATCCTAATGCTGTATGAATAATCGGGGCAGTACCAATCCATCCAACATGACCCGTCAACCCAAAGCCCCAGGTTTCAAGATAACTCAGAGTACGCGGTAAACGCATTCGCAAGGGCTGATTTTTCTCTGCCTGTAGAGAATCGTTACTAGTCATTGTTTCTTAGCTAGATTTACTGGCCTTTTCACTCAATAACTGAATCTAGCTATTAAAGCTTCAGTATAAGTACTGGATTTAGTAAAAAGCCAGCTTAATTATTACCAAACTTTAATTTTTTATATCATCATTGAGATGGAAAAATTCCCTAATTCTCAAAGAATTAGGGAATTTGGTGATTTATCAAACAGAATTCAGGAGTCAGAATTCAGAATGAATAAGACCCTCACCAAATCGTAGATTTGGCGGTCTTCAAGCGTCAAGATTGCTGAATTCTGAATTCTGAATTCTGTATTCTTCTTCAACAATGGTTAAGTAAGACTATAGTTTTTGCAACAACTCCTGAGTTAACTGAAAAAACGCTTTTGAGCCAGGTGATTGAGGAGCATTTAAAACTGCTGGCATAAAGCTATCAACAGCCTTAGCAACATTTACATCAACTGGTATTTGTACCTTACAAATTTTTTCAACACCGAAATCTTCAACAACACGGTGCATCACTTGTTTATAGTATCTACCAGTCAGAAGGTTAGCACTAGACATACTGAAGATAATTCCGAGCATTTTTATATCTATCTTGGTTTCGTTTCCGTGACTATCTTTTAATTGGGCAATACGTCTTTCTAGTAGTTGAATACCCACTACAGACAAGGGTTCTGGTTTAGCAGGAAGTATGTAAAAATCGCTGGCAGCTAAAGCGCTACGAGTCAATAAATTATAGCCAGGGGCACAATCGAGCAGGATAAAATCATATTCTTGCCGCACAGGTTTTAAAATGTTGTTGATCAAAACTCTTTCAAAGCGATTCCAAATGGTTTCAAAGTCTTGTTCGCCTAAAGCGGTTGCTTGTTGATGTAGCATTTCTGATACAACAAATTCATCATACAAGTCGATGTCTCCTGGTAATAAATCCAGTCCAGCAAGATTACAAACTTGGGATTGAATGATATCTTGAATTGTCAGCTTTGCTTGTGGTTCTGGATTGATCACCTCGTCTATGAGATATCTAAATGTCTTACTTTGTTTACGACGCTTAGCAAAATCTAATGGTGACATCAGACTGAGAGTGGCACTAATTTGGCTATCTAAATCAAGGACAAGTACCCGCTTACCATGATTTTTAGCTAAACAGGTAGCTAAGTTGACAGTCAGGGTAGTTTTACCAACGCCACCTTTCATGTTTGCAGTTGCAATTACATATCCCATTGATTGAGTCCTTTGTTTACGCTTTCCCATCTAGGTAGCGTACACCCCTCTGGATTTATCAAATCTTCCATTAAATTTAATATTTTGCCATGAAAACACTAACTGTAGCTTGGGATAAGCGAGAAAGCCCTCATGTAGAGACGCGATTTACCGCGTCTCAAAAACCCGATCATATTCTCTCCTTTATTGAAGGCTTGTAAAGAAGGTCTAGACAAATCACCATCTCTGTTCTACCTTAATACCTATATAGCTATTTATTCGTATTGCCGCGTTACACATGGTTAATACCCTACCCAAGCCAGAAATTAAAACCCCCAGCAAAGAAACTGTACTTACCCCCCGGTTTTACACTACAGATTTTGAAACTGCTGCCAACCTGGATTTATCTGCCCAGGAGACGGAGTTACAGGCAATGCTGACAGAAATGCAGACAGACTACAACCGCCATCATTTTGTTCGTGATGAAGCGTTTGAGCAGTCTTGGGAACACATTGAGGGTGAAGCAAGACAGGCATTTATCGAGTATTTGGAACGCTCTTGCATTTCTGAATTTTCCGGCTTCTTGCTATTCAAAGAATTATCCCGCAAGCTGAAAAATCGTAGTCCAGTGCTAGCGGAAATATTTCAACTGATGGCGCGTGATGAAGCCCGCCACGCCGGATTTCTCAACAAAGCAATGGGCGATTTTAAAGTCTCCCTAGATTTAGGCACTGTTACTAAAACCCGCACCTATACGTTTTTCCCCATTGAGTGGGTACTTTACACCGTTTACCTCTCAGAAAAAATCGGCTACTGGCGTTACATTATTATTTTCAGACATCTAGAAAAGCATCCAGAAAACCAGTTTTACCCGATCTTCCGCTACTTTGAGAGTTGGTGTCAGGACGAAAATCGCCACGGAGATATATTCAAAGCATTATTGCGTTCTCAACCGCAACTATGGAACACTTGGAAATCTAGGCTGTGGAGTCGCTTTTTTTTGCTATCGGTATTTGCTACCCACAGCCTGACAGTTCATGAACGTTCCGGGTTCTACAAATCACTAGGACTTGATGCCACAGAATTCGATTTCCAAGTTGTCCGCAACACCAATGAAACTGCGGGACGGGCTTTTCCGGTGATGTTGAATACTGAACATCCCAAATTTTTCCCACGGCTGCAACGCTGTGCAGGTTATAACTTGAAAATTGCAGAGATTGAGGACAGTTCTGGGTCGAAACTGGTGAAGCTGATTCGCAAACTACCTTTGATTGCGGCAATTGTTTGGAATCTGCTGTTACTTTACCTGATCGAACCCATTGATACTGAGGCTTTACGGGGAACCGTGCGTTAGCTATTAGGGACTTCCAATACAAAAAACGTCCCATCGTAGGGGCGCACAGCTGTGCGCCCCTACAAATGTACAAATAATTTGGAACAATTTATTTTTTGGAAGTCCCTTAATTGACTACTCCCCGCGATAAATCGACGGGGAGTCTAAACTGATGCTACACAGTGGTTTAAAAACACATTGTTTCGCTTCTTTTTAGCTGTTTGGGTGATTCAACGGTATCGGTATCCCGGCTCAAACTAGAATACTAGCTCTTACCTCTACTTTTAAAATCGAAGACAAAAGTTTGTGGTTGATTGACCTTTTTGGTTGGTTACTTTGTCCTGGTGTCACAGACTCGATTGCGAGATTGATGGTATTTTATTTTTGCACAAACTCCTCGATCCCAATCGCCATACAAGCTATGACACTCAATTTATATTTGCTGCGACATGGAGAAACTACTTTTAGTCAAAGTGGTAATTTCTGTGGTGAAACTGATGCCCAGTTGACTTCTGAAGGGATGCAGATGGCAGAGAGTTTTGCCGATGTTTATCAACAATTGAAGTGGGAGGCTGTTTATGTTAGCCCGATGAAGCGCACAATTGCAACTGCCAAGCCATTTTGTGATG
>VFQR01002532.1_pt1 | contig 11490 bp, 10 predicted proteins | sample 3512321 | NCBI WGS metagenome assembly VFQR01 (sample SAMN10412374, study PRJNA504923) | tailings metagenome | isolation source: Relicate 3 Philex TSF1 revegetated site | place: Philippines: Tuba, Benguet | collected 2017-08-29
GAGTCGCGGGTAGCGGGTCGGGTCATGAAGTCATCCGACGCCGTCGAGGGTCCGCGCGCGTTCATCGAGAAGCGTCAGCCGAGGTTCACCGGAGCATGACACGTGATGCAGGGACCGAGCTGGACGTGCTGGTCGTCGGGGCAGGGTTCAGCGGGCTCTACCTGCTGCACCGCCTTCGCATCGAGGGGTTCGCGGTGCGGCTGGTCGAGGCCAGCGGCGGGGTCGGCGGCGTGTGGCAGAACAACCGCTACCCGGGCGCACGCGTCGACTCCCACGTCCCGAACTACGAGTACTCGCTCGAGGAGGTCTGGCGCGACTGGACCTGGACGGAGCGGTTCCCCGGTCGCGACGAGCTGGTGGCGTACTTCGATCACGTGGTCGATGTCCTCGACCTCGCACGTGACATCGACCTCGAGACACGTGTCAGCTCGGCACGATTCGACGAGTCGGATCATCGGTGGACGGTGACGACCGATGCGGCCGCTTCCTACATCTGCCGCTACTTCGTGCTGTGCACCGGGTTCGGGTCGAAGCCGTACGTCCCTGACCTCCCGGGCTTGGGTGATTTCGAAGGAACCTACCACCACACGGCGCTCTGGCCTGAAGACGGTGTGCTCACGGCAGGCCGACGAGTCGGCGTCATCGGCACTGGTGCGAGCGGGGTCCAGGTCATCCAGGAGCTCGCGCCCGAGGCGGCGCATCTCACCGTGTTCCAGCGGTCACCGGTGATGGCGATCCCGATGAGACAGCAGCGCCTCGATCCCGCCGAGCAGCGGTTGGCGAAGTCCGGCTACCCGGCCACCTTCCGCCGGCGCAACGCGTCGCCGAGCAGCTTTCACGACATCCAGCGCCTCGAACTGGGCGCCCTGGAGGTCTCCGACGCCGAGCGGGTCGCGGTCTACGAAGAGGCGTGGCGCAAGGGAGGCTTCCACTTCTGGGCCGGCACGTTCAACGACATCCTCCTCGACGAGCGCGCCAACCGCACCGCCTACGACTTCTGGCGCGACCACATCCGCCAGCGCATCGACGACCCTGCCGTCGCCGAGCTGCTCGCACCAACCGACCCGCCCTACCCGTTCGGCACCAAGCGACCCTCGCTCGAGCAGAACTACTACGAGTGCTTCAACCTGCCGAACGTCGATCTCGTCGACGTACGCCGGACGCCGATCGAGACGATCACACCGACCGGTGTCCGGACCGTCGCGCACGACTTCGAACTCGACCTCCTCGTGCTCGCCACAGGCTTCGACGCCAACACCGGCGGCCTCACCGCGATCGATCTCCGTGACCGCGATGGTCGAACCCTTGCCGAGCGTTGGTCGGCCGGGGTCGACACCCACATCGGTATGGCCGTGCACGGCTTCCCGAACATGCTGTTCCTGTACGGTCCCCAGAGCGCGACGGCGTTCTGCAACGGGCCGGTCTGCGCCGAGATCCAGGGCGACTGGGTGGCCGATCTGTTGCGGCATCTACGCAGTAGCGGTCACACCGTGTTCGATGTGCTCCCGGAGACCGGGCCCGAGTGGAGCGCACAGCTCGCACTGATCGCCGACGCCACGTTGCTCGGCCGGACCGACTCGTGGTACATGGCCGCCAACGTCCCCGGCAAACGACGGCAGCTGCTCAACTACCCCAGCCCGAGCATGTACGTCGACCGCCTCCGACACTGCGCAGCCGACGGCTACGACGGGTTCGTGTTCGGGTCGGCCTGAGCGTCACGCTTGCTCGGGAGGACAGCGCGGGTGCTCACCCGTTGTGCGGCAGGTCTCGGAACGGGGTGTCGCGGTCGGGGCCGGGCTCTTTCGGGAGACCGAGCACCCGTTCGCCGATGATGTTGCGCTGCACCTGATCGCTGCCGCCGTAGATCGACGGGGCGGGCGAGAACAGCATCAACTCCTGCACTTCGCCACCGGTCGGCGCACCGGGTCCAGCGAGCGTGGCCCCGGCGCCCAGGATGCGGCTCCCGACCTCGCGAGCGAGTCTGGTCACGTCGCTGTTGCGCAGCTTCGCCAGGTTGCCCTCGCCGCCGGTCGCGGCGTTGCCGGACTTCATCCTCCCGATGTGCCACGCAGTGATCTCGAGCAGTGAGTGCAAACGCGTCAGATCCTGACGGATCGTGGGGTCGTCGATCGACCCGTTTCGCTGGGCGAGCGCGATCAGCGACTTCACCCGACCGGGCCCGACCATGCCGCCGCCGAGCACGGGCACATCGTTCGAGAAGGACCCTGCGGGGCGGTCGAGGTGGCCGGAGATCGTGCCGGGAATGGCGGCGCTCGGCGCGGCGACAGACTCGCCGCCGATGCTGCTGCGCTCGACCATCAGTGTCGTGTTGGCGACTCGCCAGCCGTCGTTCAGTTCGCCGACGAGGTGGTCGTGAGGCACCCTTGCCTCGTCGATGAACACTTCGTTGAACAGCGCGCGACCGGTCATCTCGCGCAGCGGGCGGACCTCGACACCGGTCTGGCGCATCGGGAAGACGAAGTAAGAAAGGCCTCGATGCTTCGGGAGGTCGGGATCGGTTCGGGCGACGAGGATCCCGAAGTCGGCCCATTGACCAAGTGAGGTCCAGACCTTCTGGCCCGATATCACCCATTCGTCGCCGTCACGTTCGGCTCGGGTCTGGAGCCCAGCGAGGTCAGAGCCCGCGCCCGGTTCGGAGAACAGCTGACACCAGCCGTGTTCGCCGTTGAGGATGCGCGGCACGAATCGCTCGATGAGCGACGGCGAACCGTGAGCGAGCAGGGTCGGGGCTGCCAGCATCATCCCGAGGCCGGACGGGGGGCCGAGCACCTGACGCGCGATCATCGACCGTGCCAGGCCGTTCGTCCGGGCGAGCGACCATCCGCGTCCGTACGGCGCCGGCAGCATGGCATGGGCCAACCCGGCGCTCGCGAGCCGAGCCCACCACTCGCGGACGGTGAGATCCGGATTCCAGTTGGCGTCGAGCCACGCGTCGATGCCCGTTGCCTCGAGCTCGTCGTCGGGGTTGGTGCTGCTCATCGATGTGTTCCTCCTGTTGTCGTCAGGTCGGGTTCGCCCACACGAGTACGAAGTCGTCGCTGCGCCGGTCGATCGTGAGATGGACCGCCTGACCGATTGCGATGTCGATCGGGTCGAGGTCGGTCGCGGCGAGCACGCTGGGTCCTTCGGTCAACTCGACGAGAAGGACGGCGTAGGGGGCGCGGATGTTCCAGCCGGGATCGATGCTGCGGTGGCTCACCGCGAACGATCGGACCGAGCCGGTCGATGCGACCGGCCTGTACGTTGAGGCGTCCGAGAAGCAACCAGGGCAGCACCGGCGCGGCGGATGGCGCCACCGGCCACACCGGTCGCATTGCTGGATGCACAGCGTGCCCATCTCGAGGCATGCGTGGTGCCATTCGAGGATCATCCACTCCGGGGTCGGGACGTAGGTCCTCATCGGTTGGGTCGTCATCGGTCCTGCCCCAAGATCGCGATGCTGCCGTCGCCGAGGTCGCCGTAGCCGGTGACGAGCACGATCTCGGCGTCGGCGACCTGCGCGTCGGCGGTACCCCGAAGTTGTCGGACGGCCTCGACGACGTGGTTCAGTCCCCAACAGTGCCCCTGGGAGAGCAGTCCGCCGTGTGTGTTCAGTGGATAACGGCCGTTGAGGCCGATGTTGCCGTCGGCGACGAACGACGCCGCGCCGCCGGGTTCGGCGTAGCCGAGTGCCTCGAGCTGGAGGAGGACGACGTAGGTGAAGCAGTCGTAGATCTCCAGCACGTCGACATCGCTCGGGCCGACGCCGGCACGTGCGAACGCGCGAGGCGCGGCGCGGTGGATGCCGAGCTCGAGCAGGTCTGGTCGGTTGGCGATCTCATCGGCGGGTTGCGGGTGCCCTTCGGCACCGCCGAGATAGACCGCAGGACGGTGGGGCAGGTCGCGTGCGCGCTCGCGGCTCGTCATCACGATGGCGGTCGCGCAATCGGTCTCGACGCAGCAGTCGAACTTGCGCAACGGCTCGGCGATGTACGGGGCCGAATCGTAGTCGCCGCGTGTCAGCGGTCGCCCGCGCATGAGCGCCTTGCGGTTGAGCTGCGCATGGTCGCGGCACGTCAGCGCGACGGTGGCCGCGGCGTCGTCGGGTACCCCGTAACGGCCGACGTAGTGGCGAAGGTACAGGCTGTAGTGCTGCGCCGCAGACATCAATCCGTATGGGGCGTACAGGTTCCTGACCGTCTCTCCCATCGGCCCGAGGTTCATGGTCCGCTTCGTCGGCCTGGCGTCGGGCTTCGGACGGAGTGCCGAGTAGCCGTTCCAGCCCATGCAGATCAGGAACGTGTCGGCAACCCCGGCTGCGATCGCCATCGCTGCCGTCTGCAGCGATGCCGTCGGCGACGCACCTCCCATCAGCACCGAGACGTGGAAGCCGACGTCCGGGACGCCGAGGTGGGCGGCGATCTCCTCGGTGCTCATGTAGCCGGGCGGGGGGATGATGCCGTCGATGTCGGCTGGGGTCAGACCCGCGTCGGCGATCGCCTCGATCGCCGCGTCGAGGATCAGGTCGCACACGTGACGGTCACCGCCACGTACGTAGTCGGTCTCACCGACGCCGACGATCGCACAACCGCCCCAGACGTCGCCCGTCATCGTCCCCGTCCCGCCATCTGGTCGATCGCGTCCTGGCGCAGGCGGTGGTAGTCGACCTTGCCGTTCGGGGCGCGACCGATCGTGTCGACGATGACGATCCGTCGGGGGGCCTTGTAGGCGGCGAGTCGGCCGCGGACGTGATCGATCAGCTCCTGATCGTCGGCCACGACGCTCGGCCGGCGCTCTACCACTCCGACCACCATCTCCCCGAACCGGTCGTGAGGTGTGCCGACCACGACGGCGTCGGCGACGGCCGGGTGGGTCTTCAATGCTTCCTCGACCTCCTCGGGGAAGATCTTCTCGCCGCCGCTGTTGATGCAGACCGATCCTCGTCCGAGCACGGTCACGGTCCCGTCGGAGTCGATGGTCGCATAGTCGCCCGGGCAGGAGTACCGCTTCCCGTCGACGACGATGAACGTTCGAGCCGACTTCTCCGGATCCTTGTAGTACCCGATCGGCTGATGACCACCGACCGCGAGCCGACCGACCTCGCCAGTGCCCGGCGTGAGCCGGTTGCCGGCGTCGTCGACCACGATCGTGTGGGCGCCAGCCTGGAAGCGGGCGGTCTTCGCAGCAGTGCCGCCACCGGAGACCGACTGGCCCATGCCGAGTGCCTCGGAAGAGGAGAACGCATCGAGCAAGAGCATCTTCGGCTGGTGAGCGAGCATCCCCTGTTTGGTCGCTTCGCTCCACATCACGCCCGACGACACGAATGCCATCACCGAGTCGAGGGTCCACCGGCCGGGCTCGGCATCGAGCGCGTCGAGCAGCGGCCGCGCGAATGCGTCACCAACGATCGCGATCCTGCTCACCTGCTCACGGTCGATGGTGTCCAACAGTTCCGCCGGGTCGAAGTGATGCGACTCCAGACAGACGACCGAACCACCCGCAGTGAGCGTCCCGAACGACGTGAGTGCCCCGGTGCCGTGCATCAGCGGGCACGCCGGCATGCCGACCGGGCCGGGCTGCTCGAAGAAGCCGTCGAAGTACGACGGGTCGTAGTCGTCCGGCACCGCCACACCGAGGCCCCCGGCGAGTGCGCGAACCACGTCGTCCTGGCGCCACATGACCCCTTTGGGCATGCCCGTCGTACCGCCGGTGTAGAGCATGTAGAGGTCGTCGCCGGATCGCTCGACCCGGCCCGAAACGCGCGCCCCGTTCGTGGCAACCGCGTCCTCATACGGCGCGGCCCAGCCCGGGCATGGGCGCGTACCGTCGTCGACCCACAACCAGGTCGAGATCCTCGGCACCCGATCGCGAATCGCCTCGATCGTGTCGACGAAGCACCCGTGGAAGACGACGGCGACGGCGTCGGCGTTGTCCCAGAGGTACACGAGCTCGTCGGCCGTGTACCGGTAGTTCGTGTTGACCGGTACGAGCGAAGCCTTGAAACAGGCGAAGAACGACTCGAGGTACTCGGGGCAGTTGTACAGGTACTGCGCGACCTTGTCCTGGTGGTCGGCGCCGTGGTCGAGCAGGAACGATGCCAGACCCTCGGCTCGCCGATCGGCGTTCGCCCACGTGATCGACCGGTCACCCTGCTTGGCGAACGGTGCTTCGGGGAGCTGCGCGGCAGCGGCCTCCCAGATCTCCGCAAGGTTCCAGCCGGTCACGGCGCTTCCCAGACGTCGGGGACGGCCCCGTCGGGCGGCCAGGCAGCCACGCCATCCTCGAGGGGAACGTCGAGCGAGCGCAGCAGCGCCGAGAACAGCCGCCAGTTGCCGATCGCGGCGACCAGTTCGACGAGCACCGCTGGCTCGTCTTCGAACACGGACCGACACGCTTCCCACGTGGCGTCGGAGATCGTGCCGTCCCGCAGTGTCTCGTCGGTGGCCGCGAGGACGGCGCGCTCGCTCGGACCGAAGTGGTCGGCGTTCTCCCAGTCGCGGACCGCGAGCAGGTCCCGCTCGGGCACGTCGAGCAGACGGGCGACCCGCCAGTGCTGCGTCCACTCGTACACCGAACCGGTCGACCAGCCGATGCGCATGATGATCAGCTCGCGCAACCGTGCGTCGAGCACGCCCTTCCACAGCAACTCGTGGAGCATCCCGTTGAGGCCGGTGGCGACGCCGGGCTGATGGAGTGCGATCCGGAACACCGAGAGCTCGGCCATGTTCTCGGGGATGCCTCGTTCGAGCGCCCTCCGTCGGGCTTCGTCGACATCGAGCATGCTGATTCGTCGATGGGTCATCGCACTGTCCTTTCCGAGACGGTCGACCGGTTGTCAGGTGGGTGGTACCAGGACCCCGTGCACGGGGGGCGTGGCGGTGGTGTCGGCGCCCGACATCACGTCGAGCAGGTGCGGGAGTTCGTCGAAGCCGACCACTTGGCGTGAGAGCTGCTCGAACGGCCAGCGTCGTGACACGAGCAGCTCGATCGCCGCCTGATACGCCGGGTAGTCGACGCCGAGGGAACCGATGACGCGTAGCTCCTTGTACACGACATGGTCCGGCTCGAAGCCCGGGGCACCGCCCCCGCCCCGTGTGCCCGCGACCACCATCGTCGCTCCCGGGCGAGCGAGCGAGACGCCCTGGGCGAAGGCTGCCGGTGCCTTCGCAGTGACGTCGACGACGACGTCGGCGAGTCCCCCGGTCGCTCGCTTCAGAACGCCGGCCGGATCGTCGGCAGCGACATCGATCGTGAGGTCGACGCCGAATGCGGACGCGAGCGCCAAACGGTCGGCGTCGCGTTCGCCGCGCCCCGTCATCGCAACGAACGATGCCCCTGCCTCTTTGGCGGCGACCGCGGCGCACAGACCGCGGATGCCGGGCCCGAGCACGACGACGACATCACCGGTGCCGGTCTGCGGGATCGTCGCGCCCCACCGGATGCCCGCTCCGAGTGGGTTGAACACCGTCGCGAGCACCGGATCGAGATCGTCGGGAATCGGGAGGAGCATCGCATCGGACGGAAGGTGGAGGTGGGTGGCGTACCCGCCCCACAGCCCGGGCTCGACGTCGACGTCGACGAACCCGAACATCGTCGCAAGCCCGTTGCGGACACAACGCCGGTATTCGCCACGGATGCACGGGTCGCATTCCCGACACGACCGGAACACCTCGACGGCGACCCGCTGCCCTTGCGACACCCCCCAGCGAGCGGCCGCGTCGCCACCGATCTCCTCGACCACACCGACGATCTCGTGCCCCGGGATGAACGAGAACGGTGCGGCCAGGTGTCCGCTGTACTGCTCGTGGTCGGTGCCGCAGAGCCCGCATGCCTCGATGCGCAGTCGCGCCGAGTCGGGCGAGAGGTCGGGGAGCGGCAGCGAGCGCCGCTCGAGACGGCGTGAGCCGGTCAGGACCAAGGCGTCGGCATTCATACCAGCTCGAACTCCACGCGTTCGGCGGCGCCCCGGAGCTCGACCCGTTCGTCGACGTGCTGACCGCCCGACATCGCCCGGGCAATCTCCGGATCCGTGCTGCGGGCGGCGACACGACGCCCATCGCCTAGATGGGCGAACATGGCCACTTCGGCGGGCCCCAGATCACGGTGGTGGACGACGGTGTACCCGTCGATCGTCGCCGTTCCTGTCGCCTCCTCCGGTGTGGCGACATCGAGGGCCGTCGCGTCGATCGCGGCCTGTGCGGCAGACAGGTCGGGGGTCTGGAACCCGTTCGGTGGCGGGGTGGCCGACCACAGGCCGAACGAATGCTTGGTGATGTACCAACCGAGCCCGGACACCAGGCCGAGCCCGTCGGGCCGTTCTCGGCACTTCCGAGCCATCGCCACGATCGAATGGGTGACGTAGTTGTTGCCCGGGCCACCGTGGTAGGGCAGGCCGCCGGTGATCGTGAGGCCGCGAGGATCGAGTGGATCGAGGTCGAGCGCCTCGGTCGCAGCTTGGACCGCCGCGGGGAAGCAGGAGTAGAGGTCGAACCACGCGACGTCGTCGATCGACGCCCGGGACGACCCCAGCACGGCACAGCCGGCGGCGCGGATGCCCGGCGACCGGCCGAGCTCCGGACGCTGCACCGGGAAGTACACGTCGTTGCAGGTCGCGGCCGCCCACGGGAACACCCACCGGTCGCGCTCGATGCCGAGCTCGTCGGCCGTCTCGGCCGCCATCAGCACGAACGCCGCGGCCATGTCGACGGTCAGGATGCTGTTCAGGAGCTTCGTGTACGGCTCGCAGACCATCCGGTTGCTCGGCGTTTCGGTCGACAGCTCGTCGGGCGTGCGCGTCACAGGGAACCACGCCTGACGCGGGTGACGTGCAGCCACATCGGTGAACGGTGACATGAGCTGTCCCAGCCAACGGCGCTGCTCGTCGAGTGTCCGTCCAGCCCGCGCGGCGATCGCGGACTCGAAGATCGGGTACACCTCGTGTGGCCAGTGCAGACCCGCCGCGTGCTCGGCCGGGCTGAGACCGGGACGCGCGTCGCCGAGCGACGCATCGTGGCCTGTGACGGACGGGGGTTCGGGGATCGGCAGTCCGGACCGCTGACGTCGAGCGGAAGCGCCGCTTTCCGCTCCGACGATCAGTGCGGCGTCGATCGATCCGCACAAGATGTCGTGCCCGAGCACCTCGACGAGGTATTGCGGGGTGTTGCCACCCACGGGGCAACTGACCCGACGCGGCGCCGCGATGCCGAGCACATCGGCGATGCGTGTCGCGGGATGATCGCGGTGGATCAGCAGGATGCCCGGTGTCGCCACCGTGTCGATCCGGTGGGCGATCGTGGCTCCGGCGTCGTCGAACGCGCGGCGTGCGGCTTCGGCCGCGAGCGCGATCGGGTCGACGAGGTCATCACCACGGTGCGTGATCTCACCCACCCCGACGAGCACGGGTGTGCGTGGAGCGATGATCACCGCCGCGTCGCCCGCCCACTCGAGATCACGACGTTGTCGCGTTGCGTTCTCGCCTCGACCACTGCGTCGTCGCCGTCGTCCCAGATCCGGGTGATGATCGTGTCGCCGGGCCACACCTGATCGGCGAATCGGCCGGCGATCGAGCCGAACCTTGTGACGTCGCCACTGCACCACGTCGTCAGCACGCTCAGCCCGACGACCCCGAAGGTGCACAGTCCGTGGTTGAACGGGCCGGGGAAGCCGGCCTTGGTGGCGAACTCGGGGTCGATGTGCATCGGGTTCATGTCGCCCGACAGGCGGTAGATCGCCGCCTGTTCGGGTCGCGTCTCGCGCTCCACGACGATGTCGGGGGCACGATCGGGCGTTTGGGTTGCCGACGATCCGCTAGGACCGCGCTCGCCACCCCAGCCGCCACCACCGATGACGAACAGGCTGGCGGTGACATCGAACAGCGGTCCGGCGTCGTCGACCGCCGATCCCTCGAACTCGATGACCGCCGCCTTCCCCTTGTCCCAGACGTTCGCGATGCGGCCGGAGATCGTGGCGGTCGCAGCGTGAGGGAGTGCGCGGTGGGTGACGACGGACTGCTCGCCGTGGAGAAGGGCGGCGAGGTTGATGTCGATCTGCAGCATGGCCTGGCCCATCGCACGCAGCCCGGGGATGACGGCGAACGTCGGGAGCACCTTTGGGCCGCGCCCCTCGTAGATGAAGTCGAGGTCGTCGGGTGGCCGGCAGCCGACACCGAGCGCGTACAGCATCGTGTCGCGCTCGGTCCAGGTGTGGGTGATCGGCGTGGTCTCGAGCCCGACGAGATCACCGTTGATCGGCAGCTTGTTCATCGTGGTCAGCTTTCTCGTTGAAGGATGTGGACGACACACACCGACCCCGCACCGGCCATGTGACAGAGCCCGGTCCGGGCGTCGTCGACCTGGCGGGGTCCGGCATCGTGGCGGAGCTGGAGGGTGGTCTCGTGGATCTGGGCGAGGCCGGTGGGCCCTCCGGGGTGACCTCGGGCGGTGAGGCCGCCGTCGGTCGAGAACGGGATGCGCCCGCCGAGCCGGGTGGCGCCCTCGACGACGAGGCGGTCGCCTTCGCCATCACTGCAGATCCCGAGGAGCTCGTAGTAGACGAGCTCCTCGATGGGGAAGGCGTCGTGGACTTGGACCAGGTCGAGGTCGTGAGGGCCGAGGGCGGCCTGCTCGTAGGCATCAGCCGCCGTGTCGCGCGTCATCTGGGCCGGACCGATCACTGCCCCGAGGAAGACGTGGCCATCGGTGTAGGTTTCCGAACGCTGCTGCGAGGCGACGACGCGCACGAGCGGTCGCCCTCCCGCCAGCCGCTCTGCCACTTCGCGTGTCGCGACGATTGCCGCCGCGGCCCCGCCCCCGGCGGCGCAGGCCATCATCGACGTGTGCGGATACGAGATCATCGTCGAGGCCAACACCTCCTCGGCGGTGATCTCGTGGTCGGCCCGGCGTTGCGCCATCGGGTTGAGGCGGGCATGATTCCAGTTCTTCGCGGCGATCTCGGCGAACGTCCGCTCGGTGGTGCCGGCATCGTGCATCCGTCGTGTCGCCCACATCGCGAAGAACGCGGCAGGCAACATGATGTCCTCGGCGCCGACCCGGCCCCGACCGCTGCCGCTGCCGAGCCCGCGCATCTGGTTCATGTCGTCGAACCCCAGCGCCATGGCGACCTCGACGCGCCCGCCGCCAACGGCGTGGACCGCCTCACCGAACGCGCACGACCCGGTCGCCGACGCGTTCTCGAGGTGCGTGACCGGGATGCCGGTCAGGCCGAACTCCTTCGCGATCGCCACACCGCTGGTGATGCCGCCGCCGAGGTAGCCGTTGTAGAGCGCACCCACGTCAGCGAATCCGAGGCCGGCGTCAGCGAGCGCTGCCATGCCGGCGACGTCGGCCATCAACGCCGACGACAGCCGATCGTTGTTGAACGGGTGCATCCCGATCCCCACGACGTACACGGGCCGAGAGAGCCGCGTCGCCATCAGCGCACCGCCTCGAACCGGAACGTGACGAGCTCGTTGCCGTCGTCGTCCTTGCCGAC
>VFQR01002533.1_pt1 | contig 11488 bp, 7 predicted proteins | sample 3512321 | NCBI WGS metagenome assembly VFQR01 (sample SAMN10412374, study PRJNA504923) | tailings metagenome | isolation source: Relicate 3 Philex TSF1 revegetated site | place: Philippines: Tuba, Benguet | collected 2017-08-29
TAAGGACTTTAGTCCTCTAATAAGGACTGAAGTCCTTACTACAAGCAAAAAAAATTTATTTTTTGTGACACTTGCGTAAGTCCTGTATTTGTTGACTGTTAACAGTTCACGGTCAACAGTCAACACTTTTTCACTTGAGTGTGCGGTAGTGCAAGAATAATTCACTTCCAACTTGGCGAGTTTCAATGAGTTCTAGTTTAGGTGCATCACTCGGAAGAAAACCTTCACCCTCCACAAGAGTAGGCGCACTTGCTCCTCCATAGATGACGGGCAAAATTGTCAGCCACCAATCATCGACTCGCCCCGCGTGCACTAAAGAAGCTATTAAAGAGCCACCCCCCAAAGCAAATATTTTCCGGATACCCTGCTGTGCCATTAAGTCATAGGCTCTATCCCAATCCAAGTCTGTATCGCCAAGTTCGATTAATTTGGCGAGCTTGTCTAAGGTTGTTGCATCAGAACTACCCTTGATAGCATCTCCTGTTGTAAATATCCACCGCTCAATATCCTGACGAAAAAAATCCATATCTGGCGATAGATTCAGTGAAGATGTGACAACGCAAGTAATTGGCTGGGGAGGCTGACCCCGAAACTGACGTACTGCTAACAATTCGGGATTCTCAATTGTAAAAGCTATTCCCTCATTCCGAGCCGTCCCTGCTCCCATTAAAACTAAATCGGCCAAAGAAACTTGATATTCCAAGTGTTCTTGATCTACTGGATAGGAATTACGCGGTGCTTTAGAATCTACAGGGCTAATTTTCCCGTCAGCCGTGATAGCAAGAATTACAGTTGTTTGGATAGTTGACATAATTATGTTGTGAGAGTTATGGCGGTTTTCAACTCAGTGGAATACACTAGCAGTAAACTAATTACGAATATCATTTAGTGCAAGCATCTAGAACGTAATTCTAACTCCGAACAGGTGGGGAGGTGGAGTTGGGAAATTTTGAAATTACGTTTTTGAATGCAAATTGCTATGAGAATTTAAGATAAGCTCTAGTAGTCTGCCAACCCAAAAATGTTACGTGGAGGTTGGGTAAAGGTTAAAGGGAAAAGGGTAAGGGATAAAAAACATGAGTCCCTTTCACCTTTGCCCTTTAAAGAGCCAAGTTGCCTTGGCGTACTACTAGTGGCGCTTTTCGATGGTACATTACCAAAACTATACAGCCAGAATACCTAATTAAAGTTATAACTTCCTTAAGCTCTGCTAAGGCTAGTGCAGCACGGCGTAAATAAACAGACAAAACAGCCTAAAAGCCTCAAATCACAGTCTTTTGACTTTTGACTTTTGACTTTTGACTTACGCGCAGCGGTACTAGCTTGGTTAAGCATTTATAAATCATGCAATGTCATTGCCGTTGTATTCCTAGCTTTCTAGTTGCCTATTGTCTCCAAGTTCATGAGTGAAACTCCCTCGAAACCCATTGTCACAACCGCCTCTTTACCTGCAAATGAAGTAGAACGCTTAGAGGCACTGCGACGATATAACATTCTCGACACTCCACCGGAAGCTGCCTTCGATCGCATCACTTCCTTGGCAGCGCGCTTATTCAATGTACCAATGGCTCTGGTTTTCCTAATCGATGAATCGAGAGGCTGGTTTAAATCTGCCTATGGCTTAGATATGCGTGAGGTGCAGCGAGATGCGAGTATTTGCAGCTTGGGGCTGTTATCTAAGGAGGTAGTAGTCATTCTTGACATCAAGCAAAACCATCCTCTGGCATCAAATCCATTAGTCCACAATAAACCAGATTTGCGATTTTATGCTGGTGCGCCATTGCTGACCCCAGATGGCTTGAATTTAGGCACTGTTTGTTTGTTGGATACACAACCCCGTGATGCCTTCACAAATGAGCAAAAAGTTCTGCTGGCGGATCTTGCGGCAATGGTAATGGATGAACTAGAACTGCGATTGGCAACCCATAAAATTGCTCAAATCGATGCAGCGTTGCTGGAAGTCAGTGGAGGTCTTGGTGCTGTTACGGGTGAAGCTTTTTTCTTTGCTTTAGTACAGTATGTGAGCAAAGTGCTGGAGGTTGATTACACGTATATTGGTTTGGTGGACGGAGACGATAGACAAGCAATCCGGACAATGGCCACCTGCGCCAAGGGGCAGATTATTGACAACTTTAGATACCTGCTGGATAATACCCCCTGCCAAGAAGTACTCCGGCAACGAAAATTATGCTGCTATCCTAATCGAGTCCGAGCCTTGTTTCCCAATGCGCCCTTTTTGGAACGTTTCAAGATAGAAAGCTATGTAGCGGTTCCATTTTTTGACACCACAGGTTTACCCCTGGGCCTACTGGGCGTTATGGATACCAAGCCTTTAACAAATGTTCAGCTTGCAGAATTTCTCTTGAGTATCTTTGCCCTACGCATCGCCGCCGAACTGGAGCAACAGCAAACAGAAGCAGTACGACAACAAGCACAATATGAATTGCAGCGCTTAGTTGAACAACGAACGGCGGAATTATCCCAAGCAAACGAATTACTGTACCTGGAAATTGCAGAACGACAGCAAGCCGAAGCAGCCCTGGAAAAAGAACAGGAATTACTCAGAGTGTTGCTTGATAATGTCCAGGCAGGAATAGTGGCTTGTAATGCTCAAGGAATTTTGACTTTATTTAATCGCGCAGCACGAGAATTTCATGGTTTACCGGAGCAACCACTACCACCTGAACAATGGGCACAGTACTACGATCTGTATTTGCCTGATGGCAAAACGCGGATGTCCAAAAATGAGATTCCCCTATTTCGAGCCTTACAGGGTGAGATAGTAGAAAATGTTGAAATGGTCATCGCCCCCAAACAAGGAAAAGTCAAGACCCTACTTGCCAGCGGCCAGGCCATCTGGGATAGCCAGGGCAAAAAACTGGCGGCAGTTGTGGTGATGCACGACATTACCGAACGCAAACTTGCCGAAGCAGAGCTATTGATTTCCGATGTTGCTTTACGACAAATGCCCGATGCCGTATTTTTGACGGATTTGGAAGGTAAGATTCAACGTTGGTTGGGCAATGCCGAGCAAATCTTTGGCTATACAGCAAAAGAAGCGATCGCCAAACCAATGAACTTTCTCTATCCCTCAGACATGAAAACTGCAATCATGGCTAAAATCATGCAGTCTATTCAAGCCACAGGAGACTTTTGTGGAGAAATTCCCTGCTTCAGAAAAGATGGCTCCCCAGTACACATCGAGACAACAGCCAAAACTGTGTCTGACAAAGCTGGCAATCCCATATTTTTAATTTGTATCAATAAAGATATTAGCGAGCGCAAACAAGCGGAAGCAGAACGCGCCCAATTGATGCGCCAGCAAGTCCAAGAACAAACTGCCCGTAAAGAAGCAGAAGCCGACCAACAAAGATCTGCATTTTTGGCAGAAATTAGCACGGCACTGGCATCATCATTGGATTATGAATTGACTCTGGCCAGTGTTGCCAATTTGGTAGTGCCATTTTTTGCAGATTGGTGTGTCATCGATTTGTTAGAAGACAATCAATTCATTCATCAGGTTGCTGTAGCTCACCGCGATCGCACAAAAGTAGAATTGGCTTGGGCAATTAATCAGCAATATCCCAGACAAATTGACGCTTCTCAGGCAGTTGGTAGGGTGTTGCGGACTGGAAAAACTGAGATAGCGGCAGAAATTCCAGATGCTGCATTGGTGGTGGCGGCTCAAGACGCCGAACATTTGGGAATTTTACGCCAACTAAGGTTAAAATCTGGCATTATCTCGCCATTAATTGCCCGCGGACAAATTTTAGGCGCAATTTCCTTTATTACAGACCAAAACCATCGCCGTTATACTCAGGCAGATTTAGCATTGGCAGAAGATATAGCCCATCGAGCGGCGATCGCCATTGATAATGCCCGCCTTTACTTAGAAGCACAGCAGTCACAAAAAGCCGCCACCAGATCTGCTGAGCGCATTACCCTGCTTCAGTCCGTGACGGCTGCTTTTTCAGAATCGCTAACTCCTTTGCAAGTGGCGGATGTAATTGTAGATCGAGGAATTGTGGCTCTGGGTGCTAACTTTGGCATGATTGCGCTACTCAACGACACTGGTACTGAACTCGAAGTCCTACGAACTGTTGGTTGTGAACCAGACCAAATCAACGCTTGGCAGCGATTTTCTCTCAATGAGCCTGTACCTTTGGCAGAAGCCGTGCGGACTGGACAACCCATTTGGGCAGAACCATCACAAACACGAGCAATCCGCTATCCACACCTGTCTCAACAGTACAAAGAGTACAACTTCCATGCTTGGATTTCCATTCCCCTGATGGTTGAGGGCCGAGCAGTGGGAGGTATGTCCTTTGGTTTCATCGAACCGCAACAGTTAGATGAGGAGCAACGAGTGTTTATTTTATCCCTGGCGCAACAATGTGCCCAGGCCATCGTCCGTACCCGCCTCTACGAAGCAGAACGAACAGCAAGAAGCGCCGCAGAAACCGCTAACCGAGTCAAAGATGAATTTTTGGCGGTTCTCTCCCATGAGTTGCGTACACCCCTCAACCCTATTTTGGGATGGTCGCGCCTACTCCAGTCTCAAAAGTTAGACTCGGCAAAAACAACTGAAGCTTTAAAAACCATCGAGCGTAACGCCAAGTTACAAGCCCAATTAATTGAAGATTTATTAGATGTGTCTCGCATACTGCAAGGCAAACTGAATCTCGATGTAACTCCAGTGGATTTGACCTTAATAATTAGTGATGCAATGGCAACAGTCAAACTGGCGGCGGAAGCTAAGTCAATTAAAATACAGACCATGCTCCAGCCAAATGTCGGACAAATAGCTGGTGATGCCAACCGCTTACAGCAAGTAGTGTGGAATCTGCTGACAAATGCAATTAAATTTACACCATCATCAGGGCAAGTGGAAATTAAGCTCGAACAGTGTCAGGGATTAGCTCAAATTACAGTTAGTGATAATGGCAAAGGTATTCCTTCCCAGTTTCTTCCCTATGTATTTGATTACTTCCGTCAGGCTGATAGTACCACTACCAGAAAGTTTGGTGGTTTGGGATTAGGACTAGCAATTGTACGCCGCTTAGTGGAATTACATGGTGGTACTGTTGAGGCACAAAGCCCAGGGGAAGGATTAGGAGCTACTTTTGTAGTTAAACTACCACTGATGCTGACTCAAAGAACAATCAATCAAGATGTTAGCCAGACCGAGCAAACTTTAGATTTAAGTGGAATCAAGATTTTAATAGTAGATGATGATACTGACAGCCGCGAGTTTGTGGCCTTCGTACTAGAGCAGTCAGGCGCAAATGTTATGATGGCGGATTCTGCAATGGCAGGACTGAAAATGTTAGGAGATTTTCAACCAGATGTGTTGTTAAGTGATATCGGAATGCCCCAGATAGATGGCTATATGTTCGTGCAACAGGTGAGAAATCTGCCACCAGAACAAGGGGGAAATATAATAGCGATCGCTTTAACTGCCTATGCTGGCGAAATTAATGAAAAGCAGGCAATAGCAGCAGGATTCCACTGCCATATATCTAAGCCTATGGAACCAGAAGAACTAATAGAAACCATTGCAAAATTTCTCAAAAATTAGGTTGAAGGAGGCTAAATGTTCCCCTTTCCCCCTTCCCCTTTCCCCCTTTCCCCCTCCCCCCTTCCCCTTCCCCTTTCCCCCTTCCCCCTTCCCTACTCATTAAACAAATCCAAGTCCGTAACAGCACCAACACTGCTAGAGGAAACTAACTTGGCATATTTGGCTAGGATGCCTTTTGTATAAAGTGGTGGACGGGGTTGCCATTTGGCGCGGCGACGGGCTAATTCTGCATCGTCTATGTTGATTTGCAATCGGCGAGCATGAGCATCAATGGTGATGCTATCACCTTCTTCCACCAGAGCGATCGCACCACCAACGGCAGCTTCGGGAGCCACATGTCCCACTACCATCCCTTAAGTACCGCCGGAAAAGCGTCCATCGGTAATTAACCCCACTGTATCACCTAAACCCGCACCAATAATTGCTGAGGTGGGTGCAAGCATTTCCCGCATACCAGGGCCGCCTTTGGGGCCTTCATAGCGGATGACTATTACATCACCAGCTTTAATCTTACCTGCGAGGATGGCATCTAAGCATTGTTCCTCGGAATCAAATACCCTTGCAGAACCAGTAATGCTGGGATTTTTTACTCCGGTAATTTTTGCTACTGCTCCCTCTGTTGCAAGGTTGCCTTTGAGAACTGCTAAGTGGCCTTGGGGATACACTGGGTGATTCCAAGGACGAATCACATCTTGATTGCTTGGTGGTTCATTGGGGACATCTGCTAAAATTTCGGCGATGGTTTTACCTGTGATGGTGATACAGTCTCCATGAAGTAATCCATGCACTAATAGCATTTTCATCACTTGGGGAATACCACCAGCTTGATGTAAGTCTGTGGCTACATATCTACCACTAGGTTTGAGATCGCACAAAACAGGGACACGAGCGCGGATAGTCTCAAAATCATCTAAATTAAGTTCTACATCAGCTGCACTAGCGATGGCTAAAAAATGTAACACGGCGTTAGTTGAACCACCCACAGCCATAATTACAGAAATGGCATTTTCTATAGATTTGCGGGTGATGATTTGCCGGGGTAACAGTTGATGGCGAATTGCTTCTACTAATACCTTGGCTGATTCTTCGGTGTTATCGGCTTTTTCGTCATCTTGTGCCGCCATTGTGGAAGAATAGGGTAAACTCATACCCATCGCTTCAAAGGCTGAGGACATAGTATTGGCTGTGTACATCCCACCGCAAGAACCAGCACCGGGACAAGCATGGCGTTCTACTTCCATCAGTTCGTTGTGGTCAATTTTGCCAGCACTGTATTCACCCACAGCCTCAAAGGAACTCACAATAGTCAAGTCGCGGCCATTGTAGTGTCCTGGTTTAATTGTGCCACCGTAAACAAAGATAGCCGGGATATTCATCCGTGCCATCGCAATCATCGCTCCTGGCATGTTTTTATCACAGCCACCGATGGCAATGACACCATCCATATTTTGACCATTACAAACGGTTTCAATGGAGTCAGCAATTACTTCTCGTGACACTAGGGAATATTTCATCCCCTCGGTTCCCATAGAAATCCCATCACTAATGGTAATTGTGCCGAAGATTTGCGGCATCGCCCCGGCTAGTTTAATTCCCGCTTCCGCTCTTTGTGCTAGCTGATTGATACCAATGTTACAGGGTGTGATGGTGCTATAAGCATTAGCCACACCCACAATTGCTTTGTGAAAGTCTTCATCTTGAAAACCCACTGCACGCAGCATAGCCCGATTTGGCGATCGCTGCACTCCTTGTGTAACAACTTTACTTCTGAAATTCTCTGACATTGCTTTGGCCTTGAGGGAATTGCTGTACAAGCATCATAGGTAATTTTTTTTGAGATGTCTAATATATGTTTAGTTAAAATTGATATTTTAAAAATATCAAAAACTTGGTACTACGACACCGTGCTACTTGATTACAAAGCGCAAATTAGTTATAATTAATACTAATAATTTATAAAAATCCACTTAAGTTTGAAAAAGAACCGCCAAGAACGCTAAACAAAAGAGAGGTAAAAATTTAGTGCGGCTTTATACATTGTTATTAAATTATTTATGAGATATTACTGATGATGCTCAAATTTCTGAATGCGTGAATTTTGAATTGGTATAGGAAATGTTGTTTGAAATTCATGGAACACCCTTGTAGCGAAGGCTTTTAATCTCAAGTAGCCCCAAATCTCAAATCCCAAATTGGTATTGGATTCAATTTATTTTTAAGAAAAATGAGCAATTTTCATCAACATGGAAAAGAAGATTCAACTCATCACAGAGAGAATCAACAATATGCCTCCTTGGTAGAACAACTCGATTTGATGATTCGGGCACGGTATCCCTTAGTGTATGTGATTTGTGTGGAAGAAGAACCTGTGGAGGAAGTGCTGTTGCAAGTTGCATCGCTTTCTGTGCCAAAACGACAAATTTTATTTTGGGATATTGTGCGGGGTTGGAGTGACAACGGTGCAGATAAAGGTTCGGTGATGGCTGCATTGGCACGCATTACTAAAGCTGACTCGCAAACAGCTGCGATGTTTGTGCTGCGAGATTTGCATCCATTTGTGAAAAACCCCACCACAGAGAAGAATGCGCCCATTGTTAGGGAGTTACGAAACTTGACGCGGGAGTTAAAGCGATCGCGTAAAACCATCATCACTACCAGTCATACTTTAGAACTTCCCGATGAACTACTGCAAGAGGTAACAGTGGTTGATTTTCCTTTACCTAGCGTCGGTGAAATCGATTATTTAATTCAACAGTTAGTAGTACCAGAGAAATTAAATGTTTCCGGTTTGGCGCGGGAACAATTAGTTAAAGCCTGTCAAGGTTTAAGCCGCACTCGTATTTCTAGAGTTTTAGCAAAAGCCTTAGCAGCCAAACAGCAAGTAAATGAATCTGACATCGATGGTGTGTTGGAAGAAAAAAAGCAAGCAGTCCGCCAAACTGGGATTTTAGAGTTTTTCACACCGCAAGAATCACTCAAACGAGTGGGAGGATTAGATCAACTCAAACAATGGGTACAGATGCGCCAAGATGCTTTTACTGAAGAAGCCAGACGCTACGGTATTCCTAATCCTAAAGGTATGCTGTTGGTGGGGATACAGGGAACGGGTAAATCCCTGTCAGCCAAAACCATCGCCCATGAATGGCGTTTACCTTTACTCAGGTTAGATTCTGGGCGTTTATTTGGCGGGATTGTTGGTGAAAGTGAAAGCCGCGTCCGCCAAATGATACAGCTAACTGAAGCGATGGCACCTTGCGTTTTGTGGATTGATGAAATTGACAAAGCCTTTGGCAATATTACCAGTGGTATTGATGGGGATTCGGGGACATCGCGCCGGGTTTTTGGCAGTTTAATTACTTGGATGCAGGAGAAAACCAGCCCAGTATTTATTGTCGCCACTGCCAATAACGTGCAAATATTACCAGCCGAGTTGTTACGCAAAGGTCGATTTGATGAAATTTTCTTTTTGAATTTACCCACACAAACCGAACGCCAAGAGATTTTTAAAGTGCATTTGCAAAGGTTACGTCCCAACCGCCTGCGAGAATTTAATTTAGCTGTGTTAGCCAAACAAACTGCAAACTTCAGTGGTGCAGAAATTGAACAAGTAATTATTGATGCCATGCACCAAGCATTTTCCACAAGAATAGAAGGACAAAGACGAGACTTCAATACAGAAGATATTTTACAGGCTGTAGCGCAGACAGTTCCCTTAGCTGCGATCGCCCGCAATCAAATTGAAGCCTTAAAGCAATGGGCAGCAGAAGCAGGCGCAAGACCAGCTTCCAATGATGTTCAGTTAGTGGAGGAATTAAAGCACTATTCAACTCAACAAGGAATCGGCCCTTTAGAAGTTGATTAAAATAGAAAAACTATGTGTTTTCTGCCCCTAGTTTTTTAATCCAAAATCCAAAATCTAAAATCCAAAATTGATATCATGTCTCATTTCACAACTATTAAAGTTCAAATCAAACGCGGTGAAATTCTTCATGAAGTGTTGCAAGAATTAGGTTATCAAGTGGAGTCTAACACCAATGTACGCGGATATCAAGGCGATACAACTCAAGCCGAGTATGTAATTCGTCAAAAAAACGGTTATGACTTGGGTTTTCGCCGGAGTGGTGAAAATTACGAAATAGTTGCAGATTTTTGGGGAGCAAAAATTAATCAACAACAATTTGTTAATTCCATCAGTCAAAAATATGCTCATAAAACCTTGATGGCAACAGTGCAAGAACAAGGCTTTAATATTGAAGACGAAGAAGTATTAGCAGATGGAACAGTGCGAGTAGTTGTAGGACGTTGGGTGTAATTTCTGTGAGAAACAAGATCCCCGACTTCTTCAAGAAGTCGGGGATCTGAACCTATTTGCAGTTATTATAAATCTGAACGATAAATTAGTGGAATTTGATAGTACCATCCACCTCTGATTTCTTTGCCAGTAATCCAAGGTAGAGAACCTATAGGCGCTGTCTTAAAAGTAAATCTAGATGTTTCAAATGCTGATGAAAGCCATCCTAATTTCTTGTAAATATTAAAAACGCTATCACTAGAGTTAGGCTCGTAAAAACAGGGAAGATTATCCCTATCTTTATAAAACTTACAACCTTCTTCCAGCAATATACGTTTTTGTACACTAAAGCCAAAGTGATTATTGCTAAATTTCACCCAGAGTTGATCGATTGTCCGCAGATCGGTTTGTGATAGATTATGAAGGTCAATAATGTGGAAATAAGATTGAGATTTCTTCCCTACAGCTTCCTGAATTTTTTCACCAGTTTCTAAGTTAGCTTGCAGCCATTCTCCAGATACTAATAAATGACGCAACCTCCTATAGTCTACCCCTACTTCTGACTTTAAAGGAATATGTTGTAATAAATTTTCTTTTTCGTTTTGTCTGAAACATTGAAACAGTAAATCGTAAGCCACCGACTGTAATACTCCAGTTTCAGTTAAAACAATCTGGTTCAAAAGCTCTTGACCTTCTTTACCATATTTGAGAGCATCTGATAAAGCTGCAATTCTAATTTCCTGCGAATTAGTGCTATCGAGACGATGCTTAATGCCTTCAATACCGCCTAGCACTAACCCATCTACAGGAGGTGGTGCTTTTCCTCCAAGTACAGCATCATATTCTCGCGGTTGATTGGGATTATCTGGTATCATTTTCTTCCTCGACGCTAATACCAGTGTGCCCAATTTAGGAAATGCGATCGCATTTATTTAGAATCGCATCTATATTTTTATGGAACTCGCCATACTTGTATTAATTTGCTAGTGTAACTAACAATAGTCTGTCCATCTGGGCTAATAGCAACACTTGTTGCATAGGGAAGTTCAGCAAGCAATTGTTGTGTCTGCAAATTCCAGATGTTAATATCACCGCCACACTTCACAAAGATTTTTCCATCTGCACTGAATGTCAAAAAGCTCAAGTCACCACTATTAGGAAATAATTTATGAATTTCTTTACCATTCGTCAAGTCCCATATTCTCAGAAGTCTTGGCAAATTATCATCGCCAGTAATTAAAGTTTTTCCATTAGGACTAATTGCCAATGATGCAATAGTGGAATTATAATCACTAGAATCATATCCTTTGAATGTATAAATTTCACTTCCAGTTCTTAAATCCCAAATTTTAATAGTTTCATCGCGACTAGCACTTGCTAGAATATTTACATCTGCATTAATAGCGACCGAAGTTATAGTTTTTAAATGTCCTTTGAAAAGGTAAATATTTTGTTTTGTATCTAAATCCCAAACGATAATATTACCAGCTTCATTACCAATAGCTAAGATTTTGCCATCAGGACTCAGAGCAAGGGAGGTAATAGTATTACGCTTTCTGTCCTCCCACAATGGTTGTCCGCTAATAACATAACTTAATTGCTCAGTATTGAGATTCCAA
>VFQR01002534.1_pt1 | contig 11487 bp, 9 predicted proteins | sample 3512321 | NCBI WGS metagenome assembly VFQR01 (sample SAMN10412374, study PRJNA504923) | tailings metagenome | isolation source: Relicate 3 Philex TSF1 revegetated site | place: Philippines: Tuba, Benguet | collected 2017-08-29
CATTCGGAAAGCCGAGATTGATCGCGCGCGGCCAGCGGCCGAGATGGCGAAGCTGCCGGCTGGCGATCGTATAGAAGCCTTCCGGCGTCTGCTTGTCGCCTTCCTTGAGCTTGGGCCCGAGCGTGCCGGACCAATGGCAGATCGGATAAGTCGCGAACAGGACGAAGCGGTCGTCCTTCTCGATCCAAAGCTCGAGCTCCGAGCTGTCCTTGAACACGCGCATCAACACCGGCGCACCGGATTTGACGCCGGCTTCGGCAAGACGCTCCGTGAGACGGCTGACATCTGGCGTGTTGGCGAGCGGCAGGCGGCCATCGACCGCGGCGCGCTGGCGCTCGATGCGGTCTGGCGCGACGTCCTTGAGCTCGATTGAAATCGCCGACGCGTTGCCGGCGCCAATCGCGAGCCCGATGGCGGCTGCGAGACCGGCCATGAGGGCGCGCCGCGCCCCACGCTTGGTTTGTTCCGGCCTTACGCCAACCATCCCGCACCGCTCACTAGAGAGCTTCCAGAAAGACGGGGCCGTGCCCCGATAGATCGCCAAGCAATTGAAAGCACAGGCGCCCCGCGGATGAAACCTTAGCGTGGCTTTATCGATAATTCAGCTTTGCGCGCGCAGCCGGACCGCCACAGGTTGGGCCAAGGGTGTGGAAAACTTGGATGTCCCCGAGCTATCGGGCGGTGGAGCCTGTCGGGCACCCGGCCTCGATCGGTGCGCTTCCATCCGCACCCTCGGCGCCCGGGCCGAAGGCATACGTCTTGCCGCAAACGCTGACCTTCGGCGGGGTCAAGTTGGCGTCGAACAGGTCGTATCCCGGCTTTAGGCTGGCCCAGAACGCGCTCTGCGGCGAACCCGAATGGCGTGCGAGGTTGGCCTCTGTCATGCGGAACGGAAACACCTGCACCTGGAAGCGTTGCTGGCCTCCGTTGAGCGCACTGGTGACTAGCTTCCAGATTTCATCGATGACCGGGTTCGTCATCGCATAGCATCCGATCGAGCCGCATCCCCCGTGCACCATCAGGAATGATCCGCTGCGTCCCTGCGCGCGGTCGAAGGCGTTGGGGAACCCGAGGTTGAAGGAGCGGTGCCAGGCGCTGTTGGGATTGAGCGCCTTCGCGTCGACCGTATAGAAGCCCTCGGGTGCCTGCCGGTCTCCGGTCTTGATCTTGGGACCAAGCTCGCCCGACCATTTACAGATCGGATAGGTCGCGAAGCGGTGAAATTTTCCGTCGCGCAGCATCCACAGCTCAAGCTCGAACTCGCGCTTGAAGATGCGCATGAAGATCGGATTGCCGACCGCCAATCCATGCGAAGCGAGACGCTTGTCCAAATTCCAGAGATCGGGCGTGCCGGGCAGCGGCACCTTGTAGCTTGCGAGCGTGTGGCGCCAATAACGCTGGACGCCGATCCACGTCCGCTCGGCATCCACTGGCCGGGCGAGCGCAAAGAGCGCGGCCGAAATCGGCACCGCGATCAGCAGCAGAAGCAGCGCGCGGAAAACAAGACGTCCGATACGGCGCTTGCGCGCCTTCTGCCCGCTCTGCGGTGGTTGATCCGCCGCATCCGGAGTGCCGTTTGGTGGGGCCTTGGAGGGCGTATCGGCCATCCGCGCCACGAACTATGGATTGTAGCCGAGCGCGGAAGCGCCCGGCGGCATGCCGCTGCCGGAGATGGAGCCGGTCGTAGTGGCGAACACGCTCTGCGACTGGGCTGTGGTCTGCGCGACTTCTGCAGCATTACGGGTTTTCGGTCCCGGCATTGTCAGCCGTTCCGACGCGAGCTGCCATTCGGCCGGGCGTGGCGCGAACGGCTGCAGCGTCGGTTTCTCGAACCGTGGGCAGCGTCCGGCTGGGTCGATCGGCCGGTCGGTCATGGCCACGGCATCGACGATGTAGCGCTTCTCACACACGGCGATCGAAGGCGGGATGCGGTTGATCTCAAAGGAGTCGTAGCCCTGCTTCAGCGTTTTCCAGAAGGCGTACCACTTGTGGCCCTTGAAGCGGTCGAGCTTCTCCTGCGTCATGCGGAACGGGAAAGCATGGACTTGGAAGCTGGTCTGCCCGCTGCGCATCGCATCGCGCGCGAGCCCGTAAATCTCTTCGGCGAGCGCGTCCGTCATTGCGTAGCAACCGGCGGACTTGCACTTACCGTGCACCATCAGCGCTTCGCCCGTGCGGCCAAGCGAGCGGTCATAGGCGTTGGGATAGCCGAGGTTAAAGGCCAGATAGAACTTGGAGTTCGGGTTCATCTGCGTTTGGGAGATCGTGTAGAACCCTTCCGGCGCCTGTTTGTCGCCCTGCACCTGCTTGGGTCCGAGATCGCCCGACCAATTGCAGATCGGATAGGTCTTGAAGTGATAGAAGCGCCCATCGTCGCGCATCTTCCAGACTTCGAGTTCCGACTCCTCCTTGAAGATCCGCACGAAGATCGGCGCAGCCGTATTCATGCCCTTCTTGCCGAGAAGCGAGACGGTTTCCGCGGTCAGCGGCTGTTCGGAAGGCGGGATCAATCCGGTCGCGCTCGAGCACGCGGATAGCAAAACGCTCACGAGCCCAACCGCCAAGGCGGGCTTCAAGCGAGCGGCAATTCTGTCAGCGAGGATATTCAGACGCACACGCATTCCCCCTGGCGCATACGAAGGACCATCCAACCGAAACCGTAAAGATTCCATTAACGTTACGGATTCCCCAAAGTTTTCAGTGCGAGCGCGGAAGTGTCGAACATGACACCCGAATAGGGCGCTCATGGGGCCACCCACCCCAACCGAGTCTCGAATGTTACTCGATTTATCAGCAACACGCACGAACGGAAACGGCAGATCCTACAACTGCCGCCCGATGCCGAGGAAGCGCTCGTGGCGCAGGTTCCTGATCTCTTCCTGAGTTTTCCCCTCGAATTCCGCGAGCGCCTTGGCGATGGCGTCGCCGGCGGTCTGGATCGCGAGGGCCCGGTCGCGGTGAGCGCCACCCACCGGCTCGCGGATGATCACGTCGATGACCCCGAGCGTATCGAGGTCCTGCGCCGTAATCTTCATGTTGGTGGCCGCGTCGATGGCCTTGGTCGAATCGCGCCACAGGATCGAGGCAGCAGCCTCGGGTGAGGCCACGGTATAAATGGAATGTTCGAGCATAAGGATGCGGTTGGCCGAGGCGATGGCAATCGCACCGCCCGATCCGCCTTCACCGATCACCAGCGCGATGATCGGAACGCCGATTTCGAGGCATTTGTCGGTAGAGCGCGCAATCGCCTCCGCCTGGCCCCGCTCCTCAGCACCGATGCCGGGATAGGCGCCCGCGGTGTCGACCAGCGTAATCACGGGGAGGTTGAACTTGTCCGCCATCTCCATGAGGCGTACCGCCTTGCGGTAGCCTTCAGGCCTGGCCATGCCGAAGTTGTGCCGGATGCGCCCTTCCGTGTCCGAGCCCTTCTCGTGCCCGATCACGACGACCGGCTTGCCGCGGAAACGGCCGAGCCCGCCCATGATCGCTTCGTCTTCCGAGAAATAACGATCTCCGGCGAGCGGCGTGAAATCTTCGATCAGCGCCTTCACATAGTCGAGACAGTGCGGGCGATCGGGATGCCGAGCGACCTGGGTTTTCTGCCAGGGCGTCAGCTTGCCGTAGGTGTCGACAAGCGCGGCCTTGGCCTTCTGCTCGAGCTTCTTGATCTCTTCCGAGATAGAGACGCCCTCGCCGCCTTCGAGCGCCTTGAGCTCCGAGACTTTGCTTTCAAGCTCGGCGATCGGCTTCTCGAAATCGAGATAGGTGCGGACAGCAATCGGGCGGTCGGACTTCGTAGGTTCCAAGGAAAAGCCTCATCCTGCCGCTTGATGTGCGGCGCTCAGTCGGGACGACGGAAATTTGGGGGCACGTTGACCTTCCCGCTTCTCGCCTGTCAAGGCCCGCGCGGATCGTCGTAAACGTCGCCTCACCGCTCTCTTGCAGCGCTGGCTCCCGGAAAAGTGGCCGATTTCAACCGCAACGGCCCGATGCACGCAGGTCTTGCAGCCCACGGATCGCCATTTTGGGTCCATCAGCCCCGTTTGGCCAGCGGATGATGCTCGGTCACGAGGCGTTTCAGGCGCTCTTCGAGCACATGCGTATAGATCTCGGTCGTGGAGATGTCGGCATGTCCGAGCAGGCTTTGCACGGACCGGAGGTCTGCGCCCCGGTCGAGCAGATGGCTCGCAAAAGCGTGACGGAGGACGTGCGGCGAGACCCGTTCGGGGTCGAGCCCGGCCCGGATCGCGCTCTCCTTGAGATCCTGTGCGAAGCGCTGGCGCGTGAGATGGCCGGCGTCTCCGCGCGAAGGAAAAAGATAGCGGGTCGCGACCATGGAGCTGACGCCGTCCGCCGGATCAGACCCCAGCTGAAGATAGCGGTCGAGTGCGGCCCGCGCGCTCGTATTGAGCGGAACCAGGCGCTCCCGCCCGCCCTTGCCGGTGATGGAGAGCAGCCGAGGATCGCCCTTGAGCACGCTGCGTGGAAGCGAAACAAGCTCGGTGACGCGCATACCGGTCGCATAGAGCATTTCGAGCAGGCAATGGTGACGCACGGCGCGCACGAGATCGCGGCCGGAAAGGCCGTCCGCGGCCCGGGCCGCGCTTTCGATCAGTCGGTCCACCTCGTCCACCGAAAGTGTTTTCGGCAGCGCGCGCTTTTTGCTGGGCGCCGTGATGCCTTCCACCGGGCTGTCTCGCACCACGCCTTCGGCTTCGAGGAATTTGTAGAGCTGGCGGACGGCCGAAAGTCGCCGCGCCCGTGAGGCGGGTTTGAGCCCGGCGATCGAAAGCTCCTGCAGATAGCGCGACAGATCGGCCTTTCCTGCTGCGGCGATGGTGACGCCGCCGCGGTCGAGATAGGCCGTGAAGTCCTGGAGGTCGCGGCGATAGGCATCGAGCGTATTGGCCGAAGCCCCTTTCTCCGCCGTCTGCATTTCGAGAAAAGCCGCCACATGGCGCTCGTCGTCGCTCATGGGGACACGGACGGGATCTGCATCGCGCCCCTCATTGGCTGACGGAGCGCGGCCAAGCCCCGAACAGCCCTTCGAGCGCGAGCTGCCGGGCCTCCGCATCGAGACCGGCACGTTTCAGCGCCCGGAGTGCATCGCCGAGCGCGATCATGTGTGCGCCTTCCGCGCCCGTAGGCCCGATCGTGCGCATGACGAGTAGCACCGTTCGCCCGAACTCCTTCTTTTTCGAAGCTTCCGCCAGCTGAGAGAGCACGCCCGTATCGGGCAGGTGCCCGCCTTCTGGCTGAGGCGAGCGGCCGGCCAACTCCCAGAGCGCCATCGGCACGTTCATGTCGAGCGCGTCGAGCACGGTGGCGAGCCGATGCAGCAGGGCCGGGTCGAAGCGGCCGTTGCGGGCCAGGGGTTCGAGCGCATTCAGGTTCTGCCCACGGTCTGCTCCTCGCGCTGGGTCCGCGATGTCGGCGAGCGCGATCCAGTGCGCCAGAGGCTGCGGCCCGGGGCCTTCCCCCGCCGCGAGCAAAGATCCGAGGCGGGCCCAGTGCCGGACACCTTCGAAATTGCCCGATGCAAGATTGATCTCAATGGCGGTTTCGGCAAACCAGCCGATTTCCGGGGTGGGAGTAAGGTCCTCGGTTGGCCGCGCCATGAGCTGCAGCGCCGGCCAGTAAAATCCGCCGCGCTTAGCGTCGTCGAGAAAAGCCCGGATGTGGCGTGTTTTGCGGAGGGGTGTCTGCTCGCCCTCCGCTGATTTGAAGAGGCCCGCCCGTTCGATAGTGCCGGCGTCTCCGCCCGCGCCCGAAGCGCGATAGAGCTGTGCAAGGTCTCCGGCTGGAATGGCGTTGAGGGCCGCGGCGGCTTCTCCGGCTGCCAATCTGAGATCGGGCGCGGTTCTCGGATCATGGGCGAGTCCTGCGAGCAGGGCCGGTGTCGCGGCGGCAAGGAGCTTGGCTTGGTTGGGCGTGCCCTTGAGCGAGGCGATGCGGTAGTCGAGCAGCGAGAGCTTGAGCCCTGACGGAACCTCCGGTATGCCGCCCGCAGCCGCCGTATCGAGCAGATCCGCGCCGACGAGGCCGGGAAGATCCTGCTCGCGGATGAAGCTCGCCTGTAGCGACGCCCCGTCGGGATCTCCACGGGACGCGGCGCAAAAGCCGTTGATCAGCAGAGTGTCCGAGAGCAGCGTCTTCGGGAGCTGAGATTGAACCGAAAGCAGGCTTTTCGCGATCTCACATCCGCGCTCGAAGTTGCCGAGCCCGATCTCGCTTTTCGCCGTTAGCGCGAGTAGCAGCGGATCGCTCTCCGAGGCTCGATCTTTCGCGAGCACGGCGGCCGCGTCGTCGATCAGGCCGGATTGATCGAGCGCTTCGACGCGCAAGGCGGTGAAACGCGCCGTGCTGACCGTGCCGGCCGCTGGACCCGTATCCGAGGCGATGAGACGGCGCCAGAGCGCGTGCAGCGCCGGCGATTTGGGGGGCAGGCTGAGGGCTGCGATGTGCTCGGCGAATTGCTCCGCTGAAAGACCGCTCCAAAGCTCGTAAGGCAGCCCCGAGCCGTCCGACGACAGAACGGGGTCGAGTTCCTCGCGCTCGACGCCGCGCCCGCGCTCTTCGTAGGCGGCCGAGGGCGCCAGCTCTTCCCGGGTCACGCCCCCGCCCCGCGGGCGGTCGTCGCCCCACTCCTGCGAAAACGCCGGCCCTAAGGACGGCCAAGCAAGGAAAGCGGCAAACAGGACGGGTCGCAGGGTCCGCCGGATGCGGGGAGCTGAGCAAACACGGGGCGCGCGCATCGGCTTGGCGGTCATGGGAGCAGCGTCATGGCTTTCGGATTTTGACCCCGGGCACCACCTTAACCACCTCGTGCTGAACGGGCTCGAACTGACTGGCGAGAATGTACAATCCTCCCGAGACCAGTGCCAGCAGCGACCCGGCAGAGACGAGGAAGCGGAAAAGGCTTGGCATCGGTGGAAGTCGCTCAGGATGAATGCGCGGACGAAAGCATTTTCCGACGAAGTGGATACGTGGTGAAGGCGCGCGAACGCTTTAGGACATTTTCGAACCTAAGGTGGCGCGATTATGGCTGATTTCCCCGCCGTGCGGGGAAGAAAAAATCCCGATTTCGGCCCGATCAGCCGGCCGCCGGACTGCAAATTGCCTCGACACGGCAAATTGAAGTATGAGTGCGCCCGTTCGGTGAAGCGCACCCGGAGCCCGCGAGAGGCGAAATGGAGCACGACAAGGACACCGCTGAGAAGGTTCGGCGCTCTCTCGGGCAGCGCTCGGTGGTGCTTGTCGGTCTGATGGGGTGCGGAAAATCGTCGATCGGCCGGCGCCTTGCGACCAAGTTGGGCCTGCCGTTCATCGATGCCGACGAGGAAATCGAGCGCGTCGCGCAGAAATCGATCAGCGAGATCTTCTCAGATCACGGCGAAGACTTCTTCCGGGATCGCGAGAGCAAGGTGATTTCGCGCCTGCTGGCGCACGGGCCGCAGGTGTTGGCGACGGGCGGCGGTGCCTTCATCATGCCGAGCACGCGCGAAATGATCCGCGACACTGGGCTGTCGATCTGGCTCAGGGCCGAGCTGCCCGTCCTCATGCGCCGGGTCGCCAAGCGCGATACCCGGCCCCTGCTCAAGGGCGGCGACCCGGAGGCTGTTATGCGTAAGTTGATGGACGCGCGCTATCCGATCTATGCGGAGGCGGACCTGACTGTCGAAAGCCGGGACGTGCCCCACGACAGTATCGTTGCCGAGATTATCGAGGCCCTATCCAGGCACCCCGCATTGGCGCAAGCGTCCTCGATCTGATAGTCCTGGGCTTTGAAGCCCGAAGCGCGAGACATAATTCAAGACCATGCCGACCCTTGCTCATTCTCTTGCTGCCACAACCCGAGCGAGCCGCACGGTGCCCGTTCCGCTGCCCGGGCGCGCCTATGACGTCCTGATCGGGCCCGACCTTCTGGCGGAGGCCGGGCGTCTCATCGCCGGACGCCTCGGCAAGGCGCGCTGCGGCATCGTCACCGACGAGAATGTCGCAAAGCATCACTTGGCCACGCTGGAAGCGAGCCTGCGCGCGGAAGGCCGCCTTAAGGGCTCCATCGTTTTGAAGCCGGGCGAGGCGACAAAAAGTTTCCGCGAGCTAGGCCCGCTCTGCGAACGCTTGCTGGAGCTGGGGCTCGAGCGCGGCGACCTTGTGGTGGCCTTCGGTGGCGGCGTGATCGGCGACCTCGCTGGCTTCGCGGCTGGAATTCTCCGGCGCGGCATCCGCTTCGTCCAGATTCCGACCAGCCTGCTCGCCCAGGTCGACAGCTCCGTCGGCGGCAAGACCGGCATCAACACGCCGCAGGGCAAGAACCTGATCGGTGTGTTCCATCAGCCGTCGCTTGTCATTGCCGATACCGATGTTTTGAAAACGTTGCCACCGCGTGAGATGCGCGCGGGCTACGCCGAAGTCGCGAAGTACGGCTTGCTTGGCGACGCGGGCTTCTTCTCCTGGCTGGAACAGAGCCACGACGGCATCTTCAGCCACGACCAGGAAACGCTGATCACGGCCATCGAGACCAGCGTCAAGGCCAAGGCAGCTATCGTCGTGCGCGACGAGCATGAGAACGGCGACCGCGCGCTCCTGAACCTCGGTCACACCTTCGGCCACGCGCTCGAAGCCTGGACCGGCTATTCGGATCGCCTGCTCCACGGAGAGGGCGTCGCGATTGGTATGTGCCTCGCGTTCCGCTTCTCTGAACATCTTGGCCTTTGCCCGAACGGAACGGCGGAGCGGGTTTCGCGTCATCTCGCCGCTGCGGGCCTGCCCACGCGGCTCTCTGACATTCCGGGCGGAAAGGCCGACGCGGGCGAGCTCGTGCGCCTGATGGGCCAGGACAAGAAGGTTCGTGACGGCCGGCTGACGTTTATCCTTGTGCGCAACATCGGCGAGGCATTCGTCTCGCGCGATATCGATGAAGCCACCGTGCGCGATTTCCTTGCCGCTGAGATCACAGCTGCTTAGGCTAAGCTCTCGCTTGCCATTCTAGCGTGCCATGATCGGCTCGGCCTCAGGCTGCGGCCGCTCAAAGGCATTCCAAAATTCGGTTGGATGATCATGCTCACATTTTTGGTTGTCGTCTGCCTGCTGCTTCTTTCGGCAGTCTTTTCGGGATCCGAGACGGCGCTCACGGCCGCCTCCCGCGCACGTATGCACACCCTCGAAAGTGAAGGCAACGAGAGAGCAGGTCTTGTAAATAGGCTGTTGTCACATCCGGAGCAGATCATTGGCACGGTCCTGATCGGAAACAACCTCGTCAATATTCTCGCCTCCTCTTTGACGACTGGGCTGCTGATCAGCATGTTCGGAGAGGTCGGCATCGCCTATGCGACCATTGTCATGACGGTTTTGATCGTCATTTTTTCCGAAGTTCTGCCGAAGACCTACGCTTTCGCATACCCGGATCGCATGGCACTTGCCATCGCTCCCCTGATGCGGGTCTTCATTGTCCTATTGCATCCTCTCACCTCTGCAGCGAGCTTTGTCGTTCGACAAATTTTAAAGCTCTCGCCTTCGCGCGTCGATGATGAAGCAAATATTCTTGCTGCCCGCGAAGAGATCCGTGGTGCAATTGATCTCCAGACCAAGGAGGGAGTGGTCGCACGTCACGAGGCGCACATGCTGGGTGGCGTGCTCGACCTCGATGAATTGCAGGTCGCAGACATCATGATCCACCGCACCAAGATGGAAACCTATGACGCGGCCGAGCCGCCGCAGGCCATCATCGATCAGGTGCTCCGCTCGCAGTACACGCGCGTTCCGATCTGGATCGACGAGCCCGAGAACATCATCGGCCTCCTCAACACCAAGGATCTCCTGGGCGCGCTTTCGAAGTCCGGCTGGGATGTCGAGAAGCTCGATATCCTGAGCATCGCGGCTAAGCCGTGGTTTGTGCCCGACACGACGACCTTGAAGGATCAGCTCAATCATTTCTTGAAGAACAAGGCGCAGATGGCGCTCGTCGTCGACGAGTACGGCGAGGTGCAGGGCCTGATCACGCTCGAGGACATTCTCGAGGAAATCGTCGGTCAGATCTCGGACGAGCATGATTCCGCCGAGCTGCATATTCGTCCGCAGGCCGACGGAACCATCAATGTCGACGGCACGGTTCCGATCCGCGACCTCAATCGGCATATGGATTGGGATCTCCCGGACGACGAGGCGACGACCATCGCCGGGCTCGTCGTGCACGAGGCGCAGATGATCCCCGAGCCGGGGCAGGTCTTCACGTTCTACGGCTATCGGATGGAAATCCTCCGCCGCTCGCGCAACAAGATCGCGGCGGTCCGCATCAAACGCCTGGACGGCGCGGAGGCGACCGGCGGCGCGCAAAGCTCCGTAGGCTAGCATATCCTTCCGCGAACGCCCGACCTCCGGGTTTGAGGCGCGAGGACGCCACAATCGTTTGGCATGTTCGGGTTGCAGTCGCTCAGCCGGAGTTTTGCATGTCAGAAGCTGTCCGCCCCTATGACCTCGTCATTGTCGGCGCCTCGTTCGCGGGGCTCGTCGCCGCGCGCACCGCGGCCATGCGCGGCCTCAAGGTCGCCGTTCTCGAAGCGAAGCCCGAAGCTGGCCATCGCGTCGCGACGACGGGCATCCTGGTCAAGGAAGCGGCGGAGGAGATCGACATTCCCCATACGCTGACGCGGCGCGTGCATGGCGTCCGTCTCTACGCGCCGAGCCACCGCTTCATCGATCTGTTTGCTCCGGGCTATTTCTTCTTGACGACCGATACCGCCAACGTGCTGCGCTGGCTCTCCGGCGAAGCCCTCCGCGCCGGCGCCAAAATTCTCTATCGCGCGCGTTTCGAAGGCGCCGACCGTGAGAACGGCCTCTTCCGGTTTCGCGGCATCAACATTGCCGCGCGTTACATCCTGGGCGCCGATGGCGCCCGTTCTGGCGTGGCTCGTGCTTTCGACCTCGACCGCAACGAGAAATTTCTGACCGGCCTCGAAGTCGAATACGAAGGCCTGGCCGACGCCGACCCACGCTTCCTGCACTGCTTCCTCGATTCCAAACTCGCACCCGGTTATCTCGGCTGGGTCGCGCCCGGACCGTCCGTCACCCAGGCCGGCCTCGCCGTCGGCCCTGGCCGCAGAGCCGACCTCAAGGCGTTTCTTGCCGCGACCGAGCCGATCTTCGGTTATTCGAAGGCGCGGGCCGTCGAGCGTCGGTCTGGACGCATTCCGGCCGGCGGCCTTTTGAAACGTTGGCACACGGACGGCGTCATGCTGGTCGGCGACGCGGCCGGCCAAGTCTCGCCCGCCACTGGCGGAGGCATCAAGCTTGCCTTCGAGTTGGGGCGAAGATCCGCGCAGGTCATCGCCGACCATCTGCAGGATCTCGGGCCCCCACCGGCGGTTGCGCTCACTCCCGAGCTGCCGTCGTTCGCGATGAAAAAAATGACGCGGACGGCGCTCGATCTTGCGCCTCCGAACGCGCTTATCGATATGGCGATTGCGTTGCCGCCGATGCGCTGGC
>VFQR01002535.1_pt1 | contig 11486 bp, 11 predicted proteins | sample 3512321 | NCBI WGS metagenome assembly VFQR01 (sample SAMN10412374, study PRJNA504923) | tailings metagenome | isolation source: Relicate 3 Philex TSF1 revegetated site | place: Philippines: Tuba, Benguet | collected 2017-08-29
AAACAATGCCAGAGGACGAGGCGGCAAAGTATCGCTCCATCCTCGCCGACCCATAACCTGACGAGCAAAGCGGTGAACGAGAGCCGCCGATGGCGCGGTTTTTTTGAAATCATAGTTTTATGGCGGCGGATCTGTTACTGCCGTCGTTACACGTATGAAGGTGACAGGTAGGCAGTCCATGTCGACGTCGAGGCTCACAGTGTCGTTAAGGGCGGTGGCAGACGAGATGGACTTGCTCAACAATGACTGGACCGCATACATCAACCAACGCACGGGCGAGCTGGTCACCGTGACTGACGAAGATGCGAGCGCGGTCGAAGACGGAGTTAGCGACGACCTTCCGGGCTGGCAGGCTGAACATCTCTCGAAGGTTCGCGAGGCGCTGATGTCGGGCGACTTCCTTCCGCTTCACAGTAAGTTCGATATTAACGAGTACCTCATCATGGAACGCTTTTGTCATCAGTTGGCAAACGCGACGGTTCGCGACGACCTGTTGCGGGCCATCAAAGGCGCGGGCGCGTTCCGGCGGTTCAAGACGCTGGCGCACCACTGTGGGGTCATCGACGAGTGGCATGCATTCCGTGACCGTGCTTTTGAAGAGATTGCTGCAGAGTGGCTCGACGCGAATGGTATCGGTTACACACGTTAAGTGGTGGTGAAAGACCACGACGCATAACAAGCGCATACTGTGGAAGCACTTGCCCGGTTCTCGTCAAATTGCTCGTCTTCGAGCGAGCTGTGTGCCAGCGGCAGACGAGGCTTTTGCTGGAAAAAGTGCCCTGCGAGTTCCTCGGGATCTCAGGTGGGGTGTTGCACGAGTTGCGGCTTTGCCAGTACTCTTCTTTGGCTTGGCCATTCCGTCAGAAAACAGAGTTTCAGCCTCGCTCGCCCGGCCAAAAGATTAAGAACTTTTGGTAAGCTCATCTCAATCTCGTTAACCTCTTGTGGCGTTGCCACGCAGGTAGACCGAGTACAGTCAACCCGGGCCACCCTGCGGTCGGCTCGTCTTGTAAATGGAAGCATTACTGGCCGCAACTCGGTGATGATTAATCTTTTGGCTTCAAAGGAACCATCGATGTCAAGCAACCGCCGATCAGCCGCACCAAACACAGAGCACCTTACTGTCGTTGGTGAAGCAATGATGGACTTCGTACCTACGATGGTTGAAGTCAGCGTCTCAATTTCCAGAACTGAGGAAACGGCCTCGCTGGCCAAAGCCAATGTCGATGAGCGATCAGCTCGGGTAGTTGCGCTCGCAAGAGAGTTTGGTGTCGCTGCGACCGAGATCCGAGCATCAGATCTCTCAATTTCTCCAAAGCGCGAGTATCGGAACAGCGAATACCACCATGTTGGGTACTCCGCCGACTTGCAAGTCGATATCAAGCTCCGTGAGATCAAGCGATTCTCGAAGCTCCTTGGGAAGCTGGTTGACGTCCCGGTTGATCGAATCGTAAGCATCAGTCCCAAACTGGAAGACGAATCAGCGGCAAACCAAGCTGCGCTTGCCAAGGCAATTGAAGACGCCAAAGGCAAGGCGGCAACCATTGCCAAACAATTCGGAGTCCAGCTAGGAAACGTTTTCTCTATCGTTGCGCTTCCCAAGGAACAACGCTTCTATGTCGGGGGAACGGCTTCATACCCCAGCAAAGAAGATGCTTCCTTTGAACCGGGAACCATTGAGGTTGAAGGCCGGATCGAAGTGACTTTTTATCTGGCAAAGCCTGGCCGCATTGAAGCTAACACTTCAATCGAGAGGACGTCTTTCGGCAGGGTGGTACAGGTTGCTCGTCTTCAGGCGATCTGTGCGCCAGCGGCGAAATAGGTTTTTGCTGGAAGAAGTGCCCTGCAGGTTCCTCGGATTCTGAGATGGGTTATTGCATGAGTTGCGGCTTTGCCAGTGCTCTGCTTTGGCTTGGACACCCTGTCAGAAAACAGAGTTTCAGCCTCGGTCACCCTGCCAAAGGTTTAAAAACTTTTGGCAAGCTCATCTCAATCTCGTTAACCTCTTGTGGTGTGGCCACCCAGGTAGAATGAGTACAGTCAACCGGGGCCACCCTGACGGCCACGGTTTTTCGGTAGGCAAAGTTTATTGACCTTCGCCCGCTGAATTAAGATGTTGGCAGGCAAAGGAGATCTTCACTCAATGCTCAAAGTCGGTGACGTCGTGGATGCGGTGGTCACGAGGGTTCAAGTCTTTGGGATTTTCTGCAGCTACCGACAGGAGGACATTCTTGTATTGATCCCGGAGACGTCGTGGATTGCTTCAGCTTGCTCGTGCGAGCAATTTGCTCAGCCGGGGGACATATTGACGGTGAAGGTACTTCATATCGATGCCGCAGCCGGAAGGGTTGCCGCGACGATCAAGGGACGCCACTCGAATCCCTGGGAAACCCATGAACTCAACGTGGGCTGCCGATATGACGCTTTAGTTGTTCACCGTGTCGAAAAGTCAGATCGATGTAACGATCAACCAGCATACTTGTTAGAACTTATGCCCGGTGCATTCACAATGCTCTGTGATACAACAATGACTTTAGAACCCGGTGATCATGTTGCGGTAATCATTACTTCATCGAATCCTGATAGACTGGCTGTCACAGTCGCGCTTGAAAACGTCAGCTAACAATCGGTTCAACCGGAGCCGCGGGCCGTGCGGTTTCTGAGATCAACGATGGCGGGCCGCGGCCTCGTTAATCGTGTCGTTCCTCTTTAAAGTGATGCCGTGGGGTGCGCGAATTGCTCGTTTTCGAGCGACCTGTGTGCCAGTGGCACGAGAGGCTTTTACTGGAAGAAGTGCCCTACCCGTCGAGAAATGTCACACGCCGCGGCGGTGGCCGAACCATTCGATGTGGAGGCGGGGGCAGAAGTTGTAGCCTTGCGATTCGGCCAGTGGTTTGAGCCAGGCTCCACGCATGGCCAGTTCTTCCTGTGTGATCCCCTGGGGCATCAGCCAGATATGTTCCGGCGGAACGTGCGGCAGTTCGGCAAGAGCCTCTGAAAGTGCATCGAGATCTGCGGGAGTATCGATCACAAATTTGAGCTGATACGGGTAGTCAGTGGTCAGACGCGTGAGCGTGGCGATGTTCCATCGCAGCTCAGAGTGTCTGCGAGCGACCGCGCCGCTGCTGCCCCTCCCGGCTGTCGGATTCACAGTGAAATTGGGGGCATAGGCAGGATCAGAATTCGCCAGCTTCGGGCTGATCGACATCAGGTCTGCCATCACGGGACGGTCGACCGTTCCCGCTGTCTCCACAGTGATATGCAGCCCGGCTGCCTTCAGCGCGTGGCTGAGTTCGACAATCGCCGGCTGCAGGAGTGGTTCACCTCCAGTCAGAATGACGTGCTCCACTCCACTGGAGATGGCCTGCGAGAGCAACTCATCAACGCTTTGCCAGTTTCCCTCGGCTGACCACGAGGTATATGGAGTATCGCAAAACCAGCAGCGCAGGTTGCAGCCCGTCGTGCGGATAAAAAACGATCTCACCCCCGTCAGCGCACCCTCCCCCTGCACCGAAAGAAAGGTTTCGGCAATACGCAGGCTCACAGAACTGCGACCTGTTTTTTTAGCAGAAGGAAGAGTGGATAGATCAGTCGGCATAACGGGTGGGATCTGGAATGTGTGCTTCGAGGAACCCCTTCTTGCGAATCAGACAGGAGTCACAGTGGCCGCAGGAAAGTCCTGTGGAAGTCGGATCATAGCAGCTATGAGTTAAAGAGTAATCGACACCCAGGGCGACTCCATGCCGGATGATTTCGGCCTTCGTGAGGTGAATTAATGGTGCATGGACTTTCCAGGGCTGGCCTTCGACACCCGTTTGGGTGGCGAGGTTCGCCAGCTTCTCGAAAGCAGCTACAAATTCCGGTCGGCAATCGGGGTAGCCGCTGTAATCCACGGCATTAACTCCCACAAACAGATCCTGAGCCCCGATCACTTCGGCCCAGCCCAAGGCAATCGAGAGGAAGACCGAATTTCGAGCAGGAACGTAGGTGATCGGAATGCCGCTGGTCAATTCGGCATCTGTGCGATCTTTGGGAACGTCGATGTTAGCTGTCAGTGCCGATCCGCCAATCGATCGTAGATCGAGTGGGATGATGACATGCCGGGCGACGCCTTGTGCTTCGCAGACTCTTTTGGCCGCTTCGAGTTCGAAGCGATGTCTCTGGCCGTAATCAAATGAGATCGCAAAGGGAGAAAACCCCTGGGCTTTGGCCATGGCGAGAATTGTGGCGGAATCGAGCCCACCACTCACCAGCACCACACAGGGTGGCGATATTTTTTGTGGAGAGGAAGTTGTTGCTTCCTGATTACCGAGAACCATCCCGAGATCCTTCGATCACTTTGCAGTCTACCAGCGGACGTATGTCCGATATCTGGGTGCATAGTAACCGAAAGGCTGATAACCCCAAGGGTAACCCCAGAAACCTCGGTAATAATTGATCCATGGACTCCAGCCGCCAGTGGTGACGTTCACGTTGGTCGTCTGGTAGGTGACTGGCCGGATCTGGCCCAGCAGCAGTTCCATGGTGGCATCATGGCGATACGCAGGATTGGCATCGTATTCCGAGCGACTGAAAGGGATCTGATTGTACACCTCGGTGTAGTGATGGGCTCGGATCACGCCCGTCAGTGCGCCCGTCGATGCATGAGGCACGTCGCAGTTCAGACAGGGATGGTCGGCAACCGTCGGAGAATTTTCGGCTGTTGCAGGTGCGGATTGAGCCGCCGGTGATGGGGGCATCAGCATATTCGGCGCATGTCGGCCCGGCATGGAGGACATTCCCGAAGTCGATGAGATACCGGGAGTTATGGTGACTATCCAGGCGGAAGCAGTCCCTGCGCCGAACGTATGAACGGTGGAACCGTCTGGTGTGTAATTCACTGTGACGATGTTCGCTGGGGACATTTCTTTTGATGGCTGGTCTGCCAGATTCTCAGGAGTGGCTGCTGACCGATTTTCAGGAGCAACGGCTGGCAAATTTGGGGTGGCTGCTGGCGGTGATGAGATCGAGTCAGGCAAAACCGGTGCGACCAGTACGGGAGCCGGCGTGAGTGGTGCCACGACAGGCTGGGGAGCGATTTCGGGAGCAATTTCCTGAGCCGGGAGCTGCGTCCACACCAGTGTGGCAGTGCATAAAGTCATGTAGCTCATGAGGTTGTGCGACATTTTGTGGAAATCCGCTCACGAAATGATGTTCAGCAGTTTGTCAAATAGATTTCACCTAAATTACCCATTCTTACAGCTGTTGGGGAGCCAGAAATTCTGATGGAACGGGTTTTCCGTTGATTTTTTGCCACATCAGGTCAGGGATTGAGCGGCTTTGGATCCGCGGTTGTGGCTCGAATGTGCCGGGTTATCCGAGGGGAAAAGTGCCCTGTCACCCGCTAAGATGGCCTTTGAGCCTGAGAAGTGAATCTACTTCGCCGAATCGGTCGCTTGCCGTGAACCCCATTTGAAGGTTCGCGAGCAGGCTCAGGTTTTCAATACTCATTCTGGCAGTCGAAAGAAGCGAACGTGGCAGCTAAAGCTTGGGGTGGTGCATTTGATGGGCAGACGGATCCTCGCGTGGAACGTTTCACCGAATCGATCAGTTTCGACGCCCGGCTGGCAGAGGTGGATATTCGCGGCTCGAAGGCTCATTCGCAGATGCTCTCGGAAGTCGGCCTGATCAGCGAGCAGGAAAAAGACCAGATTCATGCGGCACTCGATGAGATTCTGGCCACGATTCTCGCGGGGAAGTTCCCCTTTCGAATCGAGCTCGAAGACATTCACATGCATATTGAGTCGGCTTTGATCGAACGCTTAGGAGATACCGGTCGCAAGCTGCATACGGGCCGAAGTCGCAATGATCAGGTGGCGACCGATCTCAAGCTCTATGTGCGAGACTCGATTGATCGGCTTGATGGATTGCTCGTTGAATTGCAGCGTGCCTTTATTGGGCGTGCGGAGCATGATGAGGGGGTAATTTTGCCCGGCTACACGCATCTGCAGCGTGCTCAACCAGTCCTCGCCTCACAGTATTGGTGTGCCTGGTGCGAGAAATTTGAGCGTGATCGAACTCGCCTGCGGGATGCTCGCGTGCGCCTCAATGAATCTCCGCTGGGGGCCGCTGCTCTTGCTGGCACGACGTTGCCAATTAACCGTCAGCGGACAGCCGAACTTTTGGGATTCGACCGGCCCGCAGCGAATAGCCTTGATGTTTCCAGCGATCGTGATTTTGTCGCTGAGACGGTCTTTGATCTCACATTGATCGCCACGCATTTGAGCAACTGGGCCGAAGAATGGATTCTGTGGTGTACGACCGAGTTTGGCTTTATCAAATTGCCGAACGCCTACACGACCGGCTCGTCGATCATGCCTCAAAAGCGAAATCCCGATGTCCTGGAGCTGATTCGTGGGAAAGCGGGTCGAGTGGTGGGTGATCTGCAGCATGTCCTCGTGCTCATCAAGGGGCTGCCCCTGGCCTACAATCGTGATCTGCAGGAAGATAAGGTGGCCTTGTTCGATGCTCTCGATCAGGTCGAAACCAGTCTCGAACTGGCGGCTGCTATTGTCGAGCATGCCGAGCTGAAAAAAGAGTCGATTTCGGCTCGCATAGAAGAAGGTTTTCTGGATGCAACGACGCTCATGGAGTATCTGATCCAGAAGGGTGTGCCCATGCGGACAGGCCATGAGACTGTGGGCAAGCTGGTCAGACTCGCTGAATCGAAGGCCTGCACACTGGCACAATTACCTCTGGCTGATTTTCAATCGATTGCACCACAGGTTCAGCCGGATGTTTTTGAAGCGTTGGGTGTGGTGAATGCCGTCCGCCGTTTCCGCAGTGAAGGTTCGGGGGGAACGGCTTCTGTTGCCCAGCAGGTTGCTCGTTGGAAGCAGAAGCTGGCGTCAACTTAACTTTCAAATTCAGTTTGGTTTTCGCTGCCCAGCCACTGGGCAAGGTCGCATCCTGTGGCTTCGCTCCATTGATGGAGAATCTTCCGGTACCACGGGCCTTTTGGTCCTGCGCCGACCGTATGCCCATCAAATCGCGTGATGGGAACCATGCCAAAGGGAGTGCTGGTGAGCCACGCCTCCTGAGCCATCATGAGATCCTTGGGCCAGATTTTCCGACGTTCGACCGTAAGCCCTGCATGGTGGCAAAACTCGAGTGTGGCTTTCAGGCTGATCCCTTCGAGTGCCTGGCCTTCGGGTGGAGAAATGGCACAATTGTCTTGAATGATCACCAGATTCCCGGCAGCAGTTTCGGTTAATGAACCATCATCATCAGCAAGAATACTGAAAGCGTGCGGATCAATTTTTCGCGCAGCAAGTTCACCCATCCGCCAGTGCATACGGCTCCTTGATTTAATCGTTCGGGGAACAATCTCGGCAGGTAATGCCTGAACTGGCGGACAGACGAGGGAGACCCCATCCCGGTACATCGCGTGGTAAGCCTGTCGCCTCAGGCAGAAGGTATGGATACCCACACTCGGGCCATGTTGCCTGGCATACTCCTGTCCCATGTAGGTGGGATTTGGCCCGGCGGTGACGAAGATCACGACCCCTAATTCCTGCGGAATCTCTTTCGAATCGATGACTTCTGGAGTGTTGACGACCTTGAAGTTGTGAGTGACCACCTGCGTGCAGGTCTCGCAGATTTGACGCTCAGAATAAGGCAACGCAATGTCTACGAGTTTCAAAGATTGCCGCAATCGTTCGAGGTGATCGGTCAATCGAAAAATCTGACCGACAAAAGTTCGCGACATTTCGGAAACCGCCAGACCACCGACAACACCGAGGTCCGTTACGGGAAGCGCAGCGGATGATTCGAGAAGATATTCGCCATTCAGCCAGGCGATGGGTGTATTGACAGCGAAGGTCGGAGAGTTCATTTCGAGAGTCAGCCCATCGGAAATTTATGTTAATTCTGTTGATGTCATTCAGTACGCATCATGACCAACTCGGTGAGAATTCTATAGAAATGAGTCTCCCGCTGCCGGCTTCCTTTGGAAAGGGTAGAACCAGATGCCATAAGGGAGAAATCGCGGTGAAAGTTCTTGAGGGAGCCGGGCCGGATGTTGCAGAATCCAGGCTTGTCGGTTCACGAGAAGCTCTGGTGTGACGCAGGCAGCGACGGCGTCTGCGGCTGTCGCTGGTCGAGCATCGATCAATTCGACTGTCCCGAGGATTACCCCTTTCGGGAGTTGTTCGATCTCAAGATGGTGTTCGGCGGCTGCGACCAGAGCGCAAGGAAGCTGAGAAGGTTTTCGGGATGCATAGACGTAGATGCGACCTCGCTGATTCGTCATGGTTGACCGGATTTCAATGGTTTTCTTCCCCTGAAGAATCAGTTCGGCCCAGGGCTGTTGAATTGCGAGGGCAATGCATTCTTTATCTGGTGCTTGTTCCGGGCTGGTCAACAGATGCTCCCAGACTGACTGATCGATGAAGTTGAGCATGAATGATATGAGTTTTGCAGAGAAAATGGGCATCCCTCAAACAAAGATTATGAACATCGGCACAACTCGAGCCAAAGGTCATCTGCTGAAATGGTTTGTCATTTTTCGACAGGAAATTTGTGCAGTCGGTAGATCGTGATGCGGCGTTCGGTTCCAATTACGGTTCAAAATCGATGGGTTCGCCAGTCCTGAGTGGGAGACTGCTGAATTTTGAAGAGTTTATGTCACGACTGTGAGCATGTTCGAAAGATCGTTTCCGGGAGACAATCTGTCTTCTGGCTCTGCACTCGCCATCAGCAAGATGTGGCTTATGCCAAGTATCCTCCACAACCGCGATTGTCCTGTTCAGGTTTTCAAGTAAGAATTCAGCCGGGCGGGCTCGACAATGACCCAAAGGGTGGAAGAGATGCGGGGGTGGAATGATGTCTAGGCCAACGTGGCAGGCACTTTGCAATGAATGGCTGGATGATGGCGGTGAATTCCCGGCAGCCGAAATTGCGGAAGCGGCAATCACCACGATTGCAGATGCAGCCCTGGTGGTTTCATTGCTGGAGCGGCAGGCACAATGGCTGAAAGATCAATTGATTGAATTTGGTGATGTGCGGGCGCTGCTGGTCGCTTTCGAGCGGATCGAGACGACTCAGGCTTTCATGTACCTTGCCCGGCATGCAATGCCCCACCTCCTTGATATTTTTGAAAAAATCTCTGAGAAGATTCCTTCCGATGATGACCTGCTCGGTTATCTGCTGATGCTCTTTTCCCGCTTCGGAACCTCCGAAGGCTGGGATGCCATTGTGGCAGCGAGTGGTGATGCCAGGCTTTGCAATCTCTGGGTTTGGGATGGCTTTATTCAGTGGCCGAGAGAACAGGATCCGATTATCCCGAAGCTCGTCAAACTTCTTTCCCCAAAATCGACAGAGGATACAGCGGCTGTCGCCAGTTTGTTCTGGCTGAATCAACTGGCGAGAGCCGATCAGATTCTGACGCATCCTTATGATTCGCCAGAAGGAATCCAGCGACTTTCGGAATGGCTGGATGCCGCGGCACCTTTGGAAAGTCGAAGTGTCGCTGGGAAAGCGGCTGCCAGTGCCATTCCGTTTATCAGTGCGTCCTACCGCCCTGCACTTTTTAAACTGGCTGATCAGCATCCCGAGATGGAAGTGCAGTTGGAATCGGCATGGGCACACGCCTATCTCAAAGAAGAGAGTGGCTTCGCCAAACTGGTGAGTGCCTGTGAAGACGATGAGCTGGCAGCCAACGCTGCGGCTTACCTTGACGATCTCAACGCCGGACATCTGGTGCCGCAGGAACTCCGCCGCCGGCTGTCGGATTTTCAGGAATGATCTCGGGACTGACCAGCGAATGTGGATTCAATCGGTTGAGTCATCGCGGCGAAAGACAAACTCATTGCAGCCCAGCCGGCCGCCCACAGTTCTCATCTCAAACAGAGTGAAGCCTCGATCGCGCAAAAACCGGAAGATTTCCTCGGGTTTGGCCACTTCGAAAGGCCAGCCTCCCACCCAATCGACCATGTCGGTCCAGTAGTACATGCCACGCTCCTTTTGGCCGAACCGCGATTGGAACCAGGCTTGCCAGATCGGGAGTGGATTCCTGAAGCGGATCACCAGCATCAGGCTGCGGAAGAGGTTCACGGGAATGGCATAACATTCGTAGGCGAGGACCACTGCCAGGACGATCAACAGCCTGATGAAAGACGGTGAAGCCACATAGAGCTTTTTTACAGTCTTCCAGCGGTCACTGGCAGCTCCTTGATCGTTATAGATTGACAGGCAGAAGTGACCACCGGGCCTCGTGGCCTGAGCCGTGATCGCAATGGCTGACCACATATCTCCTGTGTGATGCAGTACACCCCAGGAGTAAACGATGTCGAACTGCCCGAGGCTGGCCATCATTTTCTGGTCGCGAGCCGAGCCCTGCTGAATCGTCCACCCGTTGCCCGAACCATACCGGCGTCTCAATTCCTCGGCACAGGCCACACTCTGAGGATCAAAGTCGATGGAGGTGACAATTGCCCCTAAGCGGTTCGCAGCCAGACTGAACAGCCCACTCCCCGAGCCAACGTCGAGAAACGTCAGACCATCGAGCCGTTCACGATGGAACAGCTTTTGAATCGATTGTTCAGCCGTGGCAATCTGCGGTTCGGTCAGGCGAGAGAGAAATCTCCACCAGTTGGCACCAAAGGCAAAGCGAGGATCTGTCTCAAGGGTGACTTCCGTCGGCTTTGGATCTATCAAAATCGACTCCACAGAGATTGCAAGAGCTCGCCAGGGCCTGAACCGGTCGAAACGCAAAAGTCGCCTGCAGAGTTTAAGGGAAAGGCTTTGACGACGTTGGCGATATCTGCCTTTCTCCTTTGACCGCGATCCTACAGAATCCCGGGGCCCTTCACGTCGATCCCCTTGAGCATCATTTTGAGTTCTTCCACGTTCGGGCTGATTTCAAAGGCCTCGGCCCGGCTCACAAACTCTTTGGTGATGAAGTGATACAGGCTGTCGTTGAACTGCTGCATCCCTTCGGCCTTTCCAATTCGAATAGCGGCGGGAAGTTTTTCATCCTGCTCTTCGAGAATCAGCTTGCGGACGGTGCCGTTGAAGAGCATGACTTCGCAGATCGGCACTCGCTTGGGTTTATCGCGAATCGTCGGGAGTAGCTTCTGGGCCACAATCGCCTTCATGTTGAAGCCCATCGACGAGCGGATCGCCGAGTGCATGCTTTGCGGAAACAGGTCCAGAATACGGCCAATTGTTGAAGGAGCTGATGACGCGTGGATCGTGCCGTACACCAGGTGGCCGGTTTCGGCCGCATGAATGGCGGTTTCGAATGTATCCCGGTCGCGCAACTCACCGACCAGCATGATATCAGGGTCTTGTCGCACGGCATGCTTCATCGCGGTGTGGAAGTCGGAAACATCAGGCCCGATTTCACGCTGATTGATCAGGCTTTTGTCGGCCGTGTAAACGAATTCCACAGGGTCTTCGATCGTCAGGATGTGTTTGCCGTAATTGTGATTGATCCAGTCGAGCAT
>VFQR01002536.1_pt1 | contig 11486 bp, 7 predicted proteins | sample 3512321 | NCBI WGS metagenome assembly VFQR01 (sample SAMN10412374, study PRJNA504923) | tailings metagenome | isolation source: Relicate 3 Philex TSF1 revegetated site | place: Philippines: Tuba, Benguet | collected 2017-08-29
GATACTGGTGCTAAACGCTGGTTCGAGTAGCCAAAAGAGTTGTCTGTATGAAATTGCAGATGAGGCTCTCCCCACCCAAGCACCCAAACCTGTTTGGGAAGGGAAAGTCAACTGGACTCAAGACCACGGTGTGGCAGAAATTGAAGTGAAAACTGCTATAGGTGCAACAGTGGAAAATTCTATTTCTGGTGAATCTCCAGAAGCGCACCTCGCTTACATGCTCAACACACTCACCGATGGTGCTACCAAAGTAATTAATCAATTATCAGAAATCGATTTGGTGGGACATCGCGTAGTACATGGCGGGGAAAATTACCGAGAAAGTGTGGTAATTACCGAGGATGTCAAAAAGGCGATCGCCAATCTGTCTAACCTAGCTCCAGAACACAATCCCGCTGCTTTAGCCGGGATAAAAGCCATTGAAAATATCTTAGGAAAAGTCATACAAATAGCAGTATTTGATACTGCTTTTCATCGCACTATCCCTGATGCCGCAGCAATTTATCCCGGCCCCTATGAATGGGTAGAGCAAGGTATCCGCCGCTATGGATTTCATGGTATCAGTCATCAATACTGTTCTGGTCGTGCTGCCCAGATTCTCGGCAAAGATTTAGCATCTCTACGATTAATTACTTGTCATCTCGGTAATGGTTGCTCTTTAGCCGCCATTAAAAACAGTCGCAGTATTGATACTACTATGGGATTCACCCCTTTGGAAGGGTTGATGATGGGTAGCCGTTCTGGTTCAATCGATCCAGGGATTTTGATTCACCTGTTACGCTACTGTAATTACTCTGTAGAAAAATTAAATGATGTTTTAAATAAAGCTTCTGGGTTACGAGGAATTTCGGGCGTATCTAGTGATATGCGCCAAGTGAGAAAAGCGATCGCCCAAAACAATACCCGCGCTCAATTAGCATGGGATATGTATGTGCATCGCTTGTGTTCTAACATTGGTGCAATGCTCGCCAGTTTGGGGGGATTAGATGCTTTGGTGTTCACCGCAGGTGTGGGTGAAAACTCTCCAGGAATTCGTCAAGCCGCCTGTGACGCTTTTGGATTTTTAGGGTTAAAAATAGACCAGGAAAAAAATCAACAGCAGCCAGTTGACGAAGATATTGCCACACCCGATTCAGCAGTGAGAGTATTAGTAATACATACTCAAGAAGATTGGGCGATCGCTCAACAATGTTGGCAGTTACAGCAAAATTCAAATCTACTAGACTTCTAAGAGAAGTGGGGAAAAGGGTAAGGGGTAAAGGGGTAAAGGCAAATAAAAACCCTTTTCCCTTTACCCCTTACCCTTTCCCCAATAAAGATGTATCCCTTTCACCACAAGAGTGCAAAAAGCAATTGATTGCAAGAGGTCTAGGGTAAATTGCTAACTTTTGCCTGTTCAAAATAGCCATACACAACTTGAGACACTTGACGAATAAAATCTCTTGCTCTCAAATCGTTATTTGGTCTTTTCACAAAAATTCCTGCCAAGTAACGCTTACCTGAAGGCGTTTGAATAATACCCGCATCACCTAATACAAAACGCAAAGTTCCTGTTTTATGAGCGATTTTTGCACCAGAACCTAAACCAGATGGTAGCAATTTTCTATTGTGACAGCCATACATGATACCTAGCACTTGAGACTTACTTTTATCAGAAAGTAGCTGATTACTTACCATCAAAGCAGAAAGTTTTACTAAGTCTTTGGCGCTAGTTTTATTAGTTCCATTAAAGTCCCCCAACATCCGATGCAAAGCAGTACTTTGCAGCCCCCAACTCCGAAACCTTTGATTCAATTTAGGAATTCCGCCTAAGCGAGCAATAATCATATTTGTGGCAGTATTATCACTGATGGTCATCATCATCGTTGCAGTTTTTAAAACACTAAATTTGCTTCCCACCCGCTTATACTGCATACTACCAGAACCGCCAACAACATATTTACGCTGCATGACGAGAGTTTCGTTGAGATTAATTCTTCCTGCGTCTACTTCTTGAAATAAAGCAATCAAAATCGGGTACTTGATTGTACTAGCTGCCGCAAAAGCTTTGTTACCGTTAACACTAATATAGTCTCCTGTTTCTAAGTCCATAAAAAAGATTCCAGGAGTCAGGAATTTATAACGAGAAACTAATTTATTAATTGGAGTTTTTAGTTCTGATATCTCATGTCCTAAAGGAACTATACCAGTAAATTGAGGCTTATTTGTTGGAGTAATAACATCGCTGGGAACTGGAGGAACAAATTTCAGTGGTGGTAATGTTAAATTAGATTGATTTTTACTCCAGTCATAGACAGAATAACTTCGATCGCTGCTAGGATTTGCTTTTACTGGCGATGAAAGCATAAAAAGACTGATGAGGCTAAGAGAAAACCAGCGTAGTTTCATGTATTATTACTAGTTTTAATATTTACTTACAAGAATTATCCAGTAAGAAAAATAAAATCAGGACATGCAAGATGATAGTCAATAAAACATCCAATGTCAACATTTATAAATAAAGACTCGAAAATAATTTCATCGATATAAATGACAGCTTGGTTGATTTAATTTAGAGTAATTTAAATAACATTTTTTGCCAAAATAGCTTTAAAATTTAATACCCGTAGTAGAAATATTGACAAATTATTTGTGTATCAACTCAAAAATAAGGGTATGGGGGAGACAGTGAGGTCTTGGGGTCTCCCCAAGTAGAGCAACTGCCGTCATGGGGCATCGGGGATTTTCTCTTGGTCAATTTCCTATTCGCAACCTCAACAAATAATCTCGCTGCGTAAGTCCTGATATTCCATAGAAGACTGTTAACTGTTGACAGTCAGCAGTCAACAGTCAACTACCTAAAGAAGTACTATTCAAATAAACATTGTGTTTGAATAAACAACGTTATGGCTTGTGATAGTCGATACCAAAACAGCATAATTACTGGCTGTTATAATAGAAGAAGTTGAGATTATGTCAAATCAAAATTGCAAGCAGTTATTTACGGATAAGAGTGCAATTCATAATTTTTCCTTCAGTAAGACCACCATTCTACACACCTTTGAAAACTGTATGAATCATTCATTAATAGTTAAACCAGGGCTACTACTTTTTATCCTGACAATAGGATTTGTGAGTTATTCTCCTGTACAAGCAGGAATCACAGAAACGACATCTGAAAATCAAAAGCAGCTTAAACAACAATCTTCTCAACAACTGTGGCAACAATTTCGACAGCAACAAGACCGAGTCAGATTACAACAACAACAGCGAATTGAACAATTTCGCCTCCAAAACCAATTCAGACAACAACGGTTGGGAGAATCTACCACAATGGATAGACTAAGACAACAACAAAGAATGGAAATGGATAGATTTAAACTTCAACAACAATTTAAACAACAGCAGTAAAAGTGATGTTGTCTAAATTGTTGATTAAGTAACTTCCAAGTAAAAAATATTTGATAGAAGACTGTTAACGGTTGATGGTTGACATTTAACCGTTAACAGTCAACATTTAAAACAATTCAAAATTTATAGGACTTACGCAACTGGCATATTATTTTAAGTTTGTAGTAAGGACTTCAGTCCTTATTAGAGGACTAAAGTCCTTACTACAAGCAAAAAAAATTGATTTTTTGTGACACTTGCGTAAGTCCTGATTTAAAATTATCAATTTCCACAAATAATTAGGATCGGCACAGAGTACTCAGCCAGTACCGTTCGGACAAACAGTATGAACTTCCCTTGTGGTCTAGGAAAAGGTTAAGGGATAAAGGATGTATTTGAAACCTTTCCCCTTTCCCCTTTCCCCTTTCCCCTTTCCCCCTTTCGCCCTTCCCCAAACCGTATTCAGTAGTCAGCGATCCTTTGAATTGGGCGCTACTTCGATACAGGACTTACCTAGCTGGCAGAGTGCGATCGCTATCTTATAGTACATATATACTGCATGAAATTGGCGTACACAGAACCCATCGCTGAAATTAGTAGCAGTAATTCCCTGTGTCAAGTATTCTTCAAATCATGAGAGAATGAGTTAAAGATTAATAAAATAAATCTTGTAGTTGATGAGATTGATTAAACTTAACCATTGCCAGTACTTGTTAAGTTATTATTGCCCTCTCGACAAGTTACAAATATTAACTTCTAAATTATGAACTTATTTGGTGTCAAACCTTTGCAGTTATCACGCCGCAATTTTTTACAAATATCTGGAGTTTCCGGAGTCAGTTTTCTCCTTGGTGGCTGTGGAACACCAATATTTGAAGATGTTGTGGGTAAACTTTCTGAACCAGTCAATCAAAAGGTAGAAAAGTTAATCTTTCAACCACAAAAGCTTGTACGAGAATTTTCTATTCATGAAATTGAACCAGAAGCATTAATAGTTAATAGCTTTAGATATAATCCCATTATTGATTTAGAAAAGTATCGTTTAATTGTAGATGGTGAGGTGAATAATCCTCTCAGTCTGAGTATGGCAGAAATTCAAGCTTTGCCGCTGACATCTATGATTATTCGCCATGTTTGTGTGGAAGGTTGGGCTGCGATCGTTCAATGGGGTGGTGTACGTTTGCAAGAAATTATTGCTCTTGCTCAACCCAAGCCCAATATCCAATACGCTTACTTTAAATCAGCTGATGGCTATTACGAAAGTTGGGATATTGCTTCAGTGTTACATCCCCAAACTTTATTAGCTTATCAAAAAAACGGTGAGACTTTACCAGTAGAAAATGGTGCGCCTCTGCGTTTAGCTTCACCAATTAAATTAGGCTACAAACAAAGTAAATGGGTGATTCAAATTACACTGACTAATTATTTATCTCCTTTTAAAGGCTATTGGGAGGATCAAGGTTACGAATGGTTTGCAGGAATTTAAACATTTATAAGTTTGAGTAATAACTGGCACATTCATTGATTGCTCGATACATAAAAAATGTGATTTTGAAAATTTGAATATTAGTATTTTGAAATTTTAAAATATGAACTTTTTTGATAAATTGAATCGAAATATTTTGCAAAATCAAAGTCTCCTATTTGTAGGACTCGATCCTAATCCAGAGATGATGCCTACTCGTTATGAATCTGAAGATATCATTGCTGGTTTGGGTGAGTGGTTAGAATTTATTATTTCTCAAACCTCCGATTTTGTTTGTGCTTATAAACCGACACTTGGCTTTTATGAAGCGCTGGGTATTCCCGGTTTACAACTACTGCAAAAAACTTTAACAGCTATTCCATCTCACATCCCAGTTATTTTAGATGCTAAACACAGTGACTTAAATACCAGTAACATTTTTGCTCGTACTGTGTTTACAGAATGGCAAGTAGATGCAATCACTCTCAGTCCCTATACAGGACAAGATCATGTAGTACCTTTTTTGGTCTATCCTGATAAAGCTGTGTTTATTTTATGTTGCACTTCTAATCCAGGAGCAGAAGCTTTACAGCAGTATCCCACAAAGGAATCGCCTCTTTATTTACAGATAGTTAAAGAATCAAAAAATTGGGGAACTCCAGAACAATTGGGATTGGAAGTAGGAACTACAAATTCTGAAGTTTTGGCAACTATTCGAGGAATTGCTCCTGAAAGAATAATTATGGCCCGTAGTATTTGGGCGGAGGGAGCAAACCTGAGGCAAATTTTAGAAGCTGGCTTAAATACTAACGGTGATGGTTTGCTGATTCCTGTTCCTCAAGATATGCTGGGAAGCCCACAATTATCTCAGGAAATCCAATCTTTACATACAGAAATTAATCAAATCAAAACTGAAATTATTCACGAAAATTCTACTTGTTCTGTGTGGTTTTCTGATGTTTGTTTGCTAAATCAACATCCCCAACAAAATTTGATTTTACAACTTTATGATATTGGCTGTATTATGTTTGGTAATTTTGTCCAAGCATCAGGAGCCGTATTTCCTTATTACATCGATTTACGCAAAATTATTTCCAACCCCCAGGTTTTCAATCAAGTTCTCACTGCTTATGAGGAGATTTTGAAGAACCTCAATTTTGATAGATTAGCAGGTATTCCCTATGGTTCTTTGCCAACCGCAACTGGTTTGGCTTTACGCCTTAATTGTCCGATGATTTTTCCTCGCAAAGAAGTAAAAGCTCACGGAACTAGAAGAGTAATTGAGGGTAATTTTCATCCTGGTGAAATCGTTGTGGTAGTTGATGATATTCTCATCAGTGGCAAAAGTGTGATGGAAGGAGCAGAAAAACTAGAATCAGCAGGATTAAATGTGAATGACATTGTAGTATTTATCGACCACGAACAAGGCGTAAAAGATAGATTACAGCAAAATGGTTATCGCGGCCATGCAGTTTTAACTATTTCGGAGATTACCAATACTTTATATCAAGCAGGAAGGATAAATGATGAGCAATTTTTAGCTTTTAATGAAAGTTAAAATTGGAGTAAAAACTAGAATGAGGGGTATGGGGAAAGATTTTGTTGTTTTACCAAATTGATTAAATATGAATTTTTCGCTCAGTCAACTACTTAGATGGTTAATTTTAACGCTGCTATTTCCTATAGTTTTTCTCAATTTTTGGTTAGCATCTCGGCTTTTTCAAAGTTTGCAACCTGTAGTAACAATTCTTTTATTGGCTACTTTGCTGGCATTTATTTTAAACTTCCCTGTTTCAATTTTGCAAAGGCAAGGTGTTAAGCGTAATTATGCGGTAGCTTTAGTTTTTATCATCGCAACAGTAGTTTTTATAGCTTTAGGTATTATTTTATTACCTATTGTTTTAGAACAATTTAATGAGATGGTTAAAGTTTTGCCTCAATGGATTGATTCTAGCGAAGAAAAATTAGAGATTTTAAGTCACTGGTTTTCTAGTCATAAATTAAATGTAAATTTCAGACAAGTATTCACAAAAGTTACCGACCAATTACCCAATGAATTAGAGTTTATTTCAGATAAACTTTTAAGTATTATTATTGATACAATTGATAATATATCTGAAGCACTAATTATTGTAGTGCTGGCTTTTTATCTATTGTTAGACGGGCCGAGGATTTGGGAGGGATTATTTAATAGATTACCTGGAAGTTTTGCTCCCAAAGTCAGCCAGTCGATTCAGCTAAATTTCCAAAATTACTTGATTGGTCAAGGAACTTTGGCTTTACTGATGGGATTTTCAGAAACATTGGTATTTTTAGTTTTTCAAGTCCAATTTGCTTTGCTATTTGGTTTGGGGGTTGGACTTTTGAGCTTAATTCCCTTTGGTGATGTGGTTAGTCTTGTTGTCATAACTTTAATCATCGCTTCACATAACTTTTGGTTAGCAGTGAAAGTTTTCGTGCTAGCTGTGGTAATTGACCAGTTCATCGATCAAGCGATCGCTCCTCGTCTTTTAGGTAAATTTACTGGCATCAGACCAATATGGGTATTAATTGCTTTGCTTGTGGGTACTAATATTGGTGGAGTTGTAGGGTTGTTAATCGCTGTACCTGTAGCTGGTTTTATTAAAGATGCAGCAGAAGGTTTTTCAAAAGCTGGTGATTTTGAAAATGCTGTGGAAGCTAAACCGCCATCAGAATTGTTAGCAGAAGAATCAATATCGCAATAAATGGCGCACAGAAGAAAACGCAAAAAATCTAATGAAAATGTCTTAGTTTTCTCTGTCCCTATTTTTATATTTGCTTATTTTTCCGTCTTCAATTGTTCGCGTTGCTTACCATATTCTCGCAACTGTCTCAAAAGATTTTCTTGGGATGAGTTAGGGATAGATGGACTAGGAATTACTTGAGAATTGTTACTATTCTCAAAAGTGGGAGGTTGATTCACTGCATAAACCTGTGGATTTTTTTGAGGTTCAATATTTGGTAAAGGCGACTTGAAAAGCGGTTTTCCATCGGATATTTGCTCTGGAATTACTACTGGGGTACGAATTACATTATTTGGTTTGTTGACAACAGTTTTGACGGAATCTAGAGTAGTAGCAACCTGCACTTGTTGTTGCATGTTTTGTGTAGAAGAGACTAAACTACTTAGACCATTTACGAGTTGGCGGAGATTTTGGCGGAAAGTAGGATCGCCGGTCAATTCATCTAAATCAGAGGTAATTTTTTGGGTGTTTTCAAAAGTTACCCTTGCTGAATCTAAAGTTTGTTGCAATACGACAATATTCTTCGGATCGTTTAAGGTTTTAGTAGCATCACGTAAATTAGCTGAAGCTTGTGCTGCGTTGTTGGAAAGGGCTTCTAAATTGTTGAGTAATTCTCCTTGAGTGAAGCGATTGACAGCTGGCGATAAACTACTAACCGTCACCCGTAATTGATTGCTAGTTTCAGTAATATTGTTCAGTGCAGTAACTAGTGAAGAACGATTTGTGGTCAACAAACTATCTAGATTCTTCAGCAATCGATTCGCTTGAATTGCAGTTGTCCCAAATTCATTTACTGTTTCAGTGGTAGATACATTCAGTTGATTAGTGGCGCGTTGCACTGAATTAGCCGTGGCTGAAAATGTATTTAATTGTTGTCGCAAACTTTTAGTTAAACCCCTTAAATCTTGACTTAAATCTGTAAAACTAGTTGCTGCAACTGTAGTAGCTTCTAAAACCCCATTGACATTTTTATAAAATTTGGGATTGTTGTATACATTGGTGAGTTCAGTTGAACTACGAATGAGTTCATCAACACTAATACCAACTTGACCTTTTAAGCGAGAGCCATTACAAACTATCAGACTCGAATCACAATTTTTATCTAAAGGTTTAGCGATGGTAACTCCAGTGGGAAGCGTTGTTTTGGGTGTAATATCAATAATACTTTCGCTAATTAATCCGCTTTGATTAGCTTCTATCACTACATTCCGGGGAATAATTAAGTCTCTTTGAACAATTTGAATCTCTACATCAATGACATTTGCTCCTGGTTTAATCCGGGAAATATTTCCTACCTTAACGCCACGATAGCGGACTGTCGTTCCCTTTTGCATTCCCCCAGCGTTAGCAAATTCGATAATAGCTTTGTATGTACCGCTAGTAGCATTTAATCTATTTATCCAAAGAAAGAGTATTCCAAATACCCCTATGCCTAGTAGGAGTAACAATCCCACAGAACCTTCTCTAAATGTTCGCCCAGACGCGAAGCGGCTTGTCATCAAACCTCGCATTTTTCCCTCCGTCAAATAATTAGTTAGTTATAAATTAAGAGTTAGGAGTTAGGAGTTAAGGGTTAGGAGTTAGGGGTTAGGAGTTAGGAGTTAGGGGTTAGGGGTTAGGAGTTAGGGGGTAGGAGTTAGGAGTTATGGTTTAGGAGTTAGGAGTTTGGAGTTTGGAGTTAGGGGTTTGGAGTTTGGAGTTGAATTTAACTTTTAATTTTTAACTCTTAACTTTTCACTCCTAACTATTCCTAACTCTTCACTCCTAACTATTCCTAACTCTTCACTCCTAACTCTTCACTCTTAACTTTTCATTACTAACTCTTGATTCTTAACTCTTGATTCTTAACTCTTGATTCCTAACTCTTCATTCTTAACTCTTCACTCCTAATTTTTTAACCTACGACCTGAATCGGCCCTTTGACACTTCCACTAATAAATTGCTCGATCAAAGGATTTTCTGTACTGTATACTTCACTAACTGTACCCTGCCACTGTACTTTACCTTCATACAGAAATATAAGTCTATCAGTTGTACGGCGTATAGTGCTATCTTGGTGAGTAACAACAACATAAGTGCTACAAACTCCATGCGTACATTGCAAACGGCGGATTAAATCTTCTATTACTGTGGAAGCAATGGGATCGAGTCCGGCTGTTGGTTCGTCATAGAGTAAAACTTCTGCACCTTCTGTAGGATTATCAGGGTTAGCCATAATTGCACGGGCAAAACTGACTCGTTTTCGCATTCCTCCGGAAAGTTCTGATGGATAAAGGTCACTGATTCCTGACAAGCCTACCATTTCTAATTTTTCTTTGACCAAATCTCGAATGCGCGATCGCGGTAACTTGGAATTTTGATAAAGTAAAAATCCCACATTCTCCTCCACTGTCAGCGAATCAAATAATGCGGCTTGTTGAAACACCATACCAATACCAACCGACTCGCCGCCATCCTCAATCAAACCCTCTCGCCGCACTCCTTGAACATAAATTTCTCCTTCATCAGGAGCCAGTAACCCCGCTATTACCCGTAAAATTGTCGATTTCCCAGTCCCCGATGGGCCAATAATTCCTAGTGCTTCTCCTCGGTAAATTGTTAAATCTACATTATCTAGAACTTTATGGTTACCAAAGGACTTAGAAACACTTTTGAGTTCAATTAATGGTTCAGTCATTGGTCATTAGTTATTAGTCATTGGTTATTAGTTATTAGCCATTAAGGAAGCAGATTGCATTGTAAGTCAATGTATATATAATCTCAAATTTCCGATGAAAAATGCTCTGACAAATTACAAAGGACAAATATGCTCGATAGTGATGTCATAGTTACTGACAGGGGATTGTGTACTATATCATCGGTATATGATTAGTATTTTAATTAGCAAACTTTATTTTTTTAGCACAATATTCAGTTAAAAGCTTTAACATCGCAAAATACCTCAATATACCTCTTGCAAAAGCTACTTTTGCAAGAGGGGGAAAGGGAAAAGGTTAAAGGGAAAAGGGTTTTTATTTGCCCTTTACCCCTTACCCTTTTCCCCACTTCTCTTAGAAGTCTCATGTCAGCTGACTCGGCGATGGTAAACATCGACTCAGACGCTAGTTTTCTATGGACATCAGTAAATTAATTAGGACTTACGCAACGCCGATATTGTCATTGCGACCGAAACGGAGTGTAGGGAAGCAATCCCAGCGTCAGGGGGGATTACTTCTCTATCGCTCGTAATGACGGAATTACGTTATTTTTGCGTAAGTCCTGTTAATGATTTAACTGAAACATCAAGCACGGACTAAATGCCCCATTAATGCTAAAAGCGCCCTTGTATCATCGAAATCTTGAGTTGCCGTCTGGCAAAAATATTCACTAACATTGGAAAAAATACTGATAAAAATTAACTTAGAGATAATGACTATCCCCTCAGAACAGTTTGCAAGTGATAATTCCTCTGGTATATGTCCAGAAGCGCTGGAATATATGCTTAGGGCAAATCAGGGTAGCGTTCCAGCCTATGGTAATGATGAATGGACTCAAAAAGCCACAGATTATTTTCGAGAACTTTTTGAAATTGACTGTGAAGTATTTTTTGCCTTTAACGGTACAGCAGCAAATTCTTTATCTTTAGCGGCACTTTGTCAGTCATATCATAGTGTTATTTGTCATGAAACAGCGCACATTGAAACTGATGAATGCGGCGCGCCGGAATTTGCTTCTAACGGTTCTAAACTGCTACTTGCTCAAGGAAAAAATGGTAAGTTAACATCACAAGCTATAGAAGCAATTGTCACTCGACGTAATGATATTCATTATCCCAAGCCTAAAGTTATTAGTCTCACACAATCAACTGAATTAGGAACTTTATATTCTATTGAAGAACTTCTGCAAAT
>VFQR01002537.1_pt1 | contig 11485 bp, 10 predicted proteins | sample 3512321 | NCBI WGS metagenome assembly VFQR01 (sample SAMN10412374, study PRJNA504923) | tailings metagenome | isolation source: Relicate 3 Philex TSF1 revegetated site | place: Philippines: Tuba, Benguet | collected 2017-08-29
CAGGACGGCCCCGCCTTACGATTGCCGCAGGAGCGACATCGCCATGCTGACCCTAACGCTTTTCAGGCACGCGAAATCGAGCTGGGAGCTGAACGGTCTCGACGATCGCGAGCGGCCACTGAACGCGCGAGGGCTCGCAGCCGCACCTCTGATGGGCGCCTATCTCGCCGAGCACCGCCTCGTGCCCGATCTCGCACTCTGCTCGACGGCGGTACGCACCCGCCAGACGCTCGAGCTGGCGAGTGGGGACTGGCGACCCGCACCGAAGACGAAGTACGAGGACGCGCTCTATCTCGCCGATCCCTTCGATCTGCTGGCTCGCGTTCGCAAAGCCCCGCGCACAGTCAAGCACCTGATGATCGTCGGCCACAACCCCGGCCTTCAGATCCTAGCCATCGAGCTGATCGGCGAGGGTGACCCCGCGCAGATCGGCGCTATCTCGTCGAAATTTCCGACAGCCGGCGCGGTGGTGTTGACGTTCGACGTCAAGACCTGGGCGGACGTCGGCCCGGGCAAAGGCCGCCTGGCCCACTTCGTCACGCCGAAGCTGCTGATGGCCGCCGCGGCATAAGGCAACGGCGGCACATCAGGCCCCTATCGTCACGCCGCCCGCGATTTCGCGCCGCCGCAGGCCGAGCATATGTGCGCGACATGCGTGTGGTCGGTTCCGCAGCAACCACCAACGACCGTGATCTGCGGAAACGCACGCACGAGAGCGCTGTATTGTTCGCCAAGCTCGAATGGATCGCCAGCGTCGAGATCGGTTGCCGCATCGAGCTCCGCGTGGCTGCGCCTCGACGCGTTGGCACGGATGCCACGGATGCGGCTCGTCCATCCCTGGCCATCACCGAGCGTATCGGCGAAATGCGTCGGGTGGGCGCAGTTGATCATGTAGTACGCCGGCGCCTGGCCGGTTGCTGCATCCACCGTTTCGATGGCGTCTCGGAGCGAGACGCCGCTCGGCAGTCGCCCGTCCGTCTCGAGTGTGAACGAGATCGCGGTCGGCATCCCGTGCCGGCGCGCGGCAACGACGATACCGAGCGCCTCGTTGACGTTCGTCATCGTGAACGCCGCGACCATGTCGGCATTGGTCTCGGCGAACACCGCGATCTGTTCGTCGTGATATTCGGCCGCAGCCTCTGGCGTCATCTCGGCACCCGCCACATAGCCATCGCCGCGCGGGCCGATGTTGCCGCTGATCACCATCGGCATCTGCCGCGTCTCGAACGTGAAGCGCAGCTCGGCCATCAGCTCGATCGCCTCGCGGTTCGCCGCCGCGAGCGCTTGCCGAGTGTAGCCGAGTTTGGCGGCCCAATCGCGGTTCGCACGCCATGTCGGCGCCTCGAGGATGAATCCGAGGCCGGCCATTTGCGCCGTCTCGATATAGGGCAGGAAGTAGTCTCGCAGCGTCCGCCGGCCCTTGGCGGTGCGCAGCAGATCGAAGGATGCGAAATGCGGCAGCTCGATGCCGCCGTGAAAGATCAGCGTCGTCTCGAGGCCGCCGTCGGTCAGGAACAGGCGCGATCCAAGCTGTGGCAAGGCGTGACGGTATTTGCTCATGATCATCTCCAGCTCATCGTTTTGTTTTTCTATGCCGCCCGATCGAAATCGGCGGCCTCAGACAGCCGGATATCTAGGAGCTGGCCACCCAGCCCGCTAGCAAGCGCGTGGTACAGTTGCGCGGCGAGACGCTTTTATGTTACCTGCCCGCATCTTAAGAGCATTCTTGAAGTTCTTTCCGGCGCCGCCACAAGACTCTGGCGGCCCGCAACTTGACCATAGGTACAGTTGCCATGCTCTCTGAGGCACCCAAGCGCAAAGGTGATGCACGCGAGCGGATACTCGATTTCGCCGAGGTATCGGTCCTCGAGAAGGGTTTCGATGCAACCTCGATCGAAGAGCTGATCGCCGCAGTCGGCATTACGAAGAGCGGCTTTTTCTATCACTTTCGCGACAAGACCGAGCTCGCGCGCGTCCTGCTCGCCCGTTACATCGAGCGCGAGACGGCCATGTTCGATGAGTTGTTCGGCCGTGCCGATGAGCTCAGCGAGGATCCGCTGCACGGCTTCCTCATCGGCCTCAAGATGCTGGCCGAGCTGATGTCCGATCTGCCGAAAGGCCATCCCGGCTGCCTGATTGCTTCTTACTGCTACCAGGATCGGTTGTTCGACCAGCAGGTACGCGAGCTCAACGCGCAATCCGTACTGCTGTGGCGTAAGAGGTTCCGCACGCGGCTGGACAGGATCGCCGAGCGCTATCCGCCGCGCATCGCCGTTGATCTCGACGACCTCGCCGACATGCTGTCAGTGGTCGCCGACGGCGGCATCATCCTCTCGAAGCTGATGAAGGACTCGTCCGCGCTGGCCCGACAGGTCCTGCTCTACCGCGAGTTCGTCAGGACGGTGTTCGTGGGGACCTAGTACCTGCTTGCGACGCGTCGCCGGCGGTCGAACGACGCCGCGCCAGCGCGGCACCTATCGAATCGACGATCTCGAAGCCCGTCCAGTAGTCGCTCTCCTTCGGCTCGTCCAATCCCTTGTCCAGGTAGACGGGACCGAGCCACAGTCGCTCACCACTCTTCAGCCGGAGATAAGGCCGCGGCCGCCTGAAGAAATTTTCATCTCCATCGCGCTCGCGCGCCGACATCTCGACCGTGTCGATGTCCGCGAACGGGATACTCCTGGTCGCCTTCCAGCCCAACAGGCCGGTCGATGACGCTCTGACGACCTGCGCCGGCTCGTCGAGCTCCGTGACGTAGTACTTGGCCGGCCACAAGAGCACCAGCGCAAGCGCGATCAGCAACGCCAACGATTCCCAATCCCAGATCGACCAATTGTCGAAACCGAAGAGAAGCAACGGCACGCCAATCACGGCAACGGCAGCCAAGAAAATCACTACGAACATTGGGCCTTTCGACGCTTCCCGCTGCTCGAATCTCACGACATTCCGCGCTGCGATCAATACGCCCCGTGACCACAACGCGCGTCGCGCTTTGGTAGCGTCGGCAGTTCCGCCGGTGGGGATGCCAAGCCTTTCACGGTGGCGCGCGAGCGCCGTCGACACTGCGCGCACGACAGCCCTCGATTGGCGGATGTCGCGCCGGCTTCTCGCGCGCGTCGAAAACTGACGCAGCTCCCTGTACAGCGGCACGACCTCGTCGGATTTGAGCCGCACGACGGGATACGGCAGGGGCTTCCCATTCTCGTTGGCTTCGTCCAGCGATACCCGCCGCCGAACCACGGTTGCGCGATCGATATCCGCAAATGAGATTTCGCGGGCCCTGCGTCGGCCAATGAAGTTGGCCCTGATGACCGTCAGCACGCCTCGCGCCTCGTCGACGAGTACGATGTCTCGCTCTACGAGCCACACCCAGAAGAGAAGAAAGAAGGTCGGCACGAACCAGACCATGATCACGAAGTCGGAAACCAGCGTCCGGGCGTCGCGTCCGCTGAGCAGCACGACAAGTACGGGAACCACTGCCACCGCAAGCGCGGCCAGGGCGACCGGCCACGCATAGTCCGGGTCCCTTAGCCCGGCTCGCGTCATCCGCAATACTGGCCGCTCCATCGATGAAATTCCTGAAGCAATCGATTGCTTGTCGCGTGGACCGGGAAATGCTGTCCGCAGGCTCGAAATATAGGGCCAGCCCATCAGACGCGCCAGATGCCAGGCTTCCGCCATCTTGACGCTCGTTCCCCGTAAGTTTATGCAATCGCTATGCTTCTCCTGATCGATAACTACGACAGCTTCACCTACAATCTCGTCCACTTCCTGGGCGAGCTTGGCGCTGAGTGCGAGGTCGTGCGCAACGACAAGATCTCGGTCGATGCCGCGATCGCCATGAAGCCGCAGGCGATCGTGCTCTCGCCGGGCCCATGCACGCCCAACGAAGCCGGCATCTGCCTCGACCTGATCAAGGCGGCGGGGGCGAAGATCCCGCTGCTCGGCGTCTGCCTCGGTCATCAGGCGATCGGGCAGGTGTACGGCGGCAAGGTGCTACGCGCGCCGTCGGCGATGCACGGCAAGCTGTCGACGATCGAGACCACCGGCAAGGGCCTGTTCGCCGGCATTCCGAAGAAGTTCGAGGTCACGCGCTACCACTCGCTGATCGTCGAGCGTGCGAGCCTGCCGGCAGACCTCGAGATCACCGCCGAGACGGCCGACGGCATCATCATGGGCGTGCAGCACCGCAGCCATCCCGTCCACGGCGTGCAATTCCATCCCGAAAGCATTGCCTCCGAGCACGGCCACGAGATCCTCGCCAATTTTCTCCGTCTCGCGGGCCTTACGCCACGCACCCGAAATACCAAAGCGCCGCGCGTCGCCGCCTGACAGGCTAGCGCGTCGCCTAATTCTATCGCCCACGAAGACCCGGATCCCGTCACCATGCCCGCCGCCGAGCTCAAGCGTCTGATCCAGAAAATCTCAGGCGGCGCGGCGCTCGGCGTCGATGAGATCCGCTCCGCCCTCGAGATCATGACCGACGGGCACGCCTCGGCGGCGCAGATGGGCGCGTTTCTGATGGCGCTGCGCGTGCGCGGCGAGTCGGTCGACGAGATCACCGGAGCCGCGCAGATGATGCGCGCGAAGATGAACCGTGTGACCGCGCCGGCGGGTGCGGTCGATATCGTCGGCACCGGCGGCGACGGCACCGGCACCTTCAACGTGTCTACTGCGTCGTCGCTCGTTGCGGCGGGCGCTGGCATCAAGATCGCCAAGCATGGCAACCGTTCCGTGTCGTCCCTCGCCGGCGCCTCGGACGTGCTGGGCGCGCTCGGCGTCAAGCTCGACATCGGCCCCGAGATGGTGAGCAAGGCAATCGAAGGCGCGGGCGTCGGCTTCATGTGGGCGCCGATGCATCATCCGGCGATGAAGCACTGGGCGCCGATCCGCGCCGAGCTCGGCATCCGCACGATCTTCAATCTGCTCGGCCCGGTGTCGAATCCGGCCGGCGTGACGCGGCAGGTGCTTGGCGTGTTCTCGCGCGAGTGGGTCGAGCCGATCGCACAGGTGCTGCGGAACCTCGGTTCCGAGCACGTCTGGGTCGTGCATGGCCACGACGGCCTCGACGAGCTGACGACGACCGGCGCGACCACCGTCGCCGAGCTGAAGAACGGCAAGATCACGGTGTTCGAGGTCACGCCAGCCGATGCGGGCCTGCCGCCAGCCAAGCTTGCCGATCTCAAGGGCGGCGATGCGGCCTTCAACGCTGCTGCGATGCGCGACCTGCTCGGCGGCAAGAAGGGGCCGTTCCGTGACATCGTGCTGTTGAATACCGCCGCCGCGCTGATCGTCGGTGGCAAGGCTTCGAGCTTGACGGATGGCGTAGCGCTTGCCGTGCATTCGATCGAGTCCGGCGCCGCCCGCGCCGCGCTCGACAAGCTGATCGCGATCACCAACGCGGGGTGAGGGAGCGCCTCAGCCCTTCGCGTCGGTCTTCTTCTCCACAGCAAGACCCAGCAGCTCGACGTTGCCGCCGGTCGCAGTGATGTCGGTCGAGCGCACGCGCTCGGTCGCGAACTGCGAAACGTAGTGCGGTCCGCCGGCCTTGGGGCCGGTGCCGGACAAGCCTTCGCCGCCGAATGGCTGCACACCCACGACGGCACCGATCTGGTTGCGGTTGACGTAGAGATTGCCGACTCTGGCGTGCTCCGCCACGTAGTCGGCGACCGCGCCGATGCGGCTGTGAAGGCCGAGCGTCAGGCCATAGCCGGTCGCGTTGATCGCCTTGATAACCTTGTCGAGGTGTCCGCCTTCGTAGCGCACCACATGCAGGATCGGGCCGAACACCTCACGCTCGACGATGTCGAGGCTCTCCACCTGGAACGCGGCCGGCGTCACGAACGTCCCATGGTGACAGGCCGCCGGCAGCGTCGGGTCGATCAGCTCGCGGGCGCGGCGGCGCATGTCGTGCTTGTGCGCCTCGAGCATCGTCTGCGCGTCCTCGTCGATCACCGGACCAAGGTCGGTTGCATAGTCGAGCGGATCGCCGACCTGCAGCTCCGCGATCGCGCCGGTCAGCATCTCGGTCACATGATCGGCAACCTCGTCCTGCAAGAACAGCACGCGCGCCGCCGAGCACCGCTGCCCCGCTGAATCGAACGCCGAACGCACCACATCGCGCACCACCTGCTCGGCGAGTGCGCTGCTGTCGGCGATCATGGCGTTGATGCCGCCGGTCTCGGCGATAAACGGCACGATGGCGGCGCGCCGCTCGGCGAGCGACTTCTGGATTGCCCATGCCGTTGCATTGGAGCCGGTGAAGGCGATGCCGCCGATACGCGGATCCCTGGTCAGTGCCGCACCGACGGAGCCGCCGCCCGGCAGCAGATGGAGGACGTTGCCGGGCACACCGGCTTGATGCAGCAGGCTGACCGCAAGGAATGCCGTGACCGGCGTCTGCGCGGCCGGCTTGGCGATCACGCTATTGCCGGCCGCGAGCGCCGCGGCGACCTGACCGATGAAAATCGCGAGCGGGAAGTTCCATGGCGAGATGCAGCCGAAGACCCCGCGGCCGCGCAGCGCCAGCGTGTTTCGCTCGCCGGTCGGCCCGGGCAACACCATCGGCCCCGCGAAGTGGTGCCGTGCTTCGCCCGCGTAGTAGCGCAGGAAGTCGGTCGCCTCGCGCACTTCGGCAAGTGCTGCATCGAGCGTCTTGCCGGCCTCGCGCACGATCACGCCCATGAAGCGCGCGCGGTCGCGCTCGAGGAGATCGGCCGCGCGATCGAGGATCGCGGCGCGCGCCGGTCCGCCTAGACGATCCCAACCATGCGCGGCCTTCTCGGCACTGTTGATCGCGCGCTCGACATGCTCGGGCGTCGCCTCGAGCACCGTACCGAGCCGGCGGCGGCGATCATGCGGGCAGAGCACGAGCTGCGCCGCATCGGTGCCGGTGACCGGAGCGCCATCGACGATCGGGCCAGCGGTGAAGTCGACGGCCAGCTCACCATTGATCCCGGCGAGTAGCGCCGCGCGCACCGCAGGTTCCGCAAGCGCGACGCCGGCGCTGTTGCGCCGATCGGGACCGAGGATCGCCTCCGGCAACGGCAGACGTGCGGCGGCGCCGGTCATGCCGGCCTGCCAGCTCTTCTCCGCTTCCTCAAGCGGATCGCGCACGATTTCCTCGGCCGGCAGGTCGTCGTCAGCGAGGCGGTTGACGAACGAAGTGTTGGCGCCGTTCTCGAGCAGGCGGCGCACCAGATAGGCGAGCAGATCCTCGTGGGCGCCGACCGGCGCGTAGATGCGGCAGCGCCGCCCAAGACCCGTCTTGCTCACGACATCGTCGTAGAGCGCCTCACCCATGCCGTGCAGACGCTGCAGCTCGAACGGCAGCGTATTCGCCGCGACATGCACGGCCGCGACGGTGTGCGCATTGTGGGTCGCGAACTGCGGATAGAAGGTGCGCGTGTCGCCGAGCAGGAAGCGCAGGCACGCGAGGTAGGACACGTCGGTGTGCGTCTTCGCAGTGAAGACGGGATAGCCCGGCAGGCCGCGCTCCTGTGCGAGCTTGATCTCGGTGTCCCAGTAGGCACCCTTGACGAGGCGCACTGGAATGCGCCGCCGTGTCTCCTCGCCGACGCGCTTCAGCCAGCGCAGCACCGGGATCGCCCGCTTGCCGTAGGCCTGCACGGCGATGCCGAGTCCCGACCAATCGGCAAGCTCCGGTGACCGCATCAGCCGCTCGAACACCATCAGAGTCGGATCGAGGCGATCCTGCTCCTCGGCATCGATCGTGACGGAGAGACCGCGTGCGCGAGCAAGGCGCGCCAGCTCGAGCATCGACGGGATCAGCTCCGCGGCGAGCCGAGCCTCCTTGCCGGGTTCGAAGCGGGGATGCAGCGCCGACAGCTTGATCGAGATGCTCGGCCGCTGCATCAGCGCTTCTGGATTGGTGGCCGTGAATGCGCCTGCTGCCTTGCCGACGGCCTCGATCGCCCCTGCGTACCGCTCCTGGTAGCGCGCGGCGTCGCGCGCCGTGCGTGCCGCTTCGCCGAGCATATCGTAGGAGATCGTGTAGCCCTGCTTCTCGTACTCCCACGCATTCGAGATCGCCGCCTCGATGGTACGGCCGAGCACGAACTGGTCGCCGAGAATACGCACCGCCTGCCGCATCGCCTGGCGGATGACCGGCTCGCCCGAGCGCGCGACGAGACGTTTCAGGATGGCGCCCGGTCCCGATCCCGGCGCGCGGCCGAGGCGGACGATCCGTCCCGTCAGCATCAGCCCCCAGGTTGAGGCATTCACCAGCAGTGAATCCGAAGCTCCGAGATGGCGCTCCCAGTCGCCGCTGCCGACGCGCTCGTCGATCAGCGCATCGGCGGTGTCGGCATCGGGAATACGCAGCAGTGCCTCGGCGAGGCAGAGCAGCGTCACGCCCTCCTCCGAGGTCAGGCCATACTCGTGCATGAACGCATCGATGCCGCCGTGACGCGCACGCCCCGTACGCGCGGAGCCGACGAGCTGCTGCGCCAGCACCGCGATCCGGCGGCGCTCATCGGCGGTGTAGACCGCACGTTCGAGCAGGCCGCCAACGAGCCGCGCCTCGTCTCGAAGATGGAACTCCGAGATCTCGTCACGGGGTACGTGAGCTTGGGTTCTCGCTGGCTCGGGGCCGGGTCCAGACCAGGATTCGCGCTTGCCCGTCGCCGCCATCGCTGTCTCCGTCACGTCGCCGAAGTCGCGTCGTCTCAATGCACCGGCCGGCGCGACTCACGTCGACGCCCGTCCGCATCGGTCAAGATTGACCACAAGGCTCCGACTTCCGCAAACGCGTCCACCGACGAGCCCACAGCACGACGCGGGTCGGATTGTTTCGCCGTCCCTCTACTGCATCTTCGACAGGTCGAAAGTCAGCCTCATGTGCGCCCAGATTTCATACTTGTCGGGCGGCAAGGCGTAGGGCGCACATTGAACGATGGCCCGCAGCGCGGCATCGACCGCGTCCTTGAAGATGGGCGAATTGCTGCCGGCGCTGACCACCCTCGGCTGATCGATCACCGTGCCATCGGGACGCAGCCGCACCTCGATCTGGACGATCGGCTTGTCGATCTGTTCACGCCCCGCGATGATGTTGTTGCAGGGGATCACCGACAATCGGATGAGGCTGGCGATATAGGCAATTTCGCTGGCGGAATTGGCTGCGTCCCGCCCTTCCTTGGCCCCGAGCACAGGGCCCTTGGCGCGCGCGTCCGGGTTCGTGTCCGGCGCCCCCGGTGCAGGCGCGCGCTGGTCCGGCGATTTGTCCAACAGCGCCGAGAGACGGTCGGCGCTGAACTTCGACTTCTCCAGCTCGGCGAGACGCTTCTTCTCGGCGTCCGCCTTGCGCTTCGCTTCCTGCTTGCGCTTGATCTCGGCCTGGCGCTTGACCTCGGCGAGACGCTTCGCATCGGCCTCGGCCTTTGCCTTGGCTTCCGCTTCTGCACGCACTTTTGCCTCAGCCTCCGCCTTGGCCCTCGCTTCCGCATCGGCCCTGGCCTTGGCGTCCGCTTCAGCTTTTGCCCGTGACTCGGCCTCGGCTTTCGCCTGGGCCTCCGCCTGACGCTTGGCCTCCTCGGCCTGCTGGAGCGCCAGATCGGCGAGCTTCTGCTCGAGTGCAGCCTTGTCCGGCTGCGATGCAGGCGGCTCCGGTGCGGGCGGCGGCGCTTCGGCAGCCTTCGGTGGCGGTGGTGGCGGAGGCTCTGGAGCCTTCACGGGCTCGGGCGGCGGCGGCGGGGGCTCAGCCGACGGGGGCGGCGGCGCGGCGATCGGCCGGGGCTTCTGCGACTCCTTCGGCGTCGGGTCGGTCTGAGGGCTTTCCTTCGGCCGCGCTTGCTTGAGCGTTGCCTCGCGGCTGCCCTTGCTGAGCTTGGTGAGCTCGGAGGGCGAGATCAGGTCGACCGCGACCGGCTCGATCGTCGGCGCTCGCAGCTCCGGCGCCGACTGGATCGAGATGACCGTCCAGCCGAGCAACGCTGCATGCAACAGCACAGAGACGAAGAGCCCGAAATACACCCTGTCAGCCTCCGCCCTCCACCTCCGTCACGAGCGAGATCTTGCGAAAGCCGGCGTCACGGATCCGCCCCATCACACGGGCGATGTCGCCGTAGTTCGCGGTCTTGTCGCCGCGCACGAAGACGGGCTCCTCCTCGCCGCCACGATTCTGCGCGATGGCACGGAGCCTCGGGCCGATCTCATCGAGCTTCATCGGCGCGCGCTCTTCCTGACCCATGAAGACCTCGCCGCTCGCCTTGACCGAGACGACGATCGGCTCCTTGTTCGCCTCGAGCTGCTTGCCCTTCGCCTGCGGCAGGTCGAGCGGCACGCCAACCGTGAGCAGCGGTGCCGTGACCATGAAGATCACCAGCAGCACCAGCATGACGTCGACGAACGGCGTGACGTTGATCTCGCTCATGGGCGCGTGGCGGCGCGCGCGGCCGCGTCGTCCCGCTTTGCCCGATCCGCCGGTGTTCAGGCTGGCGCCCATGCTCAACCCCTCAAGACGAGCCTCGGATCGGCCACCCGATCACGCCCGCGTATCGATCTGGCGCGAGACGATGGCCGCGAACTCGTCGGCAAAGGCCTCCAGGCGCTGTGCGATTCGCGCCGAGTCGGCCGAGAACTTGTTATAGGCCATCACCGCCGGAATTGCGGCCAACAGCCCCAGCGCGGTCGCAAAAAGCGCTTCCGCGATACCCGGCGCGACGACGGCGAGGCTCGTGTTCTTCGAGACCGCGATCGCCTGGAAGCTCGACATGATGCCCCACACCGTGCCGAACAGGCCGATGAACGGCGCCGTCGAACCAACCGTCGCGAGGAACAGCAGACGCCGATCGAGCCGCTCCATCTCGCGGCTTATGGTGACGTCCATCACTTTCTCGACGCGGAGCTGAATGCCGCCGAGTGCGCGGATGTTGCCTTCGACCGAGCGCTTCCACTCGCGCATCGCGGCAACGAACAGGGCGGCCATCGACTGCGTGCGGTCACGGGCGAGGTTCGCGTAGAGCTCCTCGAGACTCTGGCCGGACCAGAAAAGCTGCTCGAAGCGATCCGCCTCGCGCCGCGCGCGCCGGAACGTGAACAGCTTCTCGACGATGATCGCCCATGACCAGATCGACGCCACCAGCAGTCCGATCATCACGATCTGGACGACGATGTGCGCTTGAAGAAACAGCTCCAAGAACGAGTGGCCGTTGGTCGTACTGACCGCGCCAATCTTGTCCTTGATCAAATCCGCAGGGTTCATACCGCGCTCTTTGGCCGTACTCGTTCAGGATTCAGACTACAGGCTTTTGACGATTTCGGAACAACGTCGACGAAAAGCGCGCACGCGAACCGATCATCGATCCGCGTGCGCTACCGGAAATCGTTGTCTCACAAGGCGATGCTGCGCTGTCGTCGCAGTGGGTGAACGCACGCCCCGCCGCGCGCTTCTTGCGCCGCAATGTGACTAAACTAGGGCCCCAATTGGCGGGATTCGCCCGGCAGTGTCCAGGCGTACGGGGCCGAT
>VFQR01002538.1_pt1 | contig 11481 bp, 13 predicted proteins | sample 3512321 | NCBI WGS metagenome assembly VFQR01 (sample SAMN10412374, study PRJNA504923) | tailings metagenome | isolation source: Relicate 3 Philex TSF1 revegetated site | place: Philippines: Tuba, Benguet | collected 2017-08-29
AAGACTGCCTTTACTCGCTTGCTATTGGATGTAATGCACTCAAAGAGCATTAATTATCTAGCTTATGACGCAGATACAGAAAATCCAGAACTGTATGAGTATTATCAAAATTTTGGTAATGGGGTAAGGCTGTTGAATTTCCTGGAGGTGGCAGAGGCGAAACGCTTCTTTACGGAAATTAAAGCCGAATCACCAGATTCAGTAATAGTAGATATGCCGGGGGCATCAAGCAATAAAACCAGGGAAATTATCAGTAAATTTGGGCTATTCAAGATTGCAGGTGATTTGGGTTATCGGGTAACGCTGGTGACTGTGCTTAACCTTGGGTACTCGGTGATAACCAGCTTAAAAACTATGGCGGAATTCTGTGGTGATAAAGCAGATTATGTAGTGGTAAAAAATTTGTGCTGGGATAAAGGTTCAGGTTTTCAGCGCTGGGAGAATAGTAAAACATCAGCAGCGATAGCCGAACTAAAAGGCATAGAAATAGATATGCCAGAGCTAGACTACTCGACCTTTGACACGTTGACAGAGAAAGGTCTACCTTACTCGGCTGCTACAGAAGAGAACGGATTTCCGTTTGGAGATTACCTGTTAGTAAGTGGATTTTTGGATCAGGCTAAACCAGAACTAGAAAAGGCTGAGGTTTATCTGGGGTTACAACAACTATCGGTTCTGGTTGCTGCTGAGTCGAACACCTCAACTTCAAAGCAAGCGAAAGTCACTGCGTCTACTTCTCGTCGGGGTCAAAAGAAAACTAATGATAAACAACAGTAATGGCAACGGCAATTACAGCAATCCTCACGCTGAAACTGCCAATTTAGTAGAGAGTAGTGAACTGGGTGAGGTGAAGATAGCACTGGGCAGATTGTATAAAGAGTTTGAAAGTTTTAAGCAATCACAGAAAACTGAACGCGAAAGGGATAGGGCGGAGTTACAAGCATGGGCGCAAACGAATCTAATTCAGAATCAACTTCTCAGCAAAGCAATGGTGACAATCGAGATGCTGACGGGCGAACTGAAGAATCAGAATCTCTCCTCGAACGAGTCCGAGCAGAACAACGCCGATTTGATGCAGCAATTGACTCCCTTGCTGACACAGTTAAAGAATACGCCAAAATCAACAGCGACATTAGAGAGCTTAGAATTCAAAGGGTTAAAGACCGAAATCTCACAGTTAAAGTCGAACTGGAACGACCTGTTGATTCACACGAAGAACTTGACTACGGTTATTCAGGAGTTGAAGAACAGCCCTCCTCCCAAACCCATCACCATAGAGAAAGAGGTTTATCGCTCTGAACCCATAAGTAAATATGGGACAATGGGGTTGTTTACAGCATTATTTACTTTGTCGATTTTCTTTCTATTCAATCAATTTATCCCGGTAAAAATCTCGGATGATTTCAATAACTATGTACAAGCTATCTGGCAGCGTACTGGTTTTACTAACACCAAGTTACAGAGGGTTGAACGATATTTAGGTAGTGACCCCAATCAAAAACGAGGTAGAAGGTAATCCAGTAGCTAATGCCAATTAATTGACTGATATAAAGCAGTATTGGTTAGGTATAGCTGAACTATCCCTAACCAATACTGCTCATAAGCGGGGAGTTAAACCAAATTATCTTAACTGATAACTGTTAAAAAGCGGTAAAGCCTGACTTCTCATTACCCTTCAATTGGTTGGATTCTATCAGTTGTGCAATCGCGCTCCTTAAATAGCGAACACTCCTTTTATCTTCGCCCCACCTTCGGCTATTTCTAATCGCTGCAAAGCTAACTGGTGTTGTAACGGCTGAAGTAACAATGTTTAAAATTTGCTCTTTATCAGCAAGAGAAATAGCAAGTTCTGATTCTACCTCTGCAATTTCAACCTCTTGGGTAGGCTTTGAGAAAATAGACTCCAGTTTATTAACTGCGTCTGATGGTGCAATTTTCTCCCCTCTGGGCATAACTGCTGGCTCGTGCTGCTGCACCAGTTCCGGGAAAAATTTGAGTAATGTTCTAGCTGGATCTGGCTGACCATTTCCTGGGTGTAACTCTGTTTTGAGCCAGTCAGGAATCATACCCAGATTGCCACCGTTAACAGGTTCAGCAAAGTTATTAGGGTTGGCTTTGAAATATTCGCCACTAGCAACATTAATCTTTCGCAATCCGCCAGCGCTGACAGACTGAGCTACACAACCAATGAAGTTAACCGATTGCTTAAAGGTGTCTGCTAGTCCTGCTGTGGCCTTGCCAACCACAGAAGTTAAGTTGGAGCCATGCAACACAATGATTAATGTACCGCCACATTTGGCGAAGCGAGAAAGTAAATATTGGATAGCCCAAGTGCGATCACTCTCCTCTAACAATGACAGCAAGCGCATCGCCTCATCAATCACAAGAAGTAAGTTTTTGTGGGAGTAAGGTTCACTTGCATCTAACCCTTTAAGAAATTTAAGCAAATCACGGGCGACTAGTTTATCTGCTGAATCTGCATCTTTTTCCGGGTATTTAAGAGCAGAAATCAGATTGCAACTAAAGGGGTAAACGTCCACCCCGGCTGTAAAGTATTGGGTATTTAATCCTGCATCTAAAGCTAGAGATAATGTTGCTAAGATTGCTGCTAAGGTTCCCTTGCCACCTCGTTGAGTACCAGCGATCGCAATGACTTGAGAACTCATCATATCTTCTATTTTGAAACCAGTTTGAGTTAAAGCCGCGATGAGTGCGTTTGCTCTATCACCCAGAGCCAGATGAGTTATAGCCTCTGGTGCAAGCCCCGGCGCTGATGGGTGCAACTGTGCCGATGTAGAAAGCTCCGCAGATTGGTTCAGAGAGCGAATATCTACTGCTGGTGAAGTTAATTGTTTAATATCTACGGTCGGTGGTAATTGGGTTTGTGCCTGTGCAATGGCACTTACCTCCAACCGATTCACCCGGCTGTCAATGGTTACATGAGTAAGATGTTCAGCCATACTTTGATAAGTGGGTAGCTGACGACCCTTAAGCTTGCCAAACCAGCCAAACATCCAGCGATAAGCATAAAAACGTTTTCCTGGTTCAACTTGCGTTAAATATTGCCCAATATTTTCAAATTCAGCTAGAAGAAAGGCGTACTCTTCAGCCTCGTGTCGTTCTAGAAATTTAACGGTATTAGCAAGATGATCCGCTTGATAATTGTTTCTAGTATCGTAGTCACCAGCACGAGCTAGAGCATCTACAAAGTTGCCACGTACAAAAGGTATTGGCGCAATTTCTTTAGTGCGGTTCGAGTGTTCAACAACAAACCATAGCCAAGCCGCGCCACCGATTAAACCACCAACTATAGCCAATGGGTTGACTGCATAACAAACCGCTCCTATCCCAGAAGCCAGCAAACCAAGTACACGGGTCATGTCTGCTTGGTTCTCAGAAACTCGGGCCATTTCAAATAGTTGGTCTTTGCGCTCCTGCAACCATTCAGAAACATTTCCTGCCTCCAAATGGGATAAGGCGGGATAAGAATCGCGTAAGTGTTCCGTTTCTTTAGTTGTAATTTTTGGGATATTGTTACTTTGCATAAAACAAATGCCCTGTTGAATTAAGAAGCCGCTCAATGTAGAGAGTTGTTGAGCGGCACGAGCTTTAATCTTTAGTCAATCGCCAGATGGCAAACCCAATTTCACCGGCCATCATTGTGCCGATATTAAATAAGATGCAACCCAAAATCATGAATGGGGCTGTGTAGTCGAATGGGTTACGAGCTGCAAAGGTGGTGACAATATCGAACACCCAAACCGCAATCACAACTAACCCAGCACTAGAGCGATCGCGTGTGCCTGCGGTCTTATAATCCTTCCAAAGCTCACCAACAAGGTCAATCTTGCCACTAGGCTTGGTTTCAAGCTCATAAACCATGTGGTCTTGAAGTTCCCGCCTAGCTGAATCAGGGTTTTTACCGCGTAGGGCGTGGGCTTCGATTACCTGAACACCTACAGAAACCATAAATGCCAAGTAAAACAAAGGGTTGAACAGTGCAAACGGCACATTTAGCCAATTCCAAGCCGGCTCAAACCAGGGTAAAACAGGGGGCCTAGTAAAGATTAATTGCCAAGTTGAATCAGCACTAATTACAGAACCACCGATAAATAAAATCCCGCCTACCAAGGCACGACCCGCGCCACCGTTAGCAACAAACTGATTGACTATAGCGGCGGCTGCCCTAATAGGTAAACCAACAATCATTACAACAGCCTTGGCGCAAAAATCTATGATTTCACCAAGCGTTCGCTTTTTACCTTTAGGTTTACCATCGCTGTTACCAGTACTATTACTTTCTGCACTTGATGAACCTAACGCCATTATTTTCTCCTTACTGGTTTGATATTTTGAATGCTTTTACAAATCCCTTTGGCTTTGTATTTCCACTTCCAAATTCCTTCTTCAATTCGCCCAATACACCTACCCGTTGCGTCAAAAACATCAACAATCTCATCATTTTGATAAAGGGTTGTGTCTGGTCTGGGATTGCGTTTACTACTGTCAAAGTAATTAGTAATCCTCAGTTTTCTCGTTGTGGGCATGACTCCCGCCTCATATAAGGCATCGCTGGTTTTTGCCCGTTCTTCTATGCGAGTTCGCTCTAATCCTTCGGTGGCTTTTAATCTTTCGGCTTCTGCATAAGCCCCTAACTTGGGAATCAAGGGGATAATTACAGGCAAGAAGCAGACCCCGACACCAGCCAAGGCTAAATACAGTTGCTTCTTGTACATCTCACTGCACCATTGCTTTAATCAATGCAATTTTTTCCCATTGCTTTAACTCATGCAGTCGAAGACATGCTGACTCCGCTTCGTTGCTAGGAGGCTCATCAGAGTCACACGCTAACCATGCTTCATGAGCGATTCTTGCAATTAGCCAAAGTGTGTCTGATTCACTCATCTTCTCTAGTCCTTCCCCCCATGTTTCACACATATCTTTAATCAGTGCGTTGTCGTGAGAGAGGGAGTAATATCCTACGGGGTGCGCCATTTTGATATCCTTTAATGTGTGTACTGTTTTCATCCCTGATGCAAGTCACAAGTGCGAACGCTTTTCTTGACCGGGTAAGCGTTTGCACAATTATTCTTCATCAGAACTGTTAGCGAGTTGTACTTTTTCAATGCCATCTAAAACCTCAGAAATTGATTGAATGGCATCATTCAAAACCAAGTCATTTGATGTAGTAAAATGCTTCGATGTTTGCAGTCTCCTATATTCGGGAGTAGCTTGAATCAATCTTAAAGTTTGCTCAACACCAGCCAGAATGATTACTATTTCTTCTGTGCTAACATTGCTATTCATCTTGCACCTCGCTTAAAAGTGAAATCTACTTTGATTGAGGTTTAGGCTGTTGTACAACTCGTGCGATTGTGCCAGCCAAACCATCGAGCAGACATCAGACCAATGACAACTGCGGTAACTGACTGAATAGAGATATTATTCACCTCTTATCGCCTCCAAATCCCCTAAGTTAATTTGATGATTGTTATGTGAGGATAATCTTTCAAAAACTACTTTCTCTAGAGCTTTTCTCAGCCAGTAAGCGGGGGTTGTGCCATCCATTTCTGCAAGCATTCTGATGGCTGGAGTCAAATCAGTTGGGACGTTGTAATTAAGCCGCTTGTTTAACATCGTTCGTTTCTCCTAAGTAAAGTTTTTTCATCTCTGATAAAGCAACGGTTCCCGGATTTTCTGGAATCAACAAATTACTTTCTGGAATGCTCCCTTTGAGTAATCTTTCTTTAATCAACATCTGCACGGGCGCGATCGCAAACGCACCGCCACACAAAGTTACTTTGCTGCGTCTGGCTTTCACGGATACGTCATCTAGGGCATAAGCCAAAGGAGAATCTTTCATCCATGAATGAATCGCGTTCTCTAACTCAGTCCCAATGTCTTCGCCATCAGGTGCAATCGCACTTATGCCGTTATCGCCAACGGTTGCAGTTTCTAAAATCTCACGCAGTTGGGAGGGGCGAATCATTTTAGAAGAATCGGTGTTGCTCAATGCTCTGGAGAATTCTTTGATGAGTGTGGCAACGCCACCGCCACCATTCGGACTACAAGTTACACGTTTTGGTAACTTGCCGAGATTACTGTATTCGCTGATTGTGGCTGTACCATATCCAATATCAAAAGTATGGAACTGTTTATCGTCAAAGCGTTCGCTTACCCAAAGTGACGCGCCATATCCCTCTGGAAATCCCAGAAAGCCAAGTTTAGAGAAGCACAGACGGTATCTAACACCATCTACCGCTATCCACTTGCATTGTTCAATGGCTTTTTTTAGTTCCAATGGGGAAGCTAGCGAGAGCGTTGATAAACGAATATGCAAGGTTCTACGCTTGTCGCTTGTACCCGTGGACAACTCAAGTAGATTTGGCAAGGAGGCGATCGCCCCAAGTGCCAGTAAGGGGAAGTAGTCTACTTTGTAATTTTCTCCATCACTCATCGCTATGTACTCTTTACCTTGCAGTCTGGCTGATGAGCCTACAACCCAATGCTCTACAACATCTTTGTTGCTCTCGTCCTTACCCCGGCTTAGGCTGAATGCCCCTAATTCTCCAAAGGGTACTGATGGCACACAACACACCAAGGATTCGGTCTTCATCACTGGGGTTGTGCCAGTTTCGTTATTAACAAAAGCCTGATATTTAATACTGGAGCGCCCAGCATCTAGCATCAAATGAATTACCTTTTTTGATGGCTGAGATGCTTTCTCTGTTATAGTTTCAGGCTCGTTTATGTTGGGTGCGTCCGCGCTAAAGCATGTTGGTTGTTTTTTAGGTCTTGACATATCGTAAAACTCTCAACTTTTTATCGTCACTGTCACAAGCAAAAGTAGTCGTCATCAACTAACGTTTCATGTTTCATGTTTCATGTTGACGGCGGGTGTAAGTGGCGTTTCACGGTTAAAGTGAGGCTGAAACATTGATGCAACCGTTGAAACTGTTTCATGAAACGTATCTATGAAACACTACTGAGTATTTTGGCTCCCAGTAGCAGTAGTCTGTGACAGCATCGAATTTTGCAAAATCTGAAGTAAAAGGAAGTTAACTACCTCTGCATGGTCATTAATGCCTAATTCCTGCGCTTTATTGCTGATAAATGGGTGTAGAGATTGCCTGATTGTTACTCGCATAAATTCTCCTCAAAATAAATTTGCAGGCTGAAGTCGCCAAGAATACGTGTATCTTGTCTGCCGTTGGCGTTTCTGCCTTATGTCTGCTAGCATAGCATCTAAATAGATGTTTTAACGAGCTTATTTAAATTCTTTTTAGATGCAGGAGACTATGGAAGCTAAAAAGACTCTAAATAAGCGAATTACAGAAGCAAAATGTATCATTGAGGTAGATAATGTGGCTATAGATAAAAACAGGCATGTGAGTAAAAGATTTTCAGTAACCGTTCCAGATTATGTTTTTGAAGATTTAGAGGCGATCGCACGAATCCAAGGGAGACCGACCGCTACCTTGGTTGCTTTTCTTGTAGAAGCATTTGTAAGGGATGCGCGAGAAAAAGGAGAGCTACCCTCAGCGAAACCGCCCAAGCAAGATGGTGCAGCATGACCGATGACATAAAACGCTCCAAAGGAAAATTTGACCCAGTTACGGAAACAAGAGATTGGCAAGTAGCTGCATCTGAGGAGTATTGCAGGCGAATCGCCAAAAAGACAGGTAGACGATTAGTAGAAATAATTGATACAGAAGATGAACCGTTACCAATAGTTTGTATTTTTGAGGATTACAGCGATGACTGAAACAGCAACTCTAATGCCACTAAGTACATTTATCCCGGTTTTTACGGCTATCAGCGATCGCGATTGGGTACGGTTCAAGGAACTTGAAGTCAGTTTTGCAAACGCTCACGGGGTTGAAACTTGGGCAGATGTTTTCAACTGGAGAATCATGCCCGCGCTAGAGCCAGAGGCTAAAAGATGGCTGTTAGTCCAGAAATGCAGCCAAGGTATTAAGTCAGTCAAAATCTTAGATTAATGTCTTTTTGAAGCAGCATCAACAAATTGAATTATTTTTAGCCCACTAATACTATTAATATAGTGACGTATTTATCTGGTTTTTAATACTAATTGAAAACTTGTATAAGCTTTGCTGTGTCTTGGCTTGAGGAAAATAGATAAATTGTTTTATTTTATAAAGCTGAGATATTTATTATTTTTTTTGCCTGAGATAATTTACTATGTAATAAGACTATACCCTTAGTCCATCTTTTCTAAGTGTCATGTCACCCGATATACATAAGAAAAGAATGCCTCCCCAAGACTCAACTTGTTTGCTGCAAGTTGTTTAACAGTCCTAGAAGACACCCAATCATTTTTTGTCTATTAAATTTCTTTATAACCTAATGTTATCAGTTCCTAGTACTTCTTACAACTTCCGACAACGGGTTTAACGAGAAATTTGATTAAAACTTTGGTGAATCTTCGGGGGAGGTAAAGCCCACACAATTTACCTCACAAGGATTTCACAATGGTAGCCACCTTTAACGGTTCTAGTACTACTCCTACTTTTGACATTCGTGAACATCTAGATAAGCTGACAAGAGCCAAAGGCAAGAACCGCTATATCTGTCCGGGCTGCGACGGTCATAACTTAACTATTGAGCCGAATACGGGCGAATATAAATGCTGGAATGGTTGCCTTTGCCCTGAGATCAGGGAAGCACTCGCACCGTGGGATGAAGTTAAAAGCAAGCGCACATCCTCAAGAGTACCTCAGCAACAGCCACAACAAAAGTCAATCACATCCAATCCAAAACCAGCGCCCATACCCGATGCACCGATTAAGCTGGCAACACTACCTAATCCGGTGTCGCCACCAGCGCGGGTTTCTAAGGGCAACAAAACTGAAATCACCTACCCCTACTCTGATACACAATGGGTACTGAGGATTGAGTCACCCGACCCCAAAAAGCCCAAAGGCTACAGCAAAGCAGTTTACCCCTATCACCTCAATACCCAGGGTAAAGAGGTTAGCGGCAAAGGGGATAAAGCTTGGTTTCCCTACCGCATGGAAGAAGTAAGAGAGTATGGTGCTGGTAGATGGGTGCTAGGGCATGAGGGTGAGGACTGTGTTGACTTGCCGCGCTCGGTTCTATCTCTGGTAAGTTTTACCTTGCAAGGAAGTGCTTGGACAGATGAAGCCTTATATCAAGCCATGCTAGAGATGAAATCGGCAGGGGTAGCGGGTGTAGTGTTCTGGCCAGATAACGACAATACTGGCTATAGCAAAGCTCAAAAGATAGCGCTAGCGTCTGCTTTAGTACAACTGCCATTTGTGCAAATTGACCCAACTCAGTTATGGTCAGAATGTCCACCTAAAGGGGATATAGTTGATTGGTTGAAGTGGGGCATGGCACAGGGGATAAAGAAAGAAGAATTTATCAGGCAACTTGAAGCGGAAATACATCGGGCAGTTTCTTCGAGGCAATCGCCAGCACAGAATGCCGACGATGTTTTAGACATCCCTAATTCAGCCAACCCCAACGTCACCTTTCTCCAGCAAGCCCTAAATTTCCTCTATGGAGACAAGCCGTGGATTAGTTGTGAAGACAAGCTTTACTGCTGGACTTTAAACTACTACAAACACAGTCCCAATGCAGTAGAACGTAAGAGGATTGCACATTTTTGTAATACGTTCCCAGTCGAATCCAAAGAAGGTAATATAACATATCCGTATGCCAAACCCAGCAAAGTCAGAGAGGTTTTGCAATGGGTTAAGGACATGACCGAGGTAGACAAGAGTGAACTTAACCCCCCAGGAATGAATTGCACTAATGGGGTGTTACAGCTGCACTGGCAAGGCACTGCCCCAAGCTGGAAAGTGGAAAACCATAACCCCAGCTTTTACTATACCTACGAGCCAATAGTTACCTATGACCCAACCGCAGATCCAACTAACTGCAACCGATTACTAGATGTCCTGGACAAACCACAGCAAGAAATCTTGTTGCGTACCATTGCCGCATCACTGGATTTAAAGACAGTACGGAAGCACAAAGGACGGTTAGTTAGGGGGCTGTTGCTCAAGGGTGACGGCAACAATGGCAAAGACACAATCAGGGAAGCAGTAGCAGCAATGTACGGCTACCAGGGGATGACCGGCTGTACCATCTCCGACTTTAAAGCCTACGACGAGGGGCGAAAGTTCCCCTTAGCTCGATTAGAAAACAGCCGGGTGAATTGGGCAACAGAGAACGCCAACACAGCAGCGCTGGACAAGTTGCAATCAATTAAAGCTTTCCTGACTGGAGATACCCTCAGCACTGAGGGCAAGGGCAAAGACGAATACGACTACACCCCAACAGCTGTAGGACTTTTCAACATCAACGACACGCCCAACTTGAGGGGAACCCTAGAAGCTATAGCTTCGAGATTGGGTATTTTAAGTTTCATGAAAACCTTCAAAATCGGTGCTGACCCAACTAAAGGAGAAATTGAGGCAGATCCCCGGTTTAAGTATGACCCAGACTTTATGCGAGAGCAGGTATTGCCAGCATTCCTCAATCGGGTACTGCAAGCTTTGGTGGATTTGATGGAATATGGCATTGACTACAGCTGTACCGAGAAAGCACTTTTAGAAATTCAACGCGAAAACTCCCACTTGTTCGAGTTCTGCTCTGACCTGGGCTTAGGCTATAACCCAAACAGCACAATCACCGCAGGTGAAATCTGGCAACTGCTTGAGCAATGGTACATGGACAATGGAACCCTCAACTATGAAGAAACCGGTAATGGCAAGCGCAAAGCATTGTGGATTGACCAGTCACGCAAGTCAGATCCCAATGTCAAGGGAGCTAATCAAGTAATCGCACGGTTCCGAGTCTTATTCCCGAAAGCCAAAGTAACGACAGTACAAGGTGACACTAAAGGCAAACCACGGATGGCTTTGCAAGGTATTGGTTTTAACTCGCTTAACCCATCGGTTAACCCAATTTTTGATGAGTTAACCCAAGAGTTAACCCAAGAGTTAACCCTAGAACCTTTACAGAACAAAGAGGTTAACCCAGTTAACCCAATTTCCTCGGGTTGTGAAAAAAATCAAACCGAATTGAATGAAGTATACTCTTGTGCAATGTCAGAAAGTGCTATAGACCCCCCCCCTAACTGGGTTAACTGGGTTAACACCCCTGATACAGCAAGGGTTTCTGGGTTAACTACTGAGTTAACCAGTGGGTTAACCACACCTGAAACTGGGTTAACCCAACCTGCGATTACCCAAGGTACAAGAGTGCAGGTGTGGTGTCCTGGCAGTATGAGGCATGGCAAGCAGGGTATTGTTGGCAAGGTTTTCGTGTCCGATGGTCAACGCAAAGCACTAGTCTTTCTAGAGAATGTTGAACCGCATCTGGGGCGCTTTGAGTGCTTTCTTCCAGGCACAAAAAACATGAGGTTAGAGGTGGTTGGGTGGCCGCCGAGATACGTGCAAAATGGGACACGTTGTAAAGTTTTGTAAAGAA
>VFQR01002539.1_pt1 | contig 11477 bp, 9 predicted proteins | sample 3512321 | NCBI WGS metagenome assembly VFQR01 (sample SAMN10412374, study PRJNA504923) | tailings metagenome | isolation source: Relicate 3 Philex TSF1 revegetated site | place: Philippines: Tuba, Benguet | collected 2017-08-29
GTTCGATCAAGGGGAGGCTAGCCTCCAGGTCAGCCAGTTGCTCATCCAACCGGTAGGCTGTTGCATCCCGGTAACCCAGCAGCACTAACAGATCAGCTTGGTGGGGCTGCCAATGCGTTTAGGGCATTAAATAGACATCGGGACTGGCATATTTACGGGAGTAGTCCACGTACACATCGCCGGACCGCAACCGATCACGGAGTCGGGACAAAACACTCAATTCATAAGCGGTTCGGTCTACTGGCTCACCCGTTGGTTGGACGAAGGACTTCCAGGAGGGCAGTAAAAACTTCGTCGGTAGCTCGTCGGGTACTTTGCGCCGACGGCCAGTTTGCCACTCGCCCACCAGGGTCAGGGCCTGGTCAAAATCATCCCCTACAAAGCCATGAATAAAGGTGAATCGATCCAGCATGGTCGCTGAGAATGACTTGATGCTGCGGTAGCGGGTAGCCAGGAAGTGATGAAACGAGCGAGACCCCTGCCCGGTTAAGGACAACATCAGGTCAATGGCTTCGACCAGTTCCCTGCGGGAAACCCTGGCGTAGATCTGTTCCCGCAGGGCCTCCCCCGCCACATTCAACTCATCGACAATCGGCTCGGCTACTTTACCCAACGTGATCAAAATACCATCTTTAGCGTTGACCTGCTTCAATTGATGCTCAGTCAGTTCCCGATTGGCCTGGCCAACGATATCCTCCCCATATTCATCGAATAGCCGTAGCACGTAATCCGTCAGCGTAACATAGGCTTCCAAACAGAACGCCAGCAGCATGGGATACCGTTTTTCGTCGGCCAGTCTACATAAGGCTTGATTAGTTTTACTGCGGGCAATGGCCGCCAACCGTTTTTGGCGGTTAGGGTGTGTACCAAGCTCTTTCCAGTCCTCAACTCCCAGTGTTGTCACGTATTGGTGCTTGCTGAGTGCCAGCCTGATCTGGCCCACGGTTGGACTAACGGGCGGTTGAATCAGCCAGGTATGGGGGGTCAGCTTGAGGGCGTTGTCAACGATCAATAGGTTATCCAGTGTCGCTTTGAGGGAATCCGTTAGAAGGGGGGCTAAGCGTCGGTATGTCTCCCGATGGGCCAGTTCAGCCAGGGAAGCGACCAGCCGCTCGAGTTCGATAAGGGCCGGGCGTAAAATACCTGCCTCACGCAGCCACTCACAGGCCATTGCGAGCAACACCCGTTCGTTATCGTGTTCCAGGGCTCGCTCTAAGAGCCAATGCTCCAGGGGGATGATGTCGATCAGGGGTTGCCAGCGTCGTCGTTTGAGGTAAAGCAGCACGATGTGGAGGTGTTCCGAACAGGTAGCTTCCCGCTGCCCATAACGTGTCAACACAGTGCTGTCCAGGGCTAACTGACCCGCCACGTAGCTTGCCAGTGAATCAGGTACCTGTTTGTACCATTGCTGGGGCAGGTGATTCATCAGGCGGATAATGATGAGCTGCAGCGCGAAGCCTAACCGGTTGTGGTCACGTCGCTGCCCGGCGATGAGGGCGTGGTCGGTGGGCGAGAGAAAGCAGTACTGGTTTAAATCTTCCGGTGACAAGTCAGCAGGAATGGCCTGGTAACGGCCCCGTTCTGCATCGGAGAGAAAATCAGCGGGCATGGCGTTCCGATGGCAGCGTGGCTAAAAAACGGTCGTTTTCCGGTACAGCTTAGAACAGCCGAAAGCGGAGCCGTACTTGCCAGAAAAAGTTGTACCAAAAACTTATCTACTTTATGAATGTACCCTATCTTGCAGCCGAACGGATAATGGGTACAAGATAGCACAAACACGATGCGCGTAGGCTATGCTCGGGTAAGCACACAGGAACAGACGCTGGACTCCCAAACGGATGCACTGGACCAAGCAGGCTGCGAGCGCACATTTACCGATAAGGTATCGGGGATGAAGGCCCACAAGCCCGAGTTTGAACGCATGATAAGTTACCTACGGGCCGGGGATACGATTGTGATCTGGAAGTTGGATCGGTTAGGCCGTTCGACACGGGGCCTGATTGAGTTGGTGGAAACGTTGAGTCAAAAAGGCATTCACCTGGTTTCGCTCAACGATCCGATTGACACCACCTCGCCCGGTGGTCTACTGGTGTTTCAGATTTTCTGTGCCTTGGCCGAACATGAACGCAACGTGATCGTACAGCGAACGCGGGCGGGCCTGGAGTCAGCCCGAGCACGCGGGCGCACTGGCGGCCATCCCAAAGGGTTAGCGGTAAAATACCAGAAGATCGCACCAGCGGTCAAAAACCTCTACGAGTCGGGTAGCCAGTCAACGACGCAAATCATGAGCTACTTTGGCATTGGTAGTCGTCGAACGTTCTACAAAGTGCTACGGTATGCCGGGGTGGCTATCAAGCCGATGACCACGGGGCGACAGGCAAATCAAAAACCCTTAGCGTAATTCTTTGTCCGGCTGCTAAAAGAACCCCTAGGTCATTCACAACAACGTAAAATCATTCCAGCTCAGGCCAGTCGGCTCTATAATCCGCTGGATTTGTTGATTAAAAGACCGCAATAAGCACTCCGGTTTGTAGCCTAACGTTTGATTGTCCCTGAAGATTTCTCCTTTCTCGACTCATGAATTAGATACCACGCGCAAAATGACGACAGCGTTGGCTGGGCTGAATCGGTTTCAAACCGGCCCCACTCAGCCACTAAGTCAACTACTGAAGCTGTTCCGTCTGACGTGGACCTTTCAAACGACTTTGCTGAGACTTTTGTCTGGTTGCAGGTGCTTTAGCCGTTCATCCAGCGATAATTCATTATGCTCCATATATATTGGCAAATGGACATCATCCACTTTCTGCAACAGGGAAAAAAGCTGGAGTTTTTCCGTATCAGTTAAACCTGCGGTGACCAGGCGGGCGGCTTTTGTCATCTCCCGTAGCGACTTACCCATTTCCCGTTTTCCATTCTCGGTCACAAACAGTCGTTTGCTCCGTTTATCAATCTCATGGTCGACTTGTTCAATAAGGCCATTATCAAGCAATCGTTTGATAACGAGCATACCGGCTGGCTTTTCGCTGATGTTTCGCTCGATCAGTTCCATCTTGGTCAGACCAGATTCCTCAAGAAGCGTTCCCAGATACTGAAAATCATCGAATGTCAGCAGTGGTGACGTAGCCAGCCCCTGCTTGACGTACATCTTGGCGAACTTATAGGCCCGCACAATTTTGTCACTGATATCGACCGATATGTCGTATGTCACGTTGAACTCCCCAGCCATTGCATCGTGCCGGGCGACCCATTGATCCAAAGGCATAGGTTCGGTTCGCACACTCACCCAACGGGCAAAATCATGAATTGAGGGCGGCTGACCACTGCTATGAAACTGCTCATACTCCTCTGATAGGTCCAGCAACTGCCTAAAAAACGCACTGTTCATAACGATACAGGTCTTTTCTAAAAGTAGGGTACAAATATACTATGTATGATGAGGATTCATTCACTTCAATAAAACAACTGTACCGACGAAAAAATAATATACAGTTTTCATATTGAAAATCAGAGTGTTAGATAAAATTTGAGTAAAAAACCATTAATTAAAGAATATAAATAGTCTAAAAAATTGCTTAATAGAATTTTTGTATTCTACATTTGCATTATCAAATAACGAATGATATGCAATCTGGGCGTGTAATTTGGGTACTAAAAACGATGCTTTGGGCGGGATTAAGCAATCTGGTAGGTTATTTATCAACTTGTCAGGCTCAAACACCCGTCTCACTTAGCGAGCTGGTTGACCGGGCTACGAAGTTCAACTATGGAGTGCGCATCAACCAGACGAATACGCGGCTGGGCAGTGAACGCTTCAAAGAGGCCCGTGCAGGTATCCTCCCTCAGGTGGGTGTACAAGGCGATTATAAATACTATGCACAGATTCCCACGCAGGTTACACCAGCCTCCGTTTTCGGTAATCCGAACGGGGGGTATCTGGGGGCGCAATTTGGTCTGCCATGGAATTTATCGACTACTATCCAAATCAACCAGCTTCTGTACAGTGCCCAAGTTGGCTACGGACTAAAAATGATTCGGGTCGCAGACGAGGTGGATCGCTTCAATGTCGTACGCAGTCAGGAAGATGCTGTTTACCAAGTCTCTAATGCATTTTATACGGCCCAGTCGCTGGCCAGGCAGATGCAATTCGTACGTGGAAATATCCAGTCTATGGAGCAATTGATCTCCAAGACAGATTTGCTGCGGCAGAATCAGATGGCAAAAGGCTCCGACGTTGAGCGACTTCGGTTAAACAAAACGAACCTCGAAGTACAATTAGCCAGTATACAGACCAGCTACGATCAACTGGTAAATCTAATCAAGTTCTTAACGGCTACTCCCCAGGATCAGCCGCTGGAACTCGACACCACCATCCGCGAAGAGGAAATTGTCCTGACTGAAGCGACGTATGACCTCGGTCTGCGGTCGGAGTGGCAATTGTTAAACCGACAAAAACTGCTCAATGCGCTGGAACAGAAAAATATCCAGGCGGCTTTCGTTCCCACATTTGCGGCTTACGGCATACTCAATACCACAGCGTTCGGTATCGGGGCCAGAAATGGCGAAGCCAGTTACTTAAAGTCGTTTCCAGCCAGTTGGTTTGGTATCCAAATTAACTGGTCAGCCTTCGACGGCTTCAAACGCCGGGCGCAATTAGCGCAGAAGCGAATTGAGAGTGACCGTATCGACTGGCAACTGACCCAGGCCAAAGAAAACATCAGCATGGAGGTAGCCAATGCCCGCCAGAACCTCGCTACCCAGCAGCAGACATACAAGACTGCTCGCCAGCAAATTACCTTCGCTCAGACTGTTTACGATCAAACACAGCTTCAGTTTCGAGAGGGTATGATCGGTATCACCGATGTCACTCAAGCGCAGAACACGCTCCGCGAAGCGCAGACAAACTACCTCACCGCCTATATCAAATTGCGGCAGACAAGCCTCGACCTGAGCAAGGCCGCAGGTACGTTGCTCACACAAACCAATTAATCAACACGCAGACACAACCGATATACTCATGAAAAAGACTATTGCTATTGTAGCAATTCTATCCCTGGTGGGCGGTACGGCGGCTATTCTGTTGGGCAACAAAAAAGAAGCTGAGCAGAAAGTGTACCGTAACGACCCCGACAGCCGGGTATTCGTTCAGGCGGAACCTGTAGCTGTTCGTCCGCTCACGAATGCTGAGGAGTATTTAGGCACTTTTGAGCCAAACCGGGAAATCCGGGTATTGTCAGAAGTAGCCGGTAAAGTATTGAAAGTGGGCGTTTCCGAGGGCCAATTCATCAGCACAGGGCAACTGCTGGCCAAGGTGGACGATGCCCAGATGAGGCTACAACTCAAAGCTGCCGAAGTAAATCTGAAAGGGCAACAAACCGATGTCGACCGGTATACTGAGCTGGCGCAGGGCGATGCCATTCCGGCCATGAATCTGGAAAAAGCCGAATTAGGGGTTGAAGCGACTCAGGTGCAAATGGAACAACTCCGCGATCAGATGGCCCGCACCGCTATTAAGGCACCGTTTTCAGGTATAGTAACCCTGCGTATGTTCGATCTGGGTACTGTGCTGGCCCCCGGTGCTCCACTCATTCAACTGACCGACATATCAACGCTTAAACTGGTCGTCAATGTGCCAGAAAAAGATATTCTGCGCTTTCGGGTTGGGCAGCGCGTCCCGATTCGCACCGACGTACACCCTTCAGCCCGGCTCACGGGCGAAGTAGCCGAGATTGGTATAAAAGGCGATGCCGCCCACAACTATCCGGTAAAGATCCGTGTGGCTAATTCAGCAACATATCCGCTGAAAGCAGGTATGTACGGTTCGGTGAGCAACAAAATGGGCGGTAATGCCACCGCCTTAACCGTACCCCGGACGGCTCTGGTGGGGTCAACGACGACTCCGCAGATATATGTTGTAGAGAATGGAAAAGCCATGCTGCGCACCGTACAAACGGGTTTGGCGACCGACAAGTACATTGAAGTTAAGGCGGGCTTGACCGAAGGTGAGCGGGTCGTGGTAAGTGGGCAGAGCAACCTTGAAAACGGTACTGCCGTGACAATAAAGTAGGATACGTATCAACAACTAAACTTTCTGTCAATCCATGTCACTGACCGAAATTGCCATCAAACGGCCCTCGCTGATCATTGTACTTTTCAGTGTACTGACGCTGAGTGGGCTATTCGCCTATACCAAACTCAGCTATGAATTAATGCCGGATTTTGCGCCCCCTACAGTGGTCATTACTACGCTGTATCCGGGTGCTTCGCCCTCAGAGGTTGAATCGGGTCTCTCCAAGAAACTCGAAGATGCGCTGGCCAATCTCGACAACGTAGACGAGATCATCACGAAGTCGATGGAAAACGTATCCATCATTACCGTCAACTTCAAAAACGGTACGGACCTCGACCTGGCCATGCAGGAGGCTCAGCGCAACATCGAAAACATCAAAAAGGACTTTCCCGAAAAGGCCAAGTCACCGACTATGTCAAAAGTCGGGCCGAGCGATTCGCCCATCATGTCTATTGTGGTGACCTCGAAGCTACCCACCACCGAACTCTACCAGCGGGTGGATGATGACATTCTACCCCAATTACAGCAGCTTAAGGGCATGGGTACGATTGCCCTGCTGGGGGGCGATAAGCGGGAAATTCGGGTAAACGTCAAGAAAGAGAAACTGCAACAATATGGCCTTTCGCTCATGCAGGTTACCCAGGCAATCGGCCAGTCAAATATGGACTTCCCAACAGGCCGGGTTAAGACCGCTGAACAGCTGATTCTGGTCAAACTGGCCGGCAAATTCTCTTCTTTGGAGGAACTGAAAAATCTGGTGATTACCTCGCCTATGCAGGGTAGTCCGGTACGGTTGCGCGACGTAGCTGACGTAGCTGATGGGCTACGCGACCCCGAGACCATTGCCCGCTACAATGGAACCGACGGAATGTTGCTGCAAATCAAAAAGCAGTCCGACGCTAACGCCGTCGAAATCAGCCGTTCGGTGAAAGCTAAGCTGGCTGCTGTTGAACAGCAGTATGCTCAGGATGGCTTAACGTTCGTGGTGGCCGAAGACACGTCGGATTTTACACTTCAATCGGTCGATGCCGTTACGCACGATCTGGCCATTGCGGTGATTCTGGTGGCAGCCGTTATGCTGTTGTTTCTACACAGCCTGCGCAACGCCTTCATTGTGATGCTGGCGATTCCTGCCTCGCTCATCGCTACGTTCATCATGATGTATGTGCTGGGCTTCTCGCTTAACCTAATGACGCTGCTGGCGATGTCGCTGGTGATCGGCATTCTGGTCGATGACTCCATTGTGGTGCTGGAAAACATTTACCGGCACCTCGAAATGGGCAAAGACCCCTACCGGGCCACAATCGACGGCCGTACTGAGATTGGCTTCTCGGCACTGAGCATTACGCTGGTGGACGTTGTCGTGTTTTTGCCGATAACCTTTATCAATACGACTATTGCCGATATTCTGCGGCAGTTCTCATTAGTGATTGTCTTCTCGACTCTAATGAGTCTGCTGGTCTGCTTTACGCTGACGCCCTGGCTGGCTTCCCGGCTGTCGCGGCTGGAGCACCTCGATCCCAAAAAACCGTTTCAGCGGTTTCTACTCTGGTTTGAAGGTCTAATCGACGGGTACGTCGCCTGGTATGGACGTCGGCTGAAGTGGGCGTTGACGCACCGGGGCATTTCGGTGGCTATTATCGGGCTGTGCTTCGCGGGTCTGGGCTGGGTGATGAGCCTGGGTATCATGGGCGAGGAACTGGTATCGCAGGGCGATCAGGGTAAGTTTTATCTCAAAATGGAGTACGACAAAACCGTTTCGACGCTTGAAAATGCCCGGCGCACTAAACAGGTCGAACAGGCACTGCTGAAACGTCCCGAAGTCAAATCAATTGTGACCAACATTGGCGGGCCGAGTGCGGCCGGTGGCTCTTTAACGGGTGCAAATAACTATACCGAGCTGATGGTGCAGCTCAAACCGGTCGCCGACGTGCCACGTAAAGAAACCGAGCAGTTTATGATTGACCTGCGCAAACAGATGGCTACGCGCTTTGCCGGTGTCGATTTTACTGCTTCCAAAGTTGGGATTGCCAACAGTGCAGCGCCTATCGAACTGGCAATCAGTGGCGAAGACTATCCGCAGGTACTGGAAACGGCGGCACAGTTGAAAAAGCAGATTGTCAATATTCCGGGGGCCAATGACGTACAGCTTTCGGTGAAGACGGGCAATCCGGAGGTGCGGATAGAACTCGAGCGCGACAAGGCAGCTAATCTGGGGCTTAACGCTGGGTTTGTGGGGGCTATTCTACAGAACGCCTATTCGGGCAACACGGACTCGAAGTATTCGGAGCGCGGTACCGATTACGACATCCGAGTGATGCTCGAAGCATTTGACCGCAAAAACCCTGAAGACGTAGCTGAACTTACCGTACCCAGCCCCATGACCGGACAGATGGTGAAGGTAGGGCAATTTGCCGACGTGAGCCGAACGACCGGCCCCAGTGTGCTGGAACGCAAAAACCGGCGTTCGGCCGTTACCCTAACCGCTTACACGGTGGGAAAAAGCCCCGGTGCCGTAGCTGCCGATATTCAGACGCTGCTCGACAAAGAGCCGCTACCCAAAGGCGTGGAGGTTGCCTGGGGCGGAGACATCAAGCGAACCGACGATTCCTTCGCGGCCCTTGGCCTGGCTTTGGCTATCGGGCTGGTGCTGGTGTATCTGATCATGGTAGCCCTCTATGACAACTTTGTATATCCTTTTGTGGTGCTCTTCTCTATTCCGGTGGCCCTGATAGGTGCCATGCTGGCCCTAAACGTAGCGTCGGCTACAATGAGCGTCTTTACACAGTTAGGCATCATCATGCTCATGGGGCTAGTTTCAAAAAATGCCATTCTGATTGTAGACTTCGCCAACCAGTTGAAACAGGGCGGCAAAAAAACGTTCGAGGCTCTGACGGAGGCAGGTAAAGAGCGGCAGCGTCCTATTCTGATGACCACGATTGCGATGGTAGTCGGGATGTTACCCATCGCGCTGGCCAGAGGAGCCGGTGCCGAATGGAAAAACGGGCTGGCCATCGTACTGATTGGCGGGCTGACCTCCTCGATGATTTTGACGGTGTTCCTGGTCCCTATCGTCTACTCATGGGTAGATGATGCCGGCGTCTGGCTGCGCCGGACATTTGGCCGAAAAGAGGATACACCAGCGGGTGTACCGACTAACGCTACGCTATAATGTCTTAAACGATTCGGTTGCCCGGCCCGTAAACCGGGTAACCGTCATAGGACCGAACGGGGCGGGCAAAGGTGCGGTAACCCAAGCCAGTGTCTGCCCCGTTGCGGTCGCCAACTTCATTTGTCTATGATCATGAACGCATTACTGGCGATGGTGTTGCTGAGCAGTTGGTTCAGCCCGGCTCCCTACGTGCAAACGCAGACAGGAACCCTGCGGGTGAAAGTAGTAAAAATTTCGTCCGATAACGGGCAGTGCCGATTCTGCCTGTTCCAAGCCCCAGCCGGATTCCCGGACGACGAGAGCAAAGCTGTAGCCTGCGCGAACGAACCGATTCGGGGCGGGGCCAGTGAGCATGTATTTCGAAACCTGCCTTTTGGTCGCTATGCCGTAGCCACCTTTCATGATGACAACGGCAATGGCAAACTGGATCTGAACTTCATGAAGATTCCAAAAGAGAAAACGGGTTTCACCAATGGTGCCCGCATCGGCATGACCGGTCCGCCGTCGTTCGAAAAAGCTGCTTTCCAAGTAAACATGGCTGAAAGTGCCCAGTTTATCACCCTCAGCCAATGAACCCTACCCGAACCCAACAACGGGCGAATCCAACAATGGGTAGTGCCCGCCTTTTTACCAATCCCTTGCTGGAGCGGTTCACCCGTACCCACATCGCCGTGCTGCTAACCTTATGGTTGCCGCTGACAACGGTGGGGACATGGTACGCTTCTTCACTTCGGGATTATATCCGCAACTGGTCGATCACTATGGAACAACTACTCTGGGAAATCTGGGAGGAGCATCTGAAAGTAGCGTTGCTCAGGTTTGGCGTTCATGCGCATCAGATCAGCGACGAAGCAGACCTGAAAAAAGACCTTGGCCTGAATTCCGTCGATTATGTCCATTTGATCAGTCAAGGAGCAGTTCGGCCTGCGCATTCCTGATGGGAAATGGACAGGACTGCGAACGGTTGGCGATTTGAAACAGTACGTAGCTTCCGAACTGGGGCTGAAATTCTGTTAACAGCACCGAAGACAATGGTTGATGTATTAATCGCCGGGGCGGACTCTTCGCCTGATATTACCACCTCGGGCCTCGGTTGCTCAGTTGGCTTATCGGCTCCACGGCACATCCCGAAGAAAGAATGACCAACCAGACCCGGCCGCTGATTAACTTTACACGTGGTGGGGTAAGCCGCGTTGGCAAGCCCGCTACGCAGCGTATTCCGGCTGATTTATCCGGGACTCATCACGTACGGGCTAAAAACTGACTTATCGACGAAGTGCTTGCCGCCGGTCTACGCCATGCAGTATGGCAATGGCAATCTGAACTTGCCGGTCAATGTCTTTGGCGGTGTTGACGGCATGAATAAGCCCCCGCTTTCCGCCATCGGTGAGTTGCTCATACCGCGTCTTCAGATCATCGTCCTGTTCCAGCAGAGCCTCCAAGACCGGCGGCACGTCAACGCCCAGCGGGTTAGGGTCTTCCGCCAGTTCGCAATGTACGCTGTCACCTGCGCTTCTGCGGAGTGTCCGCAAGTGTTTGCCAGCCAGAATGATGAAGAAATCGCCGTTGCCGAGGTGATTCAGGCCGCACTGATAGGAAAGCGTCTTATCAAGGGTGCAGATAAGCCGGGTTGCGCGTTTTTTGCTCAATTGCTCAACGGTTCCAGCGTTGATCCGCAGGAAAAAGTAGCCCCCTTTGCGTTCGTCCAATCGCTCAATCGGTAATTCACCCTCAAATACGACCATATCCGTTGCAAGGAGAAGCCGACCTGTCTGAATGCTTCTGTCAAAAGTAATAAATAAATAAGGCCAGACGGGGTCAAACGACCAGCTCGCTTAGGCAACGCCCGCCCGGCGCATGGCTACATCAGTCCTATTTTCGACGTAGTGCTTAAGCCCGGCCAAATCCTTGAGGTGCATCTGGCGCGTCCACCGGATAATTCCGAACACGTAAGGTAGCACATGGCTTGGTTTCTTCAGCGTATTGTCGAACCAAAGCGAAACGCGTGTTTGGCTGTCACCTACCTCCTTCAGCCAAAAATGCATTCGGGTATCCTGTTCAAAAGGGGCATTACTAGTCAGGTAAAAACTCACCAGCTCGTTTTCAATCAAGCCCGTGACCTCCTGAAAGCCAAACTGTTTTTCCTTCTGAAAATAAGCCGTTTGCGCACCGATTTGTCCATCGTGACCATTCACTGAACACTGTGAATTAGTCTCCGAGGGCCAGGCCGACCACGCC
>VFQR01002541.1_pt1 | contig 11461 bp, 11 predicted proteins | sample 3512321 | NCBI WGS metagenome assembly VFQR01 (sample SAMN10412374, study PRJNA504923) | tailings metagenome | isolation source: Relicate 3 Philex TSF1 revegetated site | place: Philippines: Tuba, Benguet | collected 2017-08-29
TGCTGATGGTCGAGGCGATCCGCCACGCCCAGCAGCTCACCGGCAAGAAGGTGGTGACGGGCGAGGACGTTCGTCGCGGCTTCGAGACGATGAACCTGACCGAGGCGCGTCTGAAGGAGATCGGCATGGAGGGCTTCGCGGCTCCCGTGCGGCTCACCTGCGCCGACCATAACGGCCACAACAACGTCTTCGTGGCCCGCTGGGACGGCACCCGCTACGTGCGCGACAGCAACTGGATCTCGCCGCTGCGCGACGTGGTCCGCCCGCTGATCGAGGACGCGGCGAAGAAGTACGCGGAGGCCAACGCCGGCTGGCCGCGCCGCACGGAAGCCTGCGACCAGCGGTCGTGAGCATCTGAACGCAATCGGGAGCCGCGGTTCGCCGCGGTTCCCGTCCTGCCGTGACGAAGGGCTGCCCCTTCGGTCGTTTTCCGGGAACCGGTTGGATCCATGAACGCCCCAACGAGTGCCACCGCTGCCGTTGCTCCGGCCCAGGACCTGATCCTCGACGTCAGCAACATCGAGGTCATCTACGACCATGTCATCCTGGTGCTGAAGGGCGTCTCCCTTGTGGTGCCGCGCGGCGGCATCGTCGCCATTCTCGGCGCCAACGGCGCGGGCAAGACCACCACGCTCAAGGCGATCTCCAACCTGCTGCACGCCGAACGCGGCGAAGTCACCAAGGGACAGATCATCTTCGAGGGCGAGGAGGTGCAAGCACTCTCACCCAACGAGCTGGTCCGCCGCGGCTGCATCCAGGTGATGGAGGGCCGGCACTGCTTCGGCCATCTCACCATCGAGGAGAATCTCCTCACCGGCGCCTTTACGCGGCGCGACGGCAAGGCGGCGATCCGCGACGATCTCGAGAAGATCTACGCCTACTTCCCGCGGCTGAAGGAACGCCGCAACTCCATGTCCGGCTATACATCGGGCGGGGAACAGCAGATGTGCGCGATCGGTCGCGCCCTGATGAGCCGGCCGAAGATGATCCTGCTCGACGAACCCTCCATGGGCCTGGCCCCGCAGATCGTCGAACAGATCTTCGAGATCGTCCGCGACATCAACAGCCGCGAGGGCGTCTCCTTCCTCGTCGCCGAGCAGAACACCAACATGGCGCTGCGCTACGCGACCTTCGGCTACATCATGGAGACGGGCCGTATCGTCATGGACGGCGATGCGAAATCGCTGCGCGAGAACGAGGACGTCAAGGAGTTCTATCTGGGCGTCTCCGAGGGGGACAAGAAGAGCTTCCGCGACGTGAAGAGCTACAAGCGGCGCAAGCGCTGGCTGGCGTGAGGGTGGGGCCATCGGTCGCGGCACCATCGCGGCCCCTTGAACTTCCGACCAGGGCATGACGACCTAGGAAGCGTCATGCCCTTTCTCATTCTTCTCGGTGTCCTCGCCCTTCTCGCACTGATCTTCGGCCCGCAATGGTGGGTGAAGGCGCAGATGCGCCGCCATGGCGTCGAGCGCGAGGACTTCCCCGGCACCGGCGGCGAACTCGCGGAACACCTGCTCGAGCAGGCCGGTCTTGCCGACGTCAAGGTGGAGCGGACCGATGGCGGCGACCACTACGACCCGATCGATCGTGTCGTGCGTCTCTCGCCCGACGTCCATGACGGCCGCTCGGTGACGGCGGTGGCAGTCGCCGCCCACGAGGTCGGCCACGCCGTCCAGCATCGCGACGGCGACCGCCTCTTCCTCCTGCGCATCCGCATGGCCGAGGCGGCCCAGAAGCTGGAGATCGGTGCGGCCATTCTCTTCGCCACCGCACCGCTGGTGCTGGCCTTCGTCCGCTCGCCGGCCATCGCCGTGCTGCAGATCGTGGTGGCGCTCATGCTGCTGGGATCGCGGCTCGCCATGCACGTCGTCACCCTGCCCATGGAGTTCGACGCGAGCTTCGGCAAGGCGCTGCCGGTGCTCTCCCGCGGCGGCTACCTGCAGGAGAACGACGTGCCCGCCGCCCGCTCGGTGCTGCGGGCAGCGGCGCTCACCTACGTCGCCTCGGCGCTGGTGACGCTGCTCGACCTGACCCGCATCATCCGCGTCTTGCGCTGACGTTCGCCGGGCGGCATGAAGATGGCATGAGCCAGACAGTTCTCGACCGCTGGTATGCGGCCCTCAAGGCCGGTGACGCGACGGCGCTCGCCGCCGTCACCACCGATGACGTCACCGTGCGCTGGAACGGCCCGCCGGGAGTCGTTCCCTGGGCCGGCCTCTGGGAGGGGCGCACGAAGGTGCTGACCTTCTTCAAGCGCGTCGCCGAGCATCTGGAGATCGTCTCGATCGATACCGTGAACCGCATCGAGGGAGACACCGGCATCGTCATCATCCTCGACGGGCACTGGCGGGTGCGTGCCAGCGGCGAGGAGCTCAAGGTGCGCGCCGCCAACGTCTTCCGCTTCGAGGGCGACCGCGTCGCCTCCTACGAGGTCTATCCGGACAGCTACTCCTTCGCCAAGGCGCTGGCCAAGGCGTGAGCGCCAAACGAAAAGGCCGGGCGCCCTGCGGCGGCCCGGCCTTTGGATCGGAAAGGCTGGCAGCGCGGAGGATCAGTCCTTGGCGCGCTCGGAGTAGGAGCCGTCCTCGGTCATCACGACGATGCGGGTGCCGACGCCGATATGCGGCGGGACAAGCGTGCGGACGCCGTTGGACAGGATCGCCGGCTTGTAGGACGAGGAAGCCGTCTGGCCCTTGGTGACCGGCTCGGTCTCGACCACCTCGAGCGTCACGCGCTGGGGCAGTTCGATGCCGACGGCGTTGCCCTCATAGACCGAAAGCTTCACTTCCATTTCGCTCTGCAGATAGGGCTTGGCGTCGCCCAGAATGTCGTCGGGAACCGCGATCTGCTCGTAGGTTTCCTTGTTCATGAAGTGGTTCCCGTCACCATCCGAGTAGAGGTAGGTGTACGGACGATCCTCGACATAGGCGCGCTCGACCATTTCGGTCGTGCGCCAGCGCTCGGACACCTTCACGCCGTCGGACAGGCGACGCATGTCGACCTGGGTGACCGGCGTGCCCTTGCCGGGATGAATGTTCTGGGCAGTGACGATCAGGTAGAGCTTGCCGTCGACTTCGAGAATGTTGCCCTTGCGGACGGAGGAGGCGATGACCTTCGGCACGGGTGCAGTCCTTGGGATTGGCGGGCCGCTGCCCGCAAGATCTGTCGCGCGTCGCATAGACGAAGTCGCGGCAAAGCGCCACCCCCGCGGCGCTATTCGCGGAACCAGACGACCTGGGTGGTGGTCGCAAGTAGCTTGCCGGCGTCCGACCAGAGTTCGGCCTGCTGGTCGTGGAACTGGTCACCGAAGCGAATGGAATCGGCCTTGGCGAGCAAGGGCCTGGTGCCCTGTGCGGCCAGTTCCTCGGCGCTGGCATGGAAGTAGGACGTCATGGACACCGTGCCGGCGGGCGTCCTCAGGCCGCGGACCTGGAAGATGCGCACGATGAAGATGTCGCAGAGGGAGGCGAGGGCCACGTGGTCGAGGGGGCGGGGCGGCTGGTCGCCAACCCACAGAAGCGACGAGGCGCTTTGCGGCTTCGCATGGGCCGCGCTGTTCATGATCGGCAGGCCACTGACATAGCGAAACTCGTAGGCATTCAGCCAGGCGAGCGGCGGCTTCTTGCCGAGGACGGGAACGGCCTCCGCCGGCGGCGCGTCCGGCATCGGGCTCGCGTGGTGGCTCCAGGTCGGAGAGCGGCGCGCGAACACCATGGTGGCGTTGGCGGCGATCGTCTCGCCCTGCACCAGTTCGGCATAGAAATGCTGGACGGAACGCCCCGAGCGCACCTCCTTCACGGTGATTGTGAAGGCGCCTTCGGCGATCGGCGCGGAGAAGTTCACGGTCTGCGCCACCGGTTCCCCGATGCGGGCGGGGTGGTCCATCGCAGCCTTGAGCAGTTGGGCGGCCGTGATGCCGCCGAAGGGACCGACCATGTTCCAGTAGGCAGGCGAGGTCTGTCCCGTCAGGCTGCCGTCGGGCCCGGGCCTGAAAACGGTCGCCGCGTCGAGCGGATGGAGAGGGGCTGTGTCGGACATGCGGGCTCGGGGGTGGTTGCCTTGATCGCGGCGGAGCCTATGAGGGGGAAGGAGCGTCCGCAACGACGCCGAAGGTCATGGGTCGATCAGGGGACCGGACGAGCATGAGCCAGCAACCATCGCCCTGGTGGGACAGTCACCGCCATGCCGATCGGCGGCCATTCCTGACGGCGCGCGGGCGGATCAAGGCCGCCTTGCGCGCCTGGTTCGCCGAACGGGATTTCACCGAGGTGGAGGCCGGCATCCTGCAGGTCTCTCCGGGCAACGAGGCGCATCTTCATGCCTTCGCCACCGAGGCAATGACGATCGACGGGCGACGGGCGCCGCTCTACCTCCACACCTCGCCGGAATTCGCCGCCAAGAAGCTGATCGCAGCCGGCGAGACCCGTATCGTCGATTTCGCCCGCGTCTTCCGCAACCGCGAGCGCGGGCCGCTGCACCATCCAGAGTTCACCATGGTGGAGTGGTACCGGGTCGGCGAGACCTACGAGCAGCTCATGGCGGACTGCGGCGAGTTGCTGCGTCTCGCCTGCACTGCGACGGAGCGCGATGCGCTGGTCTGGCGTGAGGCGACGTGTGATCCCGCCCTCGATCCCGAAAGGCTGACGCTGGCGCAGGCTTTCGAGCGCCACGCCGGCATCGACCTTCTGGGCACCATCGACGCCTCGGGTGCGACAGACCGTGACGCCCTTGCGGCGGCGGCACGGGTGGCGGGCATCCGGGTCGCCGAGGATGACGGCTGGGCCGATATCTTCTCAAAGGTGCTGGTCGAGAAGGTCGAGCCGCGGCTCGGGTTCGGTCGGGCGACGATCCTCTGCGAATATCCGGTCAGCGAGGCGGCCCTGGCGCGCCCGAAGGCCGAGGATCCGCGGGTTGCCGAGCGCTTCGAGCTCTACGCCTGCGGTGTCGAACTGGCGAACGCCTTCGGCGAGCTGACCGACCCGGTCGAGCAGCGCCGCCGCTTCGAATCCGAGATGGCGGAGAAGGCCCGCGTCTACGGTGAGGCGTATCCGATCGACGAGGACCTGCTGGCCGCCCTGTCGCACATGCCGCCCACCTCGGGCATCGCCCTCGGCTTCGAGAGGCTGGTCATGCTGGCGGGCGGGGCCCGGCACATCGAGGACGTCATCTGGACGCCGGTGCCGGACCTCTTCAGCCGATGAGCGGAATGCGCGGCGCCGCATCGCGGGCGATGCGACCGGTGCAGCGCGGGTCGTCGATCACCTCGATGGCCCGCCTGTAGGGCACGAAGCCGCAGCGTCGGTAGAAATTCAGCGCGCCCGGATGGTCGAGCGTGCAGGTGTGGAGCCAGACGCGGCGCGTCATCGGCTGCCAGGCCTTGTCGAGGGCTGCGGCCATCATGCGCGGACCGATACCCTGACCGGTGGCGCCGGGTTTCAGGCCGAAGAACGAGATTTCGACATCAGTGGGATCACGGCGGTCCAGTTCGACAATGCCGGTCTCGCCCTCGCTGCCGTCGGCGACGAAGAGTTCGTTGCCCGCCCGGTGCAGGATGCCCGCAAGCTCCGCGTCGCTCATCAGCAGCCGCGAGGTCCACAGCCAGTCGAGGCCGATGGCGGCATAGAAGGCACGGTACCAGCCGAGGTCGGGATCGGGCACGGAACGAAGGGGAAGCGGCTCGGCGATGGCCGAGGCCGGCCGCTCGCGCATCTCCAGATAGGTGACGACGGCGGCGATCTTGCCGGCGGGAATGTCGGTATAGCCGTCGAGGTTGAGTTGGGTCATGGGCTGCCTGCTGTGATGCGGCCGCTGTTGTGCCAGCGCCCGCACCGCGACACCAGCCCACCGCTACTTCGCCTTCGGGTCCAGCGCGTCGCGCAGGCCGTCGCCAAGGAGGTTGAAGCTCAGCACGGTGACGAAGATGGCGAGGCCCGGGAACACCGCCATCCACGGGGCGTTCGACAGGAAGCGCTGGGCAACGTTGAGCATCGAGCCCCACGAGGGCGCGGGTGGCTGCTGGCCAAGGCCGAGGAATGACAGGGAGGCCTCGGCGATGATGGCGGTGGCGATGGTCAGCGTGCCCTGCACCAGCAACTGCGGCATGACGTTGGGCAGGATATGCTTCCAGGCGATGCGCACCTTGCTATTGCCGACGGCGCGGGCCGCCTCGACATAGTCCTCGACCTTGATCGTCAGCACCTGGCCGCGGGTCAGGCGCACGAAGACCGGTGTCGCCGTGATGCCGATGGCGATCATGGCATTCTGCAGCGAGGGCCCGAGAAAGGCCGCGAGCGCGATGGCGAGGATGAGGAAGGGGCAGGCAAGCATGGCGTCGGTGACGCGCGAGATCAGCGCGTCGGTCCAGCCGCCGACATAGCCGGCGAGGAGCCCCAGCGGCACGCCGGCGATGATGGCGATGGCCACCGAGATGACGCCGGCCGAGAGGGAGGCGCGGGTGCCGTAGACGACACGCGAGAAGATGTCGCGGCCGACCTCGTCGGAACCGAACCAGTGGGCGAGTGAAGGCGCCTGGCGCACAGCCCGCCAGCTCTGCTGCGTCGGGTCGTGGGTGGCGATGAGCGGCGCGAAAATGGCAAGTGCCGCCAGGATGACTAGGAGCACCAGCGCGACCATGGCGGTGCGGCGCTTCTTGAGTCGCCGCCAGGCGCGTGCGCCGGGGCTCTCGTAGGTCTCATCCAGGGTTGCCGGGAGGGTGGAGGTCGCGCTCATCGGTCAGGTCCTCAGGCGCGGATTGGCGAGGATGTAGCCGATGTCGGCGAGCAGGTTCAGCATGATATACGTCGTCGCCGTCACCAGCACGACGCCCTGCACCACGGCGTAGTCGCGGTTGAAAACGGCATCGACGATCAGCTTGCCGAAGCCGGGGATGGAGAAGATCTGCTCGGTGAGGACCGCGCCGGAGAGGAGCGTTCCGAACTCCAGGGCGCCAAGCGTGATGACCGGGGTCAGCGCATTGCGCAGGCCGTGCTTGAGGATGACCGTCCGCTCGTCGAGGCCCTTGGCGCGGGCGGTGCGGACATAGTCGCTCTCCATCACCTGCAGCATGGCCGCGCGGGTGTGGCGCATGATGACGCCGGCGAAGGAATTGCCGAGCACGAAGGCCGGCATGATTGTCGCCGCCATCGACGCCCGGAAGTCCTCGAAGGGCGAGACGTAGCCTGAGGCGGGCAGCCAGCCGAGTTGTACGGAGAAGAGGAAGATCAGCATGATCCCGAGCCAGAAATTCGGCGTCGAGATGCCCCAAAGGGCAACGACGTTGACCACGTAGTCCCAGGCCGAGTCCTTCTTCACCGCCGAGATGATGCCGGCGGGAATGCCGATGCCGAGCGTGAAGATCATCGCCATGACGGCGAGCTGCACGGTCACCGGCAGCTTCTGGGCGACGAGGGTCGCCACAGGCTCGGAGAGGCGCATGCTCTCTCCGAGATCGCCGCGGAAGACGCCGCCGACCCAGGCGAGGTACTGGATCGGCAGCGGCTGGTCGAGGCGGTAGCGTTTCCGGATCTGCTCGATCACCTCCGGGTCCTTCTCCTCGCCCGCCATGACGAGCGCAGGGTCCCCCGGCAGCAGTTGCTGCAGGAGGAAGATCAGCACCGACACGAAGAAGATGGTCGGGATGAGCTGAAGGAGCCGCTTGGTGATGAGCGTGAACATGGCCGGCCGTCAGTTCCCGCGGAACTTCAGGCCGACGACGCGTACGAGGCCGTCGGGAAGGGCGCGGAAACCCTCCAGACGGGCCGAGTGCACGATCACCACCGGGCGATGGTAGAGATAGACGATGCCGCCCTCGGTGAGCAGCAGCTCGGTCAGCTTCTCGTAGATCGCCTTGCGCTCGGCCGGGTCGGTCTTGGTGCGGGCCTCGGCCAGGAGGGCATCTGCCGCCGGGCTGCAGTAGCCGGAGTAGTTCAGCGGCTGACGGCAGCCGTGGAACGAGAAGGCGTTGCCGTCGGGATCAGTGCGGCCCGACCAGTTCAGCATATAGGCCTGGTAGCGACCCTGCTCGGCCTCCTGCAGCGAGGTGGCGAACTCGGTGACGCGGATCTTCAGATCGAATCCCGCTTCCGCCGTCATGGCCTGCAGCACCTCGGCGATCTGCCTGACTTCGGGGTTGTTCGGCACCATGAAATCGACCGCGAGCTGGCCGGTCACCCCGGCCGCCTGCATCAGCTGACGCGCCTTGGCGACGTCGCGCTGGGGCACCGGGAAGCGGGACTGGAAGTAGGGGTTCTGCGGGTTGACCCACTGGTTGCCGGGCATCGCAGCGCCATTGAACACGACCTGGTTCAGCGCCTGCCGGTCGATGGCGAGCGAGAAGGCCTGCATGATGCGCGGATCGCGGCCGAAGGCCTGCTTGCCGGCATCCGACTTGGCGAGGTTCAGCGTCACGCCCTGGTAGCCGAGGTCGACACCGACCGCGAGGCGGAGCTGGGCGTTGGCGCGGATCTGCGGCACGTCGGTGGCAAGCGCCCGCTCGATCAGGTCGAGCTGGCCGGAGCGCAGGTTGGCGAGGCGCACGGTCGCGTCGGCAATCGGCCGATACTCGATGCGCTGGATCGTCACCTTGTCCTTGTCCCAGTAGTCGGCGAAGCGCTCGACGACGATGCGGTCCTGCTGGACGCGCTCGACGAAGCGATAGGGGCCGGCGCAGACGGGGGTGGAGCCGAAGCGGTCGCCCATCTCGCGGGCGGCCTTGGGGCTGACCATCATGCCGGCGCGGTCGGTGAGCTGGGAGAGAAGGGGCGAGAAGGGCTGCTTCAGCAGCAGGCGTACGGTGAGCGGATCGACCACCTCGACCTTGTCGATGGCGGAGAGTTCGGGCCGGCGGAACGAGCCCTGCATGGTCATGTGGCGCTCGAGCGAGAATTTCACCGCCTCGGCGTCCATCGCCTCGCCGTCGTGGAACTTGACGCCCGGGCGAAGCTTGATGGTGACGGTCTTGCCGTCGGCGGAGGTCTCGTGGGAGAGCGCCAGCTGCGGGACGATGGCGAGCTTGTCATCGATGTCGAAGAGCTTGTCGCAGATCGAGGCGAAGACGATGCGCCCGACATAGGTGCGGGCGCGCGTCGGGTCCAGCACATCCGGGTCCTCGGCGAGGCCGATGCGGAGCACCGACTGCTGGGCGGTCGCGCCCGTCAGGGAGGCCGCGAGGAGGAAGGCACTGGCCGTCCAGGTGAGCGTCTGTCTCAGCGTGATCATGGGTCCTGTCCTCTGTCGGTTCGGCGCGTGCTGCGCTCTTCTACGGGTTGATGAAGGAAACGGCTCAGCCGCCGGCGTCCCGGGCAAGTGCGGCATCGATTGCGGCATTGATCGCAGCGCGGTCGATGGTGCCGGTCGGGTCGCGACGGGTCGCCAGCAGCGCGTTGAAGTGGACGGCGCGCTGTCGCCAGACCTTCTCCAGCCGCTCCAGTTCCTGCAGCGGCTCGGTATGGTCGTCGACGCGCAGCGACAGGTGGGGATAGTCCTCGGTCGTGTGAATCAGCAGCGCGGCGGACTGTTTCCCCCGCTTGTCGCCCCCCGCGGCCTCACCCGCCTGCATCGCCGCGATGAGCCGCCGCGGAAAGGGCAGGCCCGCACCCTCGGCGAAGACACGCGCCGTCTCGGCGATGACCTCGGGGCCCACCAGCATGTTGCCGGCAACGGAGAAGCCGTCGTGGATCGCATGACCGCACCAGTCGATGCAGTCGGCGCCGGTATGGGCGGCGAAACGGCCGGCACTATCCATGATATGGACCTGTCGCTGGCTTGCGCCGCCGTCGGATGCGAGCAGAACCCGAAGGACCTCCTCGGCCGGCAGCCCCTCACGCAGGAGCCTGAGGCCGCGCGGTCCATAGGTGATGTTGGCCAGCGCTTGCGTGGCCACCGCGCCATGATCTGAATCGATGTGAGGAACGATGGAGCCGACGGCGAAGGCGCGCGTTGCAACCGCGATGCCCTTGGCGCCTGTGGCCTCGTCCCTTGCGATGATCGACCAGGTCATCACGCCATCCTCATCGACCGACCGCGTAGCCCTGCATGCCCCGCGGATTGGCGGCGGCCTTGAGGCGATGGCCTTCCTTGCGCGCGCCGGTGAGACGGCCTTCGGACCAGGCGCCGCCGACCTCGACCTCGTGGCCGCGGCGGCGAAGTTCGTCGATGGTGGCCTGCGGGAAGCGGCTCTCCACGACGATGACGCCGGGACGCGAGGTGCGTGGCCAGAAGGAGCCGGGGAAATGCTCGGTGTGCCAGGCGGGCGCGTCGATGGCCTCCTGCAGGTTCATGCCCGCGTGGACGTGGCGCAGGAACATCTGCGGGATCCACTGGTCCTGCTGGTCGCCGCCGGGCGAACCCCAGGCGAGGTAGGGCGCGCCGTCGCGATAGGCGATGGTCGGGGTGAGCGTCGAGCGCGGCCGCTTGCCTGGCACGAGTGCTGCCGGATGGGTCTCGTCCAGCCAGAACATCTGTGCCCGCGATCCGAGGCAGAAGCCGAGCTCCGGGATGATGGGGGAGGACTGCAACCAGCCGCCGGAGGGGGTCGAGGACACCATGTTGCCCCAGCGGTCGATGATGTCGAAATGCACCGTGTCGCCGCGCGTGACGCCGTTGGCATCGGTCTCGATATCGCCGACGGTCGGCTCGCCGGCGCCCGTCGCGCCGACGGCGACGCGCTTGCCGGCAGAGACGCGGGCATCGACCTTGCCGCCGGCACCGGCGATGGTGCCGGGGCGCAGTTCGAGCGAGGCTGTGTCGCCGATGAGCTTGCGGCGCTCGGCGTTGTAGGCATCGGACAGCAGGGTCTCGATCGGCACGTCGACGAAGTCCGGATCGCCGTAGAAGGCCTCGCGGTCGGCGAAGGCGAGCTTGGCGGCCTCGGTGACGAGATGCACGAAGTCGGGACCGGCGACGTCGATGCCGTCGAGGCCCATGCCGTTGAGCAAAGAGAGCTGCTGCAGGCAGGCGAGACCCTGGCTCCACGTCGAGGGCTTGAACACGCGGTAGCGGCCGTAGTCGTAGTGGATGGGCGCCTCGACGGAGGCTTTCCATGTCGCCATGTCCTGGCCGGTGAGGACGCCGCGATTGTGCTGGCCGGTGACGTCATAGACCGCCTGCGTGCGGCAGAAGCGGTCGATGGCCTCGGCGACGAAGCCCTGGCTCCAGATGAAGCGGGCGCGGGCGATCTCGTCCTCGCGGGTACCGCCCTCGCATTCACGCAGGACCCGCTCGTAGGTCTCGGCGAGCTTGACGTTGGTGAAGAGGTCGCCGGGCTTCGGCACTTCGCCGCCCGGCAGGTAGACGGCGGCCGAGGTCGGCCAGTGCTCGCGGAACAGGCCCTCGACGGTGCGGATGGTCGCCGGGATGCGCTCCACCAGCGGATAGCCGTGGCGGGCATAGCCAATGGCCGCCTCCAGCACGTCGCGCGGGCGCATGGTGCCGTAGTCGCGCAGCATCAGCATCCAGGTGTCGA
>VFQR01002544.1_pt1 | contig 11444 bp, 10 predicted proteins | sample 3512321 | NCBI WGS metagenome assembly VFQR01 (sample SAMN10412374, study PRJNA504923) | tailings metagenome | isolation source: Relicate 3 Philex TSF1 revegetated site | place: Philippines: Tuba, Benguet | collected 2017-08-29
TAGTCTATGGTATACCACGCTAGTCTATGGTATACCACGCTAGTCTATGGTATACGACGATAATCGTATGAAATAATCTTTTAATAACGATTGATAGTGGGAATGCGATGGTTAGATGTATGGCTAATACGACGCTAGTCGTATGAGAGTATTCGAGACTGCAATAGTTTCCCAGAGTCGGCTTTCTCTAATTTCTAGATAAAAATTATACATATGGAGTGGCCCATTAAGTTTAGAGCTATCTGGACTTTTTAATTGGATAATTGATGCTTTATTTTAGGAAGTTGTAAAATTTATGGAAGATCATACAACTAGCGTGGTATACCATAGACTAGCGTCGTATTAGTCCACATATTAATGTACCAAGTTTTAGAGAAAGTTTTAAATTAAGCTTGGATACTATTAATAATATTCAGAAGTACGCATCTGAAGAAATAGAAGTTAATACAGGGCTAATACGACGCTAGTTTATGGTATATCACGTTAATTTATAATATATTATGCTAGTCTATAGTATACTACGCTAGTCATATGATGTACTTTTGTTGTATTCTTTTCTTCGGAAAAAAACTAACAGTATAAGCCCAAAAAAATTTGTACAACGTCTATTGAAAGCTTGTAAAGAGTTAGAAATGAGGGCCAAGAAGAAAGGTTTGCAAGCAAGATATGAAATTCAAGGGTGAAAAATAAGAAAGAAAGTTAAAACTTTAGAATTTAGGGTTGGCGAACAGGTGGATTTTGTAACGTCCCAAACTACAAGGAATTTAAAGGCGTAAGAAAACAAGACTAAAATATACGCTTTGACTTTTTTAAGCACAAAGCAGACAAAGCATATTACTTTAAAAGTTGTAAATGTTGGATCCGAATTTAGTGGATAAATATGGCAAAGCCTTAGTAACCAAATCATTTCTTAAAAAAAATAAAAATAAATTTATAAAAAGATTAGACATACATTCCAATATAGAAAACTTAATAGCGAAATATTGTTTAGAGAAAAAAACCATAAAAGTCACAGAAAAATACAAAGCAGTCAGACGTCTACAGTTTTTAAGATGCGCTGGTTAGTTAAAAAGATCAGGTATAACTATATAGATTTACAAAACTTGTCGTAATTCTGGACGTATATTATCAGTTAACGCAGGAAAACTAGAAATTATTGTAACGCTACTATGAAAAAATATTTATTTAAATGTATTAGAGATTATATATAAAGAACATGACTGAACAAAGTTCAGTCATGAGTCGCTTTGCGACTAATTACTCGATAAGTTGCTTCGCAACTAATCGAGTCATGTGATATAGCCTTTAAGCAACAATTTTTTTTCATAAATTTGTTCTTCAGCACTATATTCAGTATTAAAAGGATTATTAAGATAGAAGCAGCGGTTGGCTTATGGTACCTCTATTTCGTTCATCACACACATAGAAATTAAAAATAGGAATGATAAAGCGTGTACTAATTGTATTAATTAACTAGCAGTTAATAATTGAAATATGTCAGTAATTACCATTTTGGTATATGCGTAATAATTAATAATACATGAGTCAACCAAGTTGACTAATTACTGAACTTTGTTCAGTCATGAGTTGCTCTGCAACTAATTAGTCAACTTGGTTGACTCATGAGTCGCTTTGCGACTAATTACTCGATAAGTTGCTTCGCAACTAATCGAGTCATGAAATTTTATTTAAATATATACCAAAGTTTTTAGAATAATTAGCGTTTTAACAAAGTATATTTTCTAAAATATACTTTATTAAAATAAAGTAGAAATATTTTTGTTTAGTGGTTAATAATTACTATTATATAAAATATTTGTGATAATGGAAAGATCACCTGGTTTCGTAATTTTACTTTGAAATTGTAAATATTCATTTTCTGGATATTCGAGCAAATCCCAAATTAATATAAGATTTTCTAAAAATTGAGGTATGCTAATATTCATTAACAATTTCGAATCTTGTAACGTTGAAATTAATATAAATTTATTAGATAATTTATCGTTTAAAGAGAAAATATTATTCTTTTTTAAAAAAAAATAATATTGAAGTGCAAAATTATTAGTTAATAAAAAGTTGTAACTATTTTTAATTAAAAAATTTATTTGTACTGAAGGAAGAGATTTAGATTCTAAAGCAGCCAAACACCAAGCTACACCACAAGAAAATAAAATAGTATTTAAATCCCATTTTGAAATTTTATGATTTTTAAAATTTGCAATTATTTCATTTCTACTTTTTTCCGATATCAGCCTTGCTAATCTTCTACATTCGGAAAATGTTGTTTCTTCGTCTTCTTCTTCTGAAAGGTATAATACTGCTTCTTCATTTAGAAAATTTAAATCATCTTCTAAATTTGTATCAAAAATATTTTCTTCAATATTTGTTTCTTTTTGCCACCACCAAAAAATATATCGTGCATTTCTTAATGTTGATATCCAAGAATAAGATTGATTTTTCATGAATTTATGTAAAAAAGTATTAATATAAATTGAAACTACTAATGGATATTCTTTTGTCATTTTTTTTGTCATATACTATTTAGAAATGGAAAATTAATCAGTTTTGTGAATAATATTATTACTGAATATTATTCAGTATTAAATAGAAATATTTTTATTTCTATATTTATTCTAACAAATATAATAATATAACTCCAAATTATATTTTCTAATTTTTAAAAACTTAAGAATAAATATAGAAATAAAAATATTTCTATATTTATTCTAATAAAAAAATAATAAAATTACAAATTTTATTTTCCAATTTTTAAAAACTTAAGAAAAAATGGGTACTAACGATTCAAATTGTTTAGAAACGCGCAGTCGTTCTTCAAGAGATAAAGAGTTTATATGGTTCCATATTGTTTGCATGTCTGCCTTTACTGTTTGATGAACCCTGGAATCTATTTTATTTCGATGTAATCCATAGTCTTCAATTTGTCTTTCACGATCGATTTCAACTTGACGCAATGTTTCTTTATCCTTAATATCATAATTTGATAAGTCGTTTAATTTGTTTTCAACCAGACTTTTAATGTCAGTAATCGAAACATTAGGAAACCAACTTAATGTAGGGTTATGTAAATGAAATTGAAACATAGTGTTTATAGTTTGCATTTGTATGTCATACATTGCAGTTTTAGTTTCATTTAATGCACACTGACTTTCGGGTAAATTCGAACTCAAACTGAGAAGATTACATAAATTTTTTCCTAATTTATTTACCTTAACACAATTGTCAATAAGCTCGGTTTGCATTGTATCAAAACATTGTTGAAGATCTTGATTTGGATTTTGTCTAGAAAAAGAAAGTTTATAACTTTCTTTGCATCTTTGAAGTGGTTCTCGACTTTGATGATATAAATTTGAAAAAGCTGCTCCAACTTTTTGATATTCATAAATTATACAACCAGTGCTATCTGTATAAATGTTATGATTTGTGTGATTCATAACATTAGTTGGATCTTGAAAATCAAACTTAGTTATGTCAGCTCGAAAAGGTCTTGCCAAATACTCAAAGAGTCCAGCTGCTTCTTCAGATGTAGTAATATATGATGATTCGAGCTGAATATGGACATTATCATCTGGTTGAGATGGAAAAGTTGCTGAGTTAAGATTGGGATTACGTTGTAATTTTTCTACATATTCCGGCATTTTGTCATTTTTTGAATTTTGAACCGGATCATAAATGTATTCAACTTGAGCGACTATATCATCAGCTGTTGAAGTAGTAAGTTTTTCTTTTCTTATCGCAAATTCTACTATTTTGGGGTCGGAATCATTTTTTGAAGGATCCATTATTCTGCCTTTATTATAAAAAGACGGAATAGAGTGTGTACCACCTGTTTCATAGGGTTTATTCATGTCTCGCGAATTGTTTTTACCACCATGAATATGATCAGCTTCTTTATCTAAGGAAAACCTAAACTCGCAATTTTGAGGTAATTTTAAACTTGCTCTAATGTCATTGCCACAAATTTTTATTATATGCTCGAGGAGTTTAGTTTTCGACTTTGATGATACTTTATCGTATGGAAGTTCTCCAAGAAGAATAATACGAGCTATTGGTGTTTCGTTTGGCTTAGTATCTTGTTGCCAAATTATAAATTCAAGTTTTTCAACCCCAAACTGTTGACTATCGACTGATGACATACAAAATCTACCTTGTTTTCCATTAGCTTCGCGAGTCGAAATAATCAATTTATATTGGATTCCTTGTGGATCTTGATTATTTATTTTTTCTATTACGCTTTTCATATGAAGTTGAGCTTCAATAACAGGTTGGCCTAAAGGACAAACTAAAAATAAGGCTTTTGTGTTCTCAGAAAGTTTTAATCTTGCATCCTCAAATTTTCTACGACATCCTACCGTGTAAGGTATTTTATTTTGGTCGTGAAATTTTTTCAATCGATTTTCAACAGTATATGTTTTAAAACATCCTTGATAAGTTAATGAATTTCTTTTAATTTTTTCTATCTCATAAATTGGTCGTTTAGACATAATTTGTATAGGTGGGGCTTGGCTTGTAAATTGTGTTTTTGGCTCAAAATTTATTATAGGCAAGGAAGTAGTCGCATCTGGTACAGGATTACAACACATTGCAGCGGCTAGTGAATTGCAACACGAGAATTGTTGATTTGATCGACATGCGTTACAAAGATTACAACGATAAAAAAGGTTTTGTTAACGAGCAGCAACTTGATTATTTAAAGATAGACTTCCCGATGATAGTAATCGTCTTTGTGGTAAACTAGCTCCAGAACCTAAAGAACCTGAATTAATTCTTTCAATTGTTTGATTCCCTCGTGCTACTTGATCCGCCCCACCACTACCTCCTCCACGTAGTAATAATTGTGGCGAGTTTTGAATAAAATCTATAGATTTTACTTTATTTAAGCAACTATCTAAAAATGAAAAATGTTGTATTTTATTATCGCCACACGTTATTACAATGTAAGATGGTAAAAAACCTTTTTTTTTATATTTCGTAGTTTATTTTCAAGTGACATCGTATCATCAAGAAATTGTGATATAGAAATGTTAAAGCGATTAACAAAAAATTTTAACTCAGAAGTAGTGTTAAGTTGATGTCGATAACAGTCGATAATGTAATTTCGAACATTTATTTCGTGATTTAAATCAAAAAAATAAAATAGAAATTTCGATTCATCAAATTTATGAGCAGGAACAGTAACGTCAGAACCCCAAAACGAAATTCCTGATTCATGACTTGTTGCATGTTTTTTAGTAAAACTGTTTAGTTGTTTATTTTTAAAATAATTTTCATATAAACTCTGATCAACCATAGCAGCTACAGCTGGTTGAAAATTTGGTCTACTAGAATTAGTTGGACCAACAAAAAATGCAGAAACGATTTTAGCTATTGATAGCAAACCCAAGCCCAAAATGGCAAGCCTTAATACTATATTTTTATTATCTTTATTATCGTTTATATTGTTATTATTGTGATAATTATTGATAGTCATAATTAGTTATTTAGTTATTAATAATTAGTAATATTTACTGTTAAATAATAATAAACAAAATATATCTAATATATTAAATATATATTTTGTTTAATTTTTTATTTGTAAATATAAATATATTTATATTTATATTTAAATATAACTAAAACTTATAAAAATAAGTTTTAGTTAAAATATATAACGTAAAAATTAAATGAAAATGTAAAAAGACTTACTGATAAAATTTTTTATCTTAAAAAAAGATAAATATACATAATTTTATTTGTGAATAGTATTCAAAATATTGAATTATTAAATTTAATTCTGACCTATAATTTTGATCATATTTAATTTTTAGGTTTTATAAATTAACTTTATAAAATTTTATTAAAGTAAAAAAAATAAATAAATATATAAATACATTTATGTATATATTTATTATAATACACCGCAATAAATGAAACAAGTAGTATAATTAATAAAACAGCATAGAAAAAATAACTAAATTAGTTATTTTCTACATTATTTCTATTGTAATTTATATCTATATTATGTATGCTATATTTAAAATTTAAAATAGTATTAAGTTAAAAAAAACCTATCTTTTCAATTTTTGGAGATATACTCTAAATTTATTCAAATCATTTAAATTTATTCAAACTTATGAAAGCAAGACTTACTTTATTTTCGGATATTACTATTTTACGATTCCAGTTTCTTGTAATTCGACAATATGAGTTTCTATTTTATATACCTGAGATTGGAAGAATTCCTTATTTTAAGTCTGAAATTGGAAATTTTGTTTGCCAATTTGATTTTCAAATAAAAAATGGTAATTTGTTTTGGCAATTTCCTTTAAAAGTGGGCGCGTCCAGTGATGTCAATAAACATAAAAAAATAAATTTATTTTTTGAAGCACAAATAAATCGATATAATAATCCTTATTTTGGAAATTCTATAACTGGAATACTAAGGCTAATGCTAATGAGGATTAAGAAATTAAGAAATATTCAATGCATTTTTTACTATATAGACTACACGTCTTGTAGGACTTGAACCCACGACATTAGGTTTTGGAAACCTACGTTCTACCAACTGAACTAAAGACGTTTAATTTTGCTTTATTTAAAAAAATAGAATCGGGATGACAGGATTCGAACCTGCGACCTCCTGTTCCCAAAACAGGAGCGCTACCAAACTGCGCTACATCCCGATTTTTATATGTAATATATTAATATATATTACATATAAATATATAAATATTTAGATATTTAATATCTAATATTTAATATTTAATATTAGTACTATAAATATATATTTTTTTATTGAATACTAAATTGTGTTTATTATAATACTATTTATAAATTTATATTTTTAAATTAATTTTTGCAAGTATTTTTTATATAAAAAAAAAGTTTAAGCTATTTTTTAAATGATATAATTAAAAATGATAATAAATATAAAAAATAAAAAATAATTTTACGAGTATTTTTAGAAGTTATAAAAAACTTATTTTTTATATTGGTTTTTGCAATTATGTTGTAACTAAAAAAGTAGCATACATAATTTTAATCATGGTATACTACTAAATATAGTATATAATGTAAAAAAATAATTTGCTAATTCGAAAATTAGTTTCAAATTGTGGTTTAAAAAAAAGGATATTTTCTAATGAAACATTTTACTACGTATCTTTCGACTGCTCCAGTTATAGCTTTAATTTGGTTTACTTTTACGGCAGGATTATTAATTGAGATTAATCGATTTTTCCCTGATCCATTAATTTTCTCTTTTTAAGATTAAAATTAATTTTTGGTTTTATTTTACACATTTTTTTTTAGTAATTATTTTTAGAAAAATATAAAAATAATATAGTAAAACAGAAAAATACGTATGAAACTAAATATTTGTAAGATCTTTGTGATATAGATGTCATTATATATTATTATATAGAAATATAATGTTTAGTATCAAATTTAAATTTGTCATATAGTATATATACTATATGACAAATTTAAATTACATGCAACACTAATTTACAAAATTATAGTAATTTTAATTACTAATTAATTTTGTAAATTAGAGTTAAATTACATTCAACACTAATTTACAAAATTATAGAGTTTTAATTACTAATTAATTTTGTAAATTAGATTGTAATTCTATATTTTTAATAAAAATACTGTTTAAATAAAAATATAGAAAAATATTTTATGTTTTTTCAATCACACCACTCAAATCTTACATTTTAAATGTACTATATATATTTATATAAATATATCTGTGTTGTGGTTTACGCTAAATAAAATTAAAATAATGAAATATTTTAAAATTTTGTAAAAATGAAATATTTTTATATATATAAAATAATATAACCTTTATTTATAACATTAATTTATACCATTAATTATTTAGTAATTACAATTTAAATCATCTTCTTTGGAAAGATATCAGTGTACATAAATGAAGCTATGCCAGCCTAGGTTTTGTTTCAAAATGTGTTTGTTATAATTGAGTAGAAAGTTTCGTAAAAACTACCTTTTGGTAGTTGATAAAATCAAACACAGTTTGATTTTATCAACTACAAGGTTGTAAATAAAATCAAACTATGTTTGATTTTATCAACTATTAGCAAAACAAAGTTTTGCAAGTTTTGCTACTCCGTAGCAAAACCTTTTGGTAGTGAAGCAACTTTGCAGGTAGCTACCTACCAAAAGGTAGCCTAAATTAAACTTACTGATACAAACCAATTTGTATAAATAAATTTAATAATACCTGCAAGGTTGCTGCGCTACTAGCAGAAATCTTGATCTATAATAAGTTAGAATGTACTTGTAACACCTGTTTTAGAAACTGATTTTTTTTGAAACAAAGATATATAGAAATTTTTATAAAGACTTTTATATGAAGGTTTTTATATTTTATATATAAAAGTCTTTGTAGATAGTACTATTGATGGCTAATACGACGCTAGTCTATGGTATACCACGCTAGTCGTATGAAACACCCTAAATTATTTAATAGCAACAAATCTGTATAGATAAATTGAAAATCTTTTGTGACACCTGTGCCGGGGAATAGTTGCCTTTGAAATAAACTTTAAGATATCACAGCTGTAAGCTGTGACAGAGCTGTAACTACAACTCCAGTTGCAACTGCTTGTCGGTCTTATCCTGCTCTTTTAACTGGTATGAAACCTGCTTCCTAAAAAAGTTTATATTTTCTACTCTTAAACTCATTCTTAAACTTCTTAAAGCAAATTCTATTGTATTCATTTTCTTTTAAGTCTGACTTGTTTGATTTTATTAGATTAATCGGTACTATATTTGTCTTTTTCAGAAAGACATAAATAAACGAAAGTAAAATTTATTAAAACAATACTATATTGATCTTTAAAACTTAGGAAAACAATAAGATAATTACTAAATTTTTTTAGTAAAATCATAAGACTTATTTTTTATTGTTTTGAATACCATTCTGTTAATTTAAATCTGTGGTTTTTCTAGTATTAATTCTATTTCATTAATAACATTGACATTGGCTGATTGTCAGGAAGTCATGTTCCCATAGCTGTTTTCCAGGCTAGCCATTAAAATTGTTTTAAAGTATCGTCTTTTTAGTTTAAATTTATTTTTTGTCAATTGTTGACATCGCTCATATATTTCTGAAAGTTTTTTTGCAGACTGCGAATAAAGCTTTAGGTTTTTTTCACATACATTTTCTACCATTCTTTTGTCTTCGAATCTAAATATTTGAGGCTTCATGGCAAATTTTATTTTTTCTAATAGTTTTATGTTTGTTCTTTCTAATGCTTGAATTAGGCTTTTCTTCATGTGTGGCTTTGTTATAATACTGGATATACTATTTTTGATTAAAACATACATGAATTTGTCTCATACGACTAGCGTGGTATACCATACCACTAGCGTCGTATTAGCCATGGATCCAACTTTGATTTTTAAAACGGTGCATAAGCATAATAAGTGTCACATTATTTTTTAAATATTTTATTTTATGCTTAAAATTAGTTTTAAACTACTTGTGTATATTTAAAATTACTATTCTTAAGTAGGTTTTCTATTTTTTCTATTTTTTTATTTCTTTGTACAGCCAATAAAATATTTTTACTTATTTTTAGATTACAAAAATCTATAATATTTTAAACTGCCTTTGTTTTAAAAGAAATTAATAATAAAATTCGTCAAAACGCTCTGCCGATTAACCTTAAGCGTCTAGGTGTTATGGGCTAATACGACGCTAGTCGTATGAACCTGATTAATTTTAATATGTAAAATTTTCTAATTGAAATTTAAAAGCTATTCTCTCACCTAGACATTGTTCAATATAGGCTTGTAAAATAACCTTAATTTTTTCACTCCAACAAATTATTAAGATTAGCTGTCCAGTAAGTAAAACAAATAATGTTGTTTTATACTCAATAATAATAAATTGGCTTAGTTTTATTTTTTTGCATTCATCTAAATTTTTTTTATTACTTTAAATGGTAGCAAGTAAATTTTTTATTACATTTTGTATTTTATTTTTTTTACCTTTAAAGAAAAGTTGATATAATGCTGTGTACGTCGTCATTATTATATTTTGAATTCTAATTACAATAAATGGAAGTTTTATTTTAAATAATTTTAATTATTTCATCTGTAAAAGTTTGAAAATCACTAGTTAATATGTGCTGAACAAAAGAGTTTATTCTTTTACATAATTTAGACAAAGAGAAAAAATAAAATTTATACCAATTTTTATCTTTTAAAGCTTTATTTAAATCATCACGAGCATTTTCTTTTAATTTCTAATTCAAAATACAGGTTTTGACTGTCTGCATAATGTTGAATAAAATATTTACTTGTTCTATTTTCTAGTCGTAATATACAACTACAATCACAAAGAAAACTGACAAAACGAGATTTATTCGTTTTTTGCTCATATGTAAATTGTTCATTATATAAATTTAAATAATGGTGTTGTATCTTGTTTTTTTTTAAATATGGAAAACTACAATTTTAATGTCAATTCAAGAAAAATTTACTTTATTTGGTAAAGTATTCAATTTACCTTCAAAGTAAGCTTCTAGCAGTAAAATTGCAAGTTCTGCAGTAAAATGAAAGCAAGCTATGCTAGAAAACTCATTATTATATTTATAATAAGAAAAAATAATTTCTTTATCTTTTTTTTTATTTCTATTTAAAGCTTGATTTAAAGCATCCTCTCTGATCTAAAGATATTACAAGTTCATGCTATTTGTATTTTAGTAAAATCCGATTCTAAATATTTAAAAATTTCTTTTTTTATTTTTTCTGTAATAACGGTTTGTCATTTTTTATATTTGTTGTCTTTTTTTGCTTTTGAAATATGTTCTTTAATATATTTTTTTCGATTAATTAATTCATTTTTGCCTATATACAAATATAGAAAAGTAATGAATTCCATAGACCCATTTAAGGTTAAATGTTTAGTATCCAAAGTATATATTTTAACTTGTTTTAAATCTAAATTTTAAATAATTTCCATAGCTGGTAACGTATATATTGCTGTTCGGTCCGTTGTCGTGGCATAATTACAATCACCTGGTTTGACCAAGTTTAGAATTTTATTAAATTTAGGTTTATTAAAATCTGAAGCACACCCAATTTCAGCGAAAATATTTTTTTCTAAAATACCAGCTTGAATTAATTTTTGTTTTTGTAAAAAATAATTTTTTTTTAAGAAGCTGAACTATAGATACTACACTATTTCTTAATAAAAAATTTTTATTTTTATAGTATATAATTTAACTTAATAACTAACTAAAAATAAATTACTTGATTTTTTGCTTTTACTATGTAATACTTTATGTTAACAAACTACTAAATATAAATATTTATTTATATCAGTTTGAGAACTTTAAATCTTTTTTAGACTTAAAAATTATTATGACTGCAATTTTACAACGACGTGAAAACGCTAGCCTATGGGCTCGTTT
>VFQR01002545.1_pt1 | contig 11444 bp, 10 predicted proteins | sample 3512321 | NCBI WGS metagenome assembly VFQR01 (sample SAMN10412374, study PRJNA504923) | tailings metagenome | isolation source: Relicate 3 Philex TSF1 revegetated site | place: Philippines: Tuba, Benguet | collected 2017-08-29
CTCATGGCGGGCGAGTATAGAAATCCACCCGCGCCCGCATCGCCGGTGGGGGCAAGCCCGGGCAGATCGCCGGCCCCTCGGCCTTGCCCGGGGGGCGTGCGCCAGAATCCCGGCGCGATGACCCAGCCCGCATCACCCGCTCCCACTGACGACCCCCGCCCCGAGCCGCCGCCGGCGCCCGATTTCGACGCCTGCTGCGGCAACGGCTGCGCCCCGTGCATCTTCGACCTGCACGACCTCGCGATGGACGACTACCGCCGCGCCCTGCGCGCCTGGCGGGAGCGGCATCCCGAGGCTGCCGACTGATCAGCGCGGCGCCAGCGCTCAGGACTGGGCGCCGAAGTGCACTGTGAACTCCGCGCCCGGCTGCGCATTGCGCACCGCGATGCGCCAGCCATGCGCCCGGCTGACGGCCTCGCAGATGGCCAGGCCCAGCCCCGCGCCGCGGTCGCGCCGGCTGGGTGCGCGCCAGAAGCGCTTGAACAGGTGCTCGAAATGCGCCGGTGCGATGCCGCCGCCCTCGTCACGCACCACCAGGCTGGACGGCGACAGCGACAGCCGCACGGTGCCGCCGGCCGGTGAGCAGGAGATGGCGTTCTCGGCCAGGTTCTTCACCAGCGCGAACAGCGCGTCGCGGTCGCCTTGCAGGCCGCTGGGCGGCTGGCTGGTCTCGCTGCGCAGCAGCACCCGGTGGCGGGCGGCCAGTGGCTGCAGGAATCGGCCGACGTCGTCGACCACGCAGGCCACGTCCAGCGGCTCGTGACGGTAGCTGTGCAGCTCGGTCACCTCGGCCAAGAGCAGCAGTTGCTGCACCTGCCGGGTCATGTGGTCGATGTCTTCGAGCAGCACCGCGGGCTTCTCGCCCAGCTCGACCTGGGCGCGCAGCAAGGCCAGCGGCGTCTTGAGTTCATGCGCCGCATCGGCCAGGAAGCGCAGCTGCCGCTCATAACCCAGCTCCACGCTGTCCAGGCTCTGGTTGAAGGTCTGCACCAGCGGCTGCAGCTCGGCCGGCAGGTCGTCCAGCCGGAGACGCCGGCCGGGCTGGTGGGCCACATCCATGGCTTCCCGCGAGAGGCGCCTGACCGGCCGCATCAACTGGCGCAGCACGAAGAACTGCACCACGCCCAGCAGCAGGATCGACAGCACCGCCGTCACCGCCATCGCGCCGCCCAGGCGCATCGTCGTGCCGGAGTGCACCAGGGCGATCAGGCGCTCGCTGGCGCCGACCTGCACCCAGACGGGCCCCCCGGGCAGCTCGGTCGCCCGGGTCCACAGTCGCACCGGCTGCCCGGCAACCTCGGCCCGGCCCGGGCCTTCCCTGGGCTCGGCCATCAGGCCGGCCGCGGTCCATCCGGCCTGGGTCTCGGGCGAGCTCCACAACACCACACGGCCGCGGGCGTCGAAGACGCGGTAGCCAAAGTCATGCGGCAGCGCCTCGATGAGCCAGCGGACGGCTTCCGGGGGTGGCACGACGGTGAGCCGGTCGTCGGCATCCTGGCCAAGCGCGTCGGCCAGCTTCATCGCGAAGATGGCGCCGGAATGGTCGGCCCAGCGCATCGGGTCGCCGCGCAGGTAGAGCATGACGGCGCCACCCACGAGCGCGGCGGTGCCGAGCCAGGCAGCGAGGTAGGCGGCCAGCAGCCGGCCCTGGAGGCTAGTCGGCCAGCGCATAGCCGACATTGCGCTGATTGAGGATGCGCACCCGCGAGCCGGCAGCGCCAAGCTTGCGGCGCAAGCGGTGCAGGGCCACGTCCAGCGCGTTCGGCGTGACGGCCTCGTGCGCGCCCCAGCCGGCCGCTTCCAGGGCTTGGCGACGCACCGGCGTGCCACCGGCCTGCATCAGGCTGAGCAGGATCTGCAGCTCACTGCGCGGCAGCGCCACCGTCTGCTCGCCACACACCAGGCGGGCGAGTGCCGGCTGTACCTGCAGGTCGCCGAAGCTCGGCTCCAGTGAGGTCTGAACCGGCGGCCGGCGCAGCAGGGCCCGCACCCGGGCCACCAGCTCGTCCATGGGGAAGGGCTTGGTGAGGTAGTCGTCGGCACCGGCTTCCAGCCCCGTGATGCGGTCATGCAGCGCGTCTCGCGCCGTCAGCAGCAGGCAGGGCAGGTGCTGCTGGCGTTCACGCAGGCGTTGCACCAGGGCGAGGCCGTCGCCATCGGGCAGGCCTCGGTCGATCAGGGCTGCGGCATAAGCTTGCGACTGCAGGGCCGGCCAGGCATGGTCGATCCGCTCCACCGTGTCGCAGGCGATGCCGGCGGCCTCCAGGGCTCGCTGCACGAGGGACGCCAGGCGTGGATGGTCTTCGACAAGCAGAACGCGGGCCACGTCAGCGACGGGGTCAGAAGCGGTAGAGCCAGCCCAGGCGCACGCCGGGCAAGGTGCTGCGGTCGACCAGCGGGCTGCTCTTGATGGCGCTCCCCAGTGCGGTGGCGCTGACGTCAGCGAAGAGCACCTGCTCGGGTGCGATGCGGTAGTCCACCCGCAGGCCGAGCTCGGTGTTGACCGTGGAGCCGGCCGAATAGGCCGCGCGACCCGGGATGACTTCGTTGCCGCGGACGCCGTAGTAGTAGTCGACGTACTTGCTGTCCATCCACGTGGCGGTCAGGCGCGGCGTCAGGCCGAACTCGCCGAGCGAGAAACGGCGCTCGGCGCCCAGGCGCAGCCGCTGGCCTTTGCTGTAGCTCAGCGTGTCGGCCGACCATTCGGCGCTGAGCTGCGCCCAGCTCGTTTGCAGCCCGAGACGGCCACCCAGCCAGGCGCTCGCCCGGCGACGGTCCATGCTGGTCAGGATGGGCGCGTCGCTGGACTTGTAGCCGTCGCCGGCATAGGCGAGCGTCAGGCCGTAGGTCAGCGGGCCGCTGCGGCCGAGCTTGAATTCCAGCCCGGGGCCGAACACCCGCACCCAGCGGTTCTCGAAGGTGATGAGCGGCCAGACTTCGGTCTTGCCGTCGAAGTCGCGGTAGGGCTTGATCTCGGGCATCACGGCCAGGCCGAGGCCCCAGCGGCTTCGGCCTTCCTGGCTGTCGTCTCCCGTCGGCTGGGCTTGGCTGGCCCAGGGTGTGGTGGCAAGCAAGCCTGCGGTCAGCAGGGCGCGGGTGGAACGCTTCATCAGGGTCGGGGTCATGGTGATTCGATCAGCGGTGAAGTGCGGGAGGCCGCAGTGTCATGCGAGGGGTTCAACCTGACGGCAAGTCAGTCCATTCCGATCTTGCCGTCGGCCCAGTAGGCCCTGGTGCGGATGCGGCGGGCCGGCATGCCGTGGGCCTTGAAGTCGCGCAGCAGGTGCTGCACCGTGGCGGCGCGACCGGCCAGCACGAGCCAGGTGTCGGGCGTGAACTGGCTTCGAGCGAGCGCGGCGAGGTCGGCCCAGTGAGCATCGGCCAGAGCACGTGCCACCACCTGCACCGGCTGCGCCAGCGCTTGGGCGGCCATGTGCACGGCGGTCGGGATGCTGGCCTCCAGCAGGACTTGCGCCGGGCGCCACGCCGCGGCCAGGCCGAGCGTGGTCTCGTCACCCACCAGCAGGCTGTGGGTGGCGGGCAGCTCGCCCAGCGCCAGCGAATTGCGCGGCCCGAACACGGACAGCACGTCGCCCGGTGCCGCATGGCGCGCCCAGTCGCTGCCGGGGCCGTCCGCCAGCGCGTGCGCGAGGACGGCGGTGCGGCCGGAGTGACTGTCCCAGAACATCGGCGTGTAGGTGCGCGTCTGCATGCCGCGGCCGGGCTTGAGCTGGAGCTTGTCGCCCGGCGACCAGAGCAGGCCGCGCAGCTGCGGCCCCTGCAGGGTGATCCGGTGCAGGCCGGGTGCGAGCGCCTCGTTGGCCTGCACCTCCGCGTCGTGGAAGAAGAGCCGTGTCAGCCACTCGCCGGCCCAGCTGTCGGGGCGGCGCGGCGTTCGGCGGCTGGCCAGTGTGGGGCTCATGCAGAGCCTCCGGTCGGGCGGGCATCTGGGGTCATGCATCGGGGCGCTGAGGGTGATGCGCCCCAGTCTCGTGGCGCCTGACTTACCAGCACATGACTGGCCGCTCGCTTCCGAGGACGAGGCCTGCGCCGCGCTGACGCACAATCGCCGCGCCCTCACTCGCCCTGGCCCCATGCGCACCAAGATTGCCCTCGTCGTCGTCGCCCTGCTGCTGCTCGTGTCCGCCTGGTTCGCGTTTGCCTGGCGCTGGAGCTACTCCGAAGGCGAGCGTGCCGGCTGGGTGCAGAAGTTCTCGCGCAAGGGCTGGATCTGCAAGACCTGGGAGGGCGAGCAGGCGCTGGTGTCGCTGCCGGGCTCCAGCACGGTGGAGAAGTTCTACTTCACGGTGCACGACGAGGCGACGGCCGCGGCCATCAACAAAGTCATGGGCCGGCGGGTGAACCTGCACTACGAGGAGAAGGTCGGCCTGCCGAGCTCCTGCTTCGGCGAGACGCGCTACTTCGTCACCGGCGTGACGTTGGTCGACGAGATCTCGCTGACGCCGGGCGTCACGGTGCCTCAGCCGGGGCTGCCGGCCTCGGCCGCGAGCCGCTGACCTGCACGCTCCGGCGTCACGGGCGGCGCCACTGACAGCGCTACCAAGCGACACTAGCGCCATGGCTTCGCTGTTCCAACCGCTGGTGTCGCGCTTCGAGCGACTCGTCGACCCCTACCCCGAAACCCCGGCCGTTGCGCCGCCCGCCGGTTTCTTCGCGTTCCTGTGGCGCTGTGCCGATGGCGTGCGGCCGCATCTGTTCGCGGTCATGCTGTTCACGGCCGGCATCGCGGCGGCCGAGGCGCTGCTGTTCAGCCTGATGGCCTCGCTGGTGGACTGGCTGGCGCAGCTCAAGCCGGCCGAGCTGTGGAGCCGGCCGCAGCCGGTCGTGATCCTGCTGGTGGCCGTGCTTGGCGCAGGCGTGGTGCTGGCGGGCGCGCAGGCGCTGTTGAAGTACCAGGGCGTGTTCGGCAATTTCCCGATGCGGCTGCGCTGGATCTTCCACCGCCGCATGCTGGGCCAGAGCCTGGCCTTTTTCGGCGACGAGTTCGCCGGCCGCATCGCGACCAAGGTCATGCAGACGGCGCTGGCCGTGCGCGACACCTGGCTCATCGTCGTGGACATCCTCGTCTATGTGGCGGTGTATTTCGGCACCATGGTGGGCATCGTGGCCAGCTTCGATGCCTGGCTGATGGCGCCCTTTGCCGTGTGGCTGGGCCTGTACATCTGCGCGCTGCGCTTCTTCGTGCCCCGGCTGGGCAAGATCGCCCAGGCCCAGGCCGATGCGCGCAGCCTGATGACCGGTCGCATCACCGACGCCTACACCAACATCGCCACCGTCAAGCTCTTCGCCCACGGCCGGCGGGAGGCGGGCTATGCCAAGTCGGCGATGCAGGACTTCATGGTCACGGCCTACGGCCAGATGCGCCTGGTGACCGGCTTCGAGATCGTCAACTCGCTCCTGTCGGCCCTGCTGGTGGGCAGCACGGCGCTGCTGTCGCTGTGGCTGTGGGGCGTATCGGCCGTGGGCGTGGGCGCGGTGGCGGCCGCCACCGCCATGGCGATGCGGCTCAACGGCATCTCGCACTGGGTGATGTGGGAGATGGCCTCGCTGTTCGAGCACATCGGCACGGTGCAGGACGGGCTGGCCACGCTGTCCAAGCCGCAGGCCATCACCGATGCAAGCGGCGCGACCGAGCTGACCGTCAAGCGCGGCGAGGTGCGCTTCGAACAGCTGCGCTTCGCCTACCCCAATGGCAAGGTCGTGGTCGACGGCCTGGACCTGACCATCCGCCCCGGCGAGAAGATCGGCCTGGTCGGCCGCAGCGGCGCCGGCAAGAGCACGCTGGTCAACCTGCTGCTGCGCCTGTACGACCTGCCGGCCGAGGGCGGCCGCATCACCATCGACGGGCAGGACATCGCCCAGGTCACGCAGTACTCGCTGCGCCGCCACATCGGCATGGTCACGCAGGACACCTCCCTGCTGCACCGCTCGGTGGCCGACAACATCCTCTACGGCCGGCCCGACGCCACGGCAGCCGAGATGCATCGCGCGGCCGAGCGCGCGCATGCCGACGAGTTCATCGCCAGCCTGTCCGACCCCAAGGGCCGCACCGGCTTCGAGGCCTTCGTGGGCGAGCGCGGCGTGAAGCTCAGCGGCGGCCAGCGCCAGCGCATCGCCATCGCCCGCGTGATGCTGAAAGACGCGCCCATCCTGCTGCTGGACGAGGCCACCAGCGCGCTGGACAGCGAGGTTGAAGCCGCCATCCAGCAAAGCCTGTACACGCTGATGGAGGGCAAGACGGTGGTGGCCATTGCGCACCGCCTGTCCACCATCGCGGCGCTGGACCGGCTCATCGTGATGGACGCCGGCCGCATCGTCGAGCAGGGCACGCACGCCAAGCTGCTCGCGATGAACGGCATCTACGCGCGCCTGTGGGCGCACCAGAGCGGCGGTTTCCTGGGCCTGGAAGACTGAACGGCCGCGGCCGACAGGCGTCAGCGCACCATGAGGCTGGGTGAGGGCGGCAGCGCCGCGCCGCGCAACTGGGCATCCAGGAAGGCGCGGCTCATGCGCAGCGCCTCGCCGAGGTCGGCCTGCGCCGCCTCGGTGGCACTGCCACTGCGCGGGCCGCGCGGCAGGCCGCCGGCCGGGCCTTGCGGCGCACGACCGCCGCCCATCTCGCCCCGGCCACCGCCGCCCCCGGCGCCGCTCGGGCCGCCGCGGTGTTGGTCCTGCGCATGCCAGCCGTCCGGCGCAAGCGTGCCCGACAGCGCAGCATGCGACAGGCTCGGCAGGCGCAGCAGCCAGGCCGCGCCGGGGCTGAGGCTGTCGAAAGCGCGACGCCGCTGAGCGGGGTCAGTGACCAGGCCCAGCGCGTCGCCGTCAGCATCGCTCGTGATGATCAGCGCCGGCGGTGTGCCGGGCACCGCGGTCATCGGCGGCGGGCTGATCGCGATGACCGCGCGCGGCTGCCAGCCCCCGGCCTCGCCGCCCAGTGCCAGCACCGCCTGCGCACCGATCTCGTAGCCGGCCAGCGCGGTGCGCTGCCAGTCCAGGGGCACGCCGGCCAGGCTGGGGGACGCCCGCAACGCCTGCAGCAGGCGGCCGAGCGCGGCTTGACGGTCGGCCTGCTGGGCGGCGCCATAGTGCCGCTCGCCCAGCGCGCGGAACTCGCCCGTGCGGGCCAGCGGCGAGCGCCAGGCCGCGGCATCGTCTTCCAGGGGTTGCACGCCCAGCACCGCATAGCCCGCCTGTGCCCAGGCGGTGGCCCAGCGCTGGCCGCTGTCGCCCTCCTGCCCGATGCCGGGCAGATAGATCACCACCGGCAGCGGCCCGCTGGCCGAGGCGCTGCGCGGCAGGGTCACGCGCCGGCCCTGCACCTCGACGCTGGCCAGCGCCAGGTTGAGGGTCCGCGTGGCCGTTTCGACCCAGGGCCGCGGAGCCGGCGGGCCGCTGGCGCACCCGGCCAGGGCGAGTGTCAACGTGGCAAGGAGGCGTGGCGTGGCGGGCGAGCGGCGTGCAGGCATGGCGGCGGCAGCATAGCCAAGCCGTGTCGCTGGTTTGTGTCTCGCGCGGGTTGAGGCGCGGGGGCCTTGCCTGACACCTCAGGCAAGGAAGTCAGGCCGGAGGGTCCCAAGGCAAGGCGTCGGCGGCGGCGGGCTGAGCGGCCGCCTGCTGCCGGTGGCGGCGCGCCTCGGCTGCCATTTCCTCCAGCAGCGCCAGCGTGCGGCCCGGGACGACCGGCTTGTGGGCCACGCGGATGTCCTGCAGGCCCACGTCGGCCTGGCGGATGTTCAGGTCGCCGGTGAACAGGGTGGCGGCCACCGGTGTGGGCACCCGGCGGCGGACCAGCTCGATCGCGTCCAGCCCATTGGGCATGCCGACGCCGAGGTGGTAGTCGGCAATGATGCAGTCGACTTCCTCGCCGGCCATGTCGTCGAGCTTGTCCTGCAGCTCGGCCACGCTCTGGCAGGCCAGGGGCACGCAGCCCCAGCCGCGCACCATGCTGTCCATGCCGCGCAGCACCGGTTCGTCGTTGTCCACCAGCACCACGCGCAGCCCGACCAGCGAGCGGCTGACCATCGAGGGCCGCGGCAGGGTCGTGGCCGGCGTGCCCGCCGCGCCTTGCGGGCCGGTGCAGGGCACCGAGATGCGGAACTCGCTGCCCACGCCGGGCCGGGAGTCGACCTGGATGGACAGGTCCAGGAGCTGGGCGGTGCGCTTGACGATGGCCAGGCCCAGCCCAAAGCCCTGGGCGGACTGGTGTTCACGGTCCAGGCGGACGTACTCGTTGAAGATCTCGCCGAGCTTGTCGTCCGGAATGCCGCGGCCGCTGTCGGCCACATGAACCCACAGCTCCTGCTCGCTCTTGCGCGAGGTGTAGACCTTCACGTGCCCCTGGTCGGTGTAGCGGATGGCGTTGCTGACGAAGTTGGCGAGCACGTTGTAGAAGAGCGCGATGTCGGTCTCGATCTTGAGGTCGAGCGTGCTGCTGCAGTCCAGCATCAGGTGTTTGCGCCGGGCGTCGACCGCGAACTCGCGCCGCAGCCGGTCCATCAGCACCCGCACGCTCTCCGTCCCCATCTTCACGTTGACCGTGCCGGCATCCAGCCGGGAGATGTCGAGCAACATGGCCAGCGAATGGGCCAGGGAACGCACCACGGCGCCGATGTCGCTGATCTGGCTGCGGAATTCGGTGGTGCCGGGGTCGATGCGCAGCCGCTCGACCATCATGCCCAGCGCGTGCACCGGCTGGCGGACCTCGTGGCTGACCGTCCCGAGGATGCGGATGCGCGAGCTGGTGGACTCCTGCAGCTCGCGACTGCGGGCGCGCAGGGCCTCGGCAGTGTCTCGGTGTCGGGCTCGCTCGTCTCGGTGGGCCTGCAGGCGTGCACGGGCATGGCGCGACACAGCGATGCAGGCCAGCGCAGCCAGCGCGAGTGCCGCCAGGGCCGGCATGTGAGTCGCGTCCGCCCCGGGGGGCGAGGCGGGGCTTGGGGCCAGCAGCAGTGACACGGCCGCCCCGGCCAGCAGGGCCAAGGCAAAGGCACAGCCGGCAGCGGGCCGCCGGGCCATGCCGGCTGCGGTGGTGGCCGCGATCACGCTGACCAGCAGCGCGCCGGCCTGCGCGGCGGCTGAGTCGCGCAGCAGCCACAGGGGCAGGGCGGCCAGCGCGCCCGCTGCGGCGGACAGCCAGGGCACGACCGAACGCGGCAGCCCGACGAGCGGCGCGGGCGCGCCCTGCGGCTCGGCATGCGGGGGGGCGGGCGGGGTGTCAGGTTGCATCGGGCTTGCCCTGGGTGACGGTGGGGACCTCGGCCGGAAGGTCTCGGATGGATCTCGGGCGCATGCCCTCGGTGGCGCGGCCGATGAGCCAGGCGAGTTCGTGCAGGCTGGGCGGCGGGGTGAGGTCGCTGTCGAGCTGCAACCGGCTTCGCGCCGGAAAGGCCAGGCCGTCCATCGGCACGCCGAGCATGCCGATGACCACGGCCGGCGAGTCGCCGTAGGCGGCTTCCAGGGCGGTGTAGGCGGCGAGGTTCTCCTGCGGGCTGCGCATGGCCAGCACGATCACCTGGGGCCGGCACCAGGCCGCGTACTCGGCCAGGCCGCCGAGCTGCAGATGCCAGTGCGGCTCGACCCACATTTCGTACAGCAGATCGGCCAGCTCGCGGCGCAGCGCCGTGGTGTTGCACACCACCAGCACGCGCGGCAGGTCGTAGGGCGTGTCCTGCGGCATGTCACAGCATCGGGTTGGGTTCGGTCGGCGCGAACAGGCGCTCGACGTGGGTCGCGCTGCTGATGTCACTGGCGGTGAGCATCATCGAGACAAGGTCCGGCGCGCGGCCGATGCGGGTCTGCAGTTGCCGTGCGTGCGCCTTGAAGTCGGCCAGGCGGGCCATCACGGCGTCGAAGCTTTCCACCAGGCTGCGCCCTGAGCCGAACGAGTTGGCCGCCTGCCGGTGCACCTCGGCCAGGGCCGTCTGCGTGCGGCCGAAGCACCAGTCGGTGAGGTCGGTATCGACCGAGCTGAGGCGTGCGCGGATGGCCGGCGTGCCGCGCTCGCCGGCGCGGAAGGCGACGTCGGTGCGGTCGGTCAGCACGAGGTCGCTGAGGGTCAGCACTTCGTCTTCCAGCGCCCACAGCAGCGGCGGCAGGAAGACCACCGTGAGCCCGCCGAGCGAGCTGGTGCCCGGCTGCCCGGGCACGCGCGAGAAGATGGGGGCGATGTGCTGCTGCAACTCGCCGTACTCGATGAAGAGGCAGTGCGTGGTCTCTCCTTCGATCAGGCTCTGCAGCCATTTCGGCCAGGCGATGGAGGGGCTGGCGCTGAGGTAGAGGCTGCGCTCGCCGCTGATCAGGTCGCTCGGCAGGCCCAGCAGGCTCAGCAGGCTGGCGCGCGCGGCCAGCGTGCTGTGCGGGCTGTTGCGCAGCAGGTGGCTGTGGCCAAAGCTGCGGATGAGGCCGGCGGTCTGGGGGGAGTCGCCCAGATGCAGGTCGAAATGGCGGTGGGTCTGGGTCTGCGAGCGCAGCAGGATGGGCGTGCCCGCGCCCTGGGTGGACCACGGCGCATGCAGTGAGTAGCGGTTGCCGCTGGTCGGCTGGCTGAAGTAGCGCGCCATGTAGGCCGCCGGCGGCACGGCGCCGAAGAGGTCGACGAGGTTGCGCGCAGCGCCCACGTTGCGGGCCAGCCGGTGGTCGAGCACTTCGACCTGGCCGAGGTGCTGGATGACGACGCGCGGGTCCAGGTGGGCCTGTGCCACGGACAGGGCCGGCACGTCGTGGCAGAACAGCCGTACGCGCATGCGGTGCTCGGCCAGGCCTCGGGCCAGCTGAAGGCCGAACCAAGGGCCGCAGCTGTCGTCGGAAGAGTAGAAAAGATCCCAAATCTCAGTGGTGTCCATGGTCGGCCCGCTGTTGTCTGTTTCGTGCCCGCCGTGGTGCGCGGCGCACAGGTCGGCCGAGACAGTAAGGGCTCGATGGGGGGGCCGGGAATAAAGCGACGAGTCGACGCCTTTCAGGAACGAAACCATCGCCCAGGACATTGGGCGCTGGGGCGGGCGCGGCACCCGGCCCGCCCCGCGCAGGCGGACCGCCCCGGCCCCCGGTCGCGGCCTGGTCCCAGGGGAGGGATTGACTCGTTCCATGCAGCACCCGGGTAGTGTCTGGAAAGCCGTGGCTTGTCGGTTTGTGCCGGGGCGGGGCGGGTGGGCGGGCATCGTGGCGGCACTTTTTCGATGAGGTCGCCATGCAGTCCTTGCCCATTCCCCACACCCAGATCCTGCCGTTATCTGCCTATCGCGACGCCCAAGGAGGCGCCGCCCGCCGTGCCGGCGCACCCCGCCCGGTGCCCGGGGAGCCCGGCCTGCTGCCGTTCGACAAGCCGCTGCCGCCCGATGACGGCCAGCCGCTGTCCGAGGTGGACCACGGCCGCGTCATCGATGCCGCGCAGGAGGCGATCAGCGCGGCCCTGGCCGGCGACCGCG
>VFQR01002547.1_pt1 | contig 11437 bp, 17 predicted proteins | sample 3512321 | NCBI WGS metagenome assembly VFQR01 (sample SAMN10412374, study PRJNA504923) | tailings metagenome | isolation source: Relicate 3 Philex TSF1 revegetated site | place: Philippines: Tuba, Benguet | collected 2017-08-29
CTGCGGCTGCTGGAGCGCAGCAACCAGCGCTACGCCCCCCAGGACCTCGAGATCTACTTCGACGACATCGTCGACAAGAGCGAGCGCATCTGGGACCTCCTCGAGAACTACAAGGAGGTCGGGGAGGCGCTCGAGGCCACGAACGAGTCGGTGCTGAGCCACCGGGTGAACGACATCCTGCGCGTGCTCACCGCGATCAGCGTGGTCGTGCTGCCGCTGACCCTCGTCGCGAGCATCTTCGGCATGAACGTCGGCCTGCCCGGGGGCGGCAACCCCGAGGCGGGGTCGTCCCTCTCCTTCTGGCTCGTCATGGGCTTCATGCTGGCGCTGCTCGTCGGCATGGTCGCCTACTTCCGGCACAAGCGGTGGCTGTAGGCGGACCGCCCCCGCAGCGGGGGCCCGACATCATGTGGTCCCCGTGGCGTATGGCCTACATCGCGGCCGAGAACGACCACGGCTTCGAGGGCCCCGCGTGCGTCTTCTGCGACCTGCCGAAACGTCAGGACGACGAGCACACCTACATCCTGTACCGTGGCGCCCGCGCGTTCGTGATCATGAACCTGTACCCGTACAACAACGGGCATCTCATGGTCGTGCCGTACGCGCACGTGGACTCGATCACGCACCTCGACGAGGCCACGCTGACCGAGATGATGGTCCTGATGCAGCGCGCGCAGGCGGTCGTCGGGGAGGCGATGCGTCCGCAGGGGTTCAACATCGGCGTCAACCAGGGGCGCGCCGCCGGCGCGGGCATCGCGGACCACGTCCACATGCACCTGGTCCCGCGCTGGGTCGGGGACACCAACTTCATGCCGGTACTGGGAGACGTTCGCGTGATGCCGCAGCACCTCGACGAGACCTACGCCCTCCTCCTCCCGGGGTTCCAGGCATGACCATCGACCCCGGCGTCTTCAAGGCGTACGACGTCCGCGGGCTCTACCCGCAGGAACTCGACGAGGACGGCGCCGAGGAGGTCGGGGCGGCGTTCATCGCCGTGACCGGCGCGACGCGCGTGGCCGTGGGCCACGACACGCGCCTCTCCTCCCCCTCCGTCGCCGCGCGTTTCGCCCAGGGCGCGGCCGCCGCGGGCGCCGACGTCACCGAGCTGGGGCTCTGCGCCACCGAGATGCTCTACTTCGCCGTCGCCGACGGCGGGTACGACGCCGGGGCCTGCATCACCGCGAGCCACAACCCGCCGCAGTACACCGGCGCCAAGATGGTCACGGCGGGCGCCCTGCCGCTCTCCGGCGACACGGGCATCGGCGAGGTGGGGCGCATCGCGATGGCCGGCGCGCCGCGCGCGGCCACGCCGGGCGCGCGCACGACGGACGACACGCTCCTGCCGCGGTTCGTGGCCGCCTGCATGGCCTTCGTGGACCCCGACGCGATCCGCGGGCTGCGGGTCGTGACCGACTCGGCGAACGGGATGTCCGGCCTCTACCTGCCGCCGGTGCTGGAGCGCCTGAACATCGAGGCGATCCCGTACTTCCTGGAGCTCGACGGGCGCTTCCCGAACCACGAGCCCAACCCGCTCCTGCCGGAGAACCGCGAGTTCATCATGGCCAAGGTGCGCGAGCACGGGGCCGACCTGGGCATCGCGTTCGACGGCGACGCGGACCGCTGCTTCTTCATCGACGACACCGGCGAGTTCGTGGCCGGCGACTTCCTGACGGCCCTCCTCGCCCGGCACCTGCTGGGCCGCGGCGGCCCGGGGACGGTCGTCTACGACCTGCGCGCCTCCTGGGCCGTGCGCGACACGATCATCGCCGCCGGGGGCACCCCCGACATGCACCGCGTGGGTCACGCCTTCATCAAGCGCCGCATGCGCGAGGTGGACGCGGTCTTCGCCGGCGAGGTGAGCGGCCACTACTACTTCCGCGACTTCTCCTTCGCCGACACCGGCCTGGTGCCGGCGCTGCTCGTGCTGGAGATGGTCGCCTCGACCGGGCGGAAGCTCTCGGACCTGGTGGCCGAGTTCCGCGACCGGTACCACATCTCCGGCGAGATCAACTCCACGGTGGACGACGCCCCCGCCGCCATCGCGCGCATCCGCGAGCGGTACTCGGACGGCGTCCAGACGGAGGTCGACGGCCTCTCGGTGGACTACGACGACTGGCACTTCAACGTGCGCTCGTCGAACACGGAGCCGCTGCTACGCCTCAACCTGGAGTCGCTGGTCTCCGAGTCGGACATGGAGCGCCGCCGCGACGAGGTGCTCGAGGTGATCCTCACCGCGTGACCGACGCCGTGGCCGCCATCGCGGCCGAGGACCTGGAGATCCGCTACCACGGGGGCCCGCAGCCCGCCGTGCAGGGCGTGACCTTCACCCTCGCGCCGGGCGACGGGCTGCTCGTGACCGGCGCGGCCGGATCGGGCAAGACCAGCCTCCTGCGGGGGATGCTCGGCATGGTCGAGCACCGTGGCGACCTCCGCATCCTGGGTCTTCCCGTCGGCGACCCGGCCGCTCGGCGCCGGGTGGGCTACGGCCCGCAGGGCCAGGGCTTCGCGGGCGGGCTGCGGGTGGGCGAGGCCGTGGGCGAGGCGCTCGCGGCCCGGGGCGCGCCGCGCGCGGCCTCCGGCGCCGCCCTGGAGGCGGCCGGCCTGCAGTTCGTGGCCGGGTGGCGCACACGCCGCCTCGACGCCGAGGGCTGGCGCCGGCTGTCCCTCGCCCTCGCCGTCGCCGGCGAGCCGGACGTGATCGTGCTGGACGACCCGTGGCTCCTGCCCGACTCCCTCACGGCGATCACCGCGGCCCGGGCCCGTGGCGCGGCCGTGCTGGTGGCCGCGGAGCGCCCCGCCGGGCTCGCGCCGGCCCTCGGTCGGCGCCTCGCCCTCATCGACGGGCGGGTGCGATGAGGTTCTTCGCCCTCGCCCCCTACGAGCTGCGGCGCGTGCTGCGGCGCCCGTGGGTGCAGGTGGCCGCCGCCGCGGGCATCGCCGTCGCGGTCGCCGCGATCATCGTCGCCGCGACGCACGAGGACCTCGCCCGCGAGGACTCCCTGCGCCGCAGCGCCGCCTCGCTCCTGCTGCTCGGCGGGCTCGCCGTGGCCGTGTGCCTCGGTTCGGCCGCCCTCAACCGGGACGCCCACGGGGGGCACCTGGGGATGCTGCTCGGCAACGGCGCCTCCCGGCCCCAGCTCGTGGGCGGGTCGCTGGGCGCCCGGCTGCTCGTGCTGCTCCTGGTCGTCGCCGCGTGGACCGCCGTGATGCAGATCGGCTCCGTCGCGCTCGGCATGGGCCTCGACGGCCCGCTCGCCGTCCACGCGCTCGCCGTCGCGGAGGGCCTGGCCCTGGCGATGATCGCCTGCGCCGCCGCGAGCGCCGTCGTGGCACCGGTCGCCGCCGGCATCTTCGGCCTGTCCGTCTACGTGATCGCGCAGGCCTCGGTGAACCTGAAGGCCGCCGCCGACCAGGACCTCATCGGCACCGCCGACACGGCCGTCACCGCGCTCTACCGCATCGGCCCCCGGGCGGTCACGTCGCCGATGATCGCCGACCTCCAGCTCCGCGACGTGGCCGGCCCCGCCGCCCCCCGGATCGAGATCAACGACAATACGGTCTTCGTCCCCGCCGCCGGGTGGGACACGGTCCTCTGGACGCTCCTCTGGTGCGTCCTCATCGCGTTGCTCTGCATCGCCGGCATGAGGCGCCGCCCCGTCAACTAGGGGTGGTGTGCACTTGTACGTGGGCACCCACGTACAAGTGCACGTTAACGGCGAAAGCCCTGCTCAGGGGTTCGGATCTTTATGAGGGTCCGCGTCGTCGCGCAGGATGATCGGGGCGCCCTGGGCCAGGCGGCCGTCGCCGGCGGCGCGGATCAGCTCCTTCAGCACGGCCCCCACGTCGGGCGCCGGCATCGGCGGGGCGGGTGGGGGCTCCGGGGGCGGCGGCGGGGTCGGGTGGCCGACGAGGGCGACGGGGCCGCGACGACCGGGGGCGTGGAGCACCTCGGCCCACCCACCGGCGGGTGGGCCGGCGTCGTCGCCGTCCCAGGCGAGTGACGCGGTCGCCTCGAAGGGGTCGCCCTCCGACGGGTGGACGCGCAGCGTCAGCAGCCACTCGTCGCCGTCGCGGCGGACGACGGACAGCACCTCGGCCCGCGCGGGACGGCCCCGCTCCCGCAGGCGCGCGAGGCGCCGGTCGCGGGGGCTCCGCATCGGTCGGGCTAGGCGGCCACCCCGTCGCGGGTGACGCGGTCGTACAGCGTCCCGCGCTCCGCCGGGCGCTTGCCGCCGGCGTTGATGAGGGTGCGCATGCGGTCCTCGGACAGGCCGAGCGGCGTCTGGACCGTCGTGGCGTGGGCGATCCGCTCCTCGGTGAGCGTGCCCGACAGGTCGTCGAGGCCGTAGGTCAGGGCCTCGGAGGTGACCTCCTCGCCCAGCATGACCCAGTGGCCCTTCACGTGCGGGAAGTTGTCGAGGAAGAGGCGCCCGACGGCGATCGTGCGGAGCTTCTCCTCGCGGGACGGGCCCGGGAGGTACGCGAAGTCCGTGTTGCCCGGCAGGAAGGGCAGCGGGATGAACGCCTGGAAGCCGGCGGTGTCGTCCTGCAGCTCGCGCAGCTCGCGCATGTGGTCGACCTGCTCCTCGGGCGTCTCGAAGTGCCCGAACAGGAGGGTCGCGTTCGTCCGCAGGCCCTGGGCGTGCGCCTCGCGGTGCACGGCGAGCCAGACCTCGGACGGGACCTTGCGGTCCGCGATGATCTTCCGCACCCGCTTCGAGAACACCTCGGCCCCGCCACCCGGCATCGTGTCGTGGCCGGCGGCGCGCAGGCGCTGGAGCGCCTCGGCGTGGGAGACCTTGGACACGCGGGCGATGAAGTCCACCTCGACGGCCGTGAGGGCCGTGAGCGAGACGTGCGGGAGGGTGGCCTTCAGCTCGGAGAAGAGCTCCTCGTAGTACGGGAGGTCGTACTCCTTCGTCATGCCGCCGACGATGTGCAGCTCGGTGATGCCGAGCTCGGAGAGCTGCACGGCGCGGTCCACGAGCTGGTCGACCGAGTACGCGTAGGCGCGCTCGTCCTTCTCGGTCCACACGGCGAACGCGCAGAACCCGCACCCGACGACGCAGATGTTGGTCGGGTTGAGGTGCGCGTTGACGTTGTAGGTGATCTCGTCGCCGTAGCGGCGACGGACCACGGCGTCCGCGGCGGCGCCGAGATCCTCCAGCGGCGCCTCGTGGTACAGGGTGACGGCCTCGTCCGGCGTGATGCGCTCGCCGTCGGCCGCTCGCGAGAGGATGGCGTCGATCATCCCGGTCAGGTTACCAGGGGCTTACGACACGATGATCGGACAGGCGTCCCGCGCTAGTCTGGACGGGTGGCAGAGCACGCGCTGAAGGAGTGGGCCGTGGCGGTCGCGGCCCTCGCCGCGGGCGACCAGGTGCTGATCGTCCGCAAGGGCGGCATCGGGGAGAAGCGCTTCGAGCTCCCCCACCCGGCCTTCTACCTCTTCCCCACCTACGCCCACCAGCGGCCCGAGCTGGTGAAGCCCGCGGCCCGCGAGCGCTTCGCCGACCCGCTGGCCCTGCGCGAGGACCCGGAGCGCCTGCCGCTCGCGGTCTACGCGCAGCTCGTGGGCTCCCACCCGATCGCCGACCCCGACGCCCTCGCGGCCATCGACCACCTACACGTCCTCACGGCGGACTACGCCGAGGAGCGCCTGCGCTGGCGCCGCAAGCACCCGCTGTGGGCAGCGGTGCTGCGCGTCTGGACCGTCGAGGACCCGCCGGTGCTCGACGCGCTCGAGCACGGGGGCTGCGTGAGCTGGGTCGACCTGCCGGAGTCGATCGGCGCGCCCGGCGCCATGACCCCGGCGCTCGACGACGAGGCCTTCGCGCGGGCGTCCGCCGACGTGGAGGCCGCCCTCGCGGCGGCAGGGGTGACCGGGTGAGCCTGGTGCACGTCCTGGTCTGCCGGGGCCCGGACTGCCTCTCGCGGGGCGCGCAGGAGGTCTACACCGCGATGGCGGCCGAGACGCACCGGCACGGCCTCTCCGACGAGGAGGTCGTGCAGAGCGTGTGCGGCTGCGTCGGCCCGGTGTGCGGGTCGGGGCCCGTGGTCTGCTGCTACCCGACGGGGGCCTGGTACACCGGCGTGACGCCGGACGACGTGCCCGAGATCGTCCAACACGACATCGCCGGCGGCCGGGTCGTCGAGCGCCTCGAGGCGCGCCGGGTGGAGGGAGCCGCATGAGCCACGCCGAGGCCTTCGACGGCCTGCTCGCCGAGCAGCCCGCCGACTGGGCGTTCTTCGACGTGTACGTGACCCTCGACGACGCGCGGCGGCTCGCCGAGGCCCGGGTCGCGCTCGCGCGCGCCAACGCCCGGCCGCAGAAGGGCCCGGGCGAGCACGACTTCGAGATCACCGTGGCGAACACCCACGGCCACGGCGCCCGCGCCGGGGTCGTCCGCTCCGCCCTGCGCACCCTCGACGGCCTGGACATCACGGGCCGCACCTGGGCGGGCGTCACGCGCTCCACGCTGCGCCCCGCGCCGCCGCACCGCTACGGCCCGTAGGGGCCCGGCGTGCTGCGCGACGAGGAGGACCTCCAGCTCCTGGCCGAGCTCGCCGGGGTGCTCGACCAGACCGTGAGCTCGGCGGGCCTGTCGGCCGGCTCCTACCTCGTGCTGCGCGAGCTCGTCGCCCACCCCGGGCCGAACCCGGTCACCTCCATCGCGGAGCGGCTGGACGCCGACCCCGAGGAGGTCGCCCCGCTGTGCTCGCGCCTCATCGACCTGCGCATGGCGTCGGTGGCGGGCTCGGGCGTGGAGATCACCGAGAACGGACTCGGCAAGGCCGCGACGATCGAGCGGGACGCCAACGAGGCGATGCGCGCGTACGTCGTGGACCGCCCCCACACGGCCACGGTCTACGGCCTGGTCGCCTCGATGCAGGCCGGCCGGTTCACGGTGGAGGACCTGCTCGAGTTCCTTGCCGAGGGCCCGACGACCGAGGACGAGGGGTGACGAACCCGCGGGACATCGTCCCGCTCGTGATGGTCGCGGCCATCGTCGTGCTCATCGTGGTCCTGATCGTCCTGAAGAACCGCGCCAACCGGTGCCGGCGGGACGACCTCTAGTAGCGCAGGGCGCTCTCGCCGAGCGCCGACCACACGTCGAGCTTCGTGCGGACCCGCTTGATCACCTCATCCGTGAACTCGTCCATCGCCGCGCCCCCGCCGAGGTCGGCGGTCCGGATGCCCTCGGCGATCGCCTCGAGCGCGCCCTCGTAGATCGCCCGCGAGACGACCGGCGCCTGACCGTCGCCCATGTACGGGATGACGGACGCGCCGGCCAGGATCATGGCGAGCGGGTTCGCCACGTTCTTGCCCTGGAGGGTCGGGGCGGTGCCGTGGGGCGCCTCGGCCATCACGGCGCTCGCCGAGAACGACTCGTCGAACGCCAGGAGCTGGGACTCGGCGCCCGCGATCGATCCGAAGAGCTGCAGGATCATGTCCGAGAGGCAGTCGCCGTCGCGGTTGAGGGCCGGGACCACGAGCGCGTCGCCCGAGTGGCTCACGAGGGCCGCGTAGAGCGCGTCGATGAGGATCGGCCGGTAGCGCACGTCGGGGTGCCGCTCGGCCGCCGCGTCGAGCTCCTCCTTGAGCATCCCCTCGTACACCGGGGACACGGTCCACTTGGGCCCGCCGAAGACCGTCGCGTGCATGCGCCGGGCCTGCTGGAACGCGAACTCGGCGACGGCGCGGCAGGTGCGGCGGGAGATGCGCTCGACGCGCCAGGCGAGCTCGTCCTCGCCCTCGCCCTCCCGGTACTCGCGGGCGTTGTACGCGTCGTCGACCGCCATCCGCACCACGGAGATCGGGGCGTGGATGCCGCCCAGCGGGCGGACGCCGGACAGCCGCCGGCCGGTGCGGATGATGACCTTGCCGCCGATCGCCTCGCGCAGCAGCGCGTTGGGGCTGCCGACGTCGCCGGCGCCCTCCGGGGTGATCGTCGCGGCCTTCAGGCCGAACCCGTGGCGCAGGGTCGCCTCGGCCGCCTCGAAGACGACGGCGTTGCGGGTGGCGCGCCGGTTCTCCAGCGACAGGTCGTACCGCTCGAAGGCGAGCGGGAGGCCGGTGACCTCCGGGTCCAGCACGCGGAGCGCCTCCTCCAGCAGCTCCTGGCCGGTCTGGTCCCCCTCCATCACCACAAGGGTGCGCGGCTCCACGGGGGCGAGTATAGACCGGGCCCTACGGCCCCCCGGGCGCCTGTTCCTCCATGACGTACACGCGCACGCCGGGCTCCTTGCCGAGCCGCGCCGCGAGGTCGCCGAGCACCTCCCGCACCGCGGGCCGGGCGGCGTACCCGGCGGCGTCGGCGGCGTCGTCCCACTCGGCGAGGCAGCCGTACTCGCCGCGCTCGGGGGCCGCGAACAGCACGTGGCGGCGGGCCCCGTGGGCCGCCACCGCGAGGCGGGCGGCGATCGCCCGGGCCTCCTCCAGCGTCCCCGGGCCCAGCCGGAACGCGACCTCGGTGCCGTGGAGGCTCACGGCCCCGGCGCCTCGGCGAGCCGCGTGATGTGCGCGGCGGCCATCTCGTCGGCGCCCTCCCGGCAGTCCGGCAGCGCGGCGGCCAGCTCGTCGGCCAGGCGCCTCCCGGCGCCCGCCCGGCCCGCGGCGCGCTCGAGCTCGCCGAGGGCCTCCAGGAACTCGCCGTCGAGGGTGTCCTGCACGGCCACGAGCGGTTCCGAGAGGCGCACGAAGCGGGCGTAGGCGCCCACGAGGCGCTCCTGCAGGGCGACCGCGCGGTCGAGGTCGGGCATCGAGGCGAGGGCCCGCAGGGGCTCCTCCCGCCAGGCGACGAGGTCGAGCGCCCGCGAGGCCACCGTCCCGATCGGGGCCAGCACGCCCTCCGGGTCGCGCCCCAGGGCGAGCACCCGCCCGGCGGCGACCGCGAGGGCACGCAGCGCGTCCGCGTCCACCAGCCCCTCGACGTGCTCCCACAGCAGGCTCGCCTGGGCGGCCTCGCGGGCACGGGCGCCGTCGCCCTCGGCCCGCATGTCGCCGGCCAGGCACAGGAAGGCCGGCCCCTCGAAGGCCGCGACGTACCCGCGGCGGCCGGGGGCCGCCTCCACGGCGCGCACCCCGAGCGGGGGGCGCCCCGCGACCGCGCTGGCCGCCTCGCGCGCGCGTCCCAGGTCCTCCACGAGGGCGGCGATGGCGGCGTCCGCGGGCGCGTCGGTCACGCCGCAAGCGTTGCAGACCGGGCGGGGGGAGCGCCGGGCCGCGCGCGTACACTCGCCCGATGGCCCCGGCCGCCGCATGCCCGCCTCCACCGCCCCTCGTCCTGCCCGGCCTCGCCGGGCTCGCCGACGTGCTGGAGGACGCCCTGTCGCGGCGCACGCCGCGCGAGGAGCCCGGCCCCGGGCGGCGCGCCGCGGTGCTCGCCGTGCTCTACGAGCAGGACGGCGTGCCGCACATCCTGCTGACCAAGCGGTCCGACGACCTGCCGTCGCACCCGGGCCAGATCTCGCTGCCCGGCGGGGTGATCGAGGACGACGACGCCTCGCCGCGCGACGCCGCCCTGCGCGAGACCGAGGAGGAGGTCGGCATCCCGCGCGGCGCGTTGCGCGTGATCGGCGTGCTGGACGACGTCCACACCATGGCGTCGAACTTCGTCATCCGGCCGTTCGTGGCCGTGCTCGGCCAGCCGATGGCCGCCGTGCCGAGCGACGCCGAGGTCGCCCGCATCCTCCACGTCCCGGTGTCCGACCTGCTCGCCGCCGACGCCGCGCTGCCGCCGGATCCGGCGCCGCTCGCGCTTCGTTACCCCCTGGCGGGGGAGGACGTGTGGGGCGCCACCGCCCGGATCCTCCGGATCCTGAGCCGGGTGGCGCGGTGTGCCCTCAGGCCGGAGGCGGTTCCACCGTCGGGGGGCGCAGCGGCAGATCGGGGTCGCTGACCCCGCCGCTCTCCCCCTGGTGGCCGAGGTGGTCGAGCCGCGCCAGGTGGCGCTGCAGCTCGGCCTGGCGGGGGTGGTCCGGCGGCAGCGCGTCGGCGTAGAGCCGCACGCGGTCCCGGATCTGGAAGGCGAAGTGCGGGGTGGCCGCGCCGACGAGCTGCGCGAGCTCGTCCTCGTCGGGCACCGGGTGGACGTGCTGGAAGACCGGCATGGGGTGCAGGGTACCAGCGGCCCCGGCGGGGGTACGATGCGCCATGGGCGGCATGCGGAGGGCGCTGCTGGGCCTGTGGCTGGAGGTCCGGGTGATCCCGGTCCTGCAGTGGTCCTTCACCGCCATCACCCTGGGCACGGCGCTCGCCTGGGCGGACGGCGGGGGCGTCTCGGTGCCCGGCTACCTCGTGGCCGTGACGATCGGCGTGCTGCTGCAGGGGCTCGTGGCCCACGCCGTCAACGAGATCGCCGACTGGCGCTCCGGCACCGACCGCGACCCCGCGCCGCGGGTCATCAGCGGCGGCTCCAAGGTGATCGCGTCCGGCCTGCTCGGCCCGCGGGCGCTAGCCGTCGTGGCCGTCGCCGCCGCGGCCCTCGCCGCCGCGCTCGGCGTGGCCGCCGCGGCGCAGTGGGGCTGGGTGCTCCTGCTCTATGGAGCGGGTGGCCTGGCGGGGGCGGTGCTGTACACGCTGCCGCCGGTGCGGGCGGCGTACCACCCGTTCGGCGGCGAGGCGATCGCGTTCGCGTGCGTCTGGGGCTGCACGACGGGCGCCTACCTGCTCCAGCGCGGCGAGATCACCGGCGGCGTCGCGCTCGCCGGGCTCGCGTACGCGGCCTTCTGCGTCGCGATGCTGATGATGCACCACTACCTCGACCGCGCCCCCGACAGCCGCGCCGTGCCGCCCAAGACGACCACCATCGTCCACCTCGGCCCGTCCGGGCGGCGCTACGCGGTGGCGTGGGCCCTCATCGCCCTCGCCGGCTCCGGCCTGGCGACGGCCCTCGTCGACCCCGCCTTCGCCGTGGCCGCCGCGGCCTCGACGGCCGCCCTCGTCCCCCACCTCTCCGCCGACCCGGACGACCCCGCCTCGGTCACCCGCAACGAGCTCGCGGTGATCCTCCTGGGGATGGCCGGGGGCCTCGGCACCGCGGCCGTCCTCGCCCCGCCCCTGGCCTGGGCGCTCGTGCCGGTGGTCGTGCTGGTGCCCCTGGAGCTGCGCCTGGCCGGCGCCGCCCACCGCGACCTCATGACCGCCCGCGCCGCGGCCGCCGCCGCGGCCCCCCGGAGGCCGTGACGGTCCCCGCGACCTTCCCGCTCCGAGCGGTCTCCGTGGCCCCGGCGGGACGGCCCCGCGAAGTGGCCTGGGTTATCATCTGGCGCCACGAACGACGGGTTGGACGCACGCTTCGATGGCGATGAGAGACGACGACAAGCTGGTCCGCCAGCTCTCCCTGGTGGCCTTCCTGATGTCGCAGCAGCGACCGGTCACGGCCGACGAGATCCACGAGGCCGTGGAGGGCTACGGCGGCATGACCGAGCAGGC
>VFQR01002548.1_pt1 | contig 11414 bp, 10 predicted proteins | sample 3512321 | NCBI WGS metagenome assembly VFQR01 (sample SAMN10412374, study PRJNA504923) | tailings metagenome | isolation source: Relicate 3 Philex TSF1 revegetated site | place: Philippines: Tuba, Benguet | collected 2017-08-29
GTTGTACCTCTCTATAATCCTCAGACGCAGCAGTATTTGATTGAAATGGCGGCGTTATTAGCACGTCAGTCAAAGGGTAAAATTGTACCGCTAGCGATCGCTACTGCTGCTGCTCACATGGATGCACCCCAGTTAGAAGCTTCTCTAGAACGCAGTGAACGATTATTAACAAAGGCCACCGCCCAAAGTCGAGTTTTGGGTGTAGCCGCAGAATCGGTGCTGCGAATTGATGATGCTTTTGCTCAGGGAATTAGCAGAGCTGCCCGCGAACAAAAAGCTAGTTTAATTGTTATGGGTTGGGGTAAACGTACTGGGCTGCGAGCAGTATTATTTGGTAATGTGGTAGATGGTGTACTTTGGGCAGCCCATTGTCCTGTAGCAGTAACACGTTTAGTGGAATCACCAAAAAAAATTCAGCGTATCCTAGTGCCAGTAGAAAATTTAACAGCACCGATATTGCAACCTGTACAATTTGCCCAGATGTTGGCACAAGCAAATCAAAGCCACATTACTGTACTGAATGTGTGCGATCGCCGCACTAGTTCCAGTAAAATTGCTTGGAGGCGATCGCACCTCTCGCTACTAGTATCTAAATTAGCTCTGCCCAATACCCCAGAAATTCAAATTATCGCTCATGAAAATGTAGCTCAAGCAATTTTGCAAGCAGCACGGTTATACGATTTAGTCGTTTTACCTTTTATCCGCAATCGCACTAGTCCTGGCGGGTTAGCCATTAGCGATGTCACAACTGAGTTAGCCAGACAACTCACCTGTTCCATTGTCATGCTTGGAGAACCACAACGCACTCAAACAAATGTAGTTATTTCTAATACATCTAATAACATTACGTCTGCTGTATGATATGAATCAGGAAACTAGTACCGCTGCATGGAAGTCAAAAGTTAAAACGCCATTTTGAATACAATACCTTCACCAAATCAAAAAATGTACTGATTCGTAGGTTGGGTTTCGCTTCTCTACGAGACGCTACGCGTAGCTTGCTTCCACGAAGTGGTACGCTCAACCCAACCTTGTATCTTAGAAAGAGTAGCGTCTCCTAGAGAAGGTATTGTGAATAGTCTGTTTATTTTTGCCATACTGTACTAGGGCTGCCTTGAGCTAGTCTGCCTCTGGCATGGCATAAAAAAATCTTGGCAACAAATGAATCGGCTCTAATGGCTATAGTGAAAACACTTTATTTGTTGAAGATTTGATGAACTTTAGATAAAAGATTGACACACTTTAGACAATGTTTGTTATTTTGCTAGTTAAATTATTAACAAAGCAGATAAAAACATAACAAAAGTACAAGCTTAAACAGTTTTTGATTAAGCGTTGTTCATTTTTATTTCTGTATTTTTGTGCCCAAGCTGGGTAACCTAAAAGATAAGTGCAATAAAGTAACTGGGAAACTATGAGAATTTTGGTCACGGGCGGTGCTGGGTTTATTGGTTCCCATCTCATCGACCGACTAATGAACGAAGGGCATGAAATAATATGCTTGGATAATTTTTACACAGGTCATAAACGTAACATTTTGAAATGGTTTGACCATCCGTACTTTGAATTAATTCGCCACGATATTACCGAACCAATTCGATTAGAAGTAGATCAAATTTATCATTTAGCTTGTCCTGCTTCTCCGGTACATTATCAGTACAACCCAGTCAAAACCGTTAAAACTAACGTCATGGGAACTCTGAATATGTTGGGGCTAGCCAAGCGCGTGAAAGCGAGGTTTTTCTTGGCTTCAACTAGCGAAGTATACGGAGATCCAGAAGTTCATCCACAAACCGAAGAATACAGGGGTAGCGTCAATACCATTGGTATACGCTCATGCTACGACGAAGGCAAAAGAATCGCTGAAACTCTGGCATTTGATTACTACAGGCAAAACAAAGTTGATATTCGAGTTGCTCGGATTTTCAATACATACGGGCCAAGAATGTTAGAAAACGATGGCCGGGTAGTGAGTAATTTTATAGTCCAAGCCTTGCGGGGTAATCCTTTAACGGTTTACGGTGATGGTTCGCAAACTCGGAGTTTCTGTTACGTTTCCGATTTGGTAGAAGGATTCATTCGGTTGATGAATGGAGATTACATCGGGCCGGTGAATCTGGGTAATCCTGGTGAATACACGATTTTACAATTGGCACAAGCTGTGCAAAACATGATTAACCCAGATGCACAGATTAAATTCGAGCCGCTACCTTCCGACGACCCCCGGCGTCGCCAACCCGATATTACAAAGGCGAAAACTTGGTTAAATTGGGAACCTACCATTCCTTTGCAAGAGGGGTTAAAACTAACAATAGAAGATTTCCGCGATCGCATGAACAGCGATGCTAAAAATTCAGCCTCATGAGCAGCACCTAGTCTTGCTCTCAAGTTTCCTGCAAGCTCATCCTATTTGGTAGCCGGTACTTTAGTGGCTGTGTTTCCTCTCGGTGTATAAGTGTCATATTGACTATTTCTTTTGTTAAACTAACGCTGAATCAAGCGAGGAGTTAAAAATGCGTGTTTGCGTAATTGGTACTGGTTACGTCGGTTTAGTTACAGGTGCTTGCTTAGCTCATATTGGGCATGATGTCATTTGCGTAGACAACAACGAAGAAAAAGTCAAATTAATGAAATCTGGTCAGTCTCCGATTTTTGAACCGGGACTTTCAGAAATCATGCAGTCTGCCATTCAAGCAGATAAAATTCATTTCACAAGTGACCTCGCTGCGGGAGTCGCCCACGGAGAAATTCTGTTTATTGCCGTAGGAACACCACCTTTACCAACTGGTGAGAGTGATACTCGCTACGTTGAAGCTGTAGCCCGTGGTATTGGGGCAAACCTCAACAATGGCTACAAAGTAATTGTGAATAAATCAACAGTACCCATTGGTTCAGGTGACTGGGTGCGGATGATTGTTCTAGACGGTATCGCTGAACGGCAGAAAACTTTGGTAGCCGCAGGTGGCGTATCTGAAGAAAAATCACCTGAGTTTGTCGCCGAGTTTGATGTCGTCAGCAATCCAGAATTTTTGCGCGAAGGTTCAGCAGTTTACGACACCTTCAACCCCGATCGCATTGTACTAGGAGGCAATAGTCCCAGGGCAATAGCCTTAATGGAACAACTGTATGCCCCAATTGTAGAACGCAAGCACGCAGCCGATCAATCTTTACCGCCAGTACCAATTTTGGCAACAGACCTCAGTTCGGCGGAAATGATCAAATACGCCGCTAATGCCTTTTTAGCCACTAAGATTAGTTTTATTAATGAAGTCGCTAATATTTGCGATCGCGTTGGTGCTGATGTTACCCAAGTAGCCAAAGGTATTGGTCTAGACTCCCGTATTGGTAATAAATTTTTACAAGCTGGTATTGGTTGGGGTGGTTCTTGCTTCCCCAAAGATGTCTCCGCCCTCATTCACACTGCTGATGACTACGGCTATGAAGCTGAATTACTCAAAGCCGCCGTCAACGTCAACGACCGCCAACGTTTAATTGCTCTGGAAAAACTCCAACAAGTCCTGAAAATCCTCAAAGGCAAAACTGTTGGGCTACTCGGTCTCACCTTTAAGCCTGATACCGATGATATGCGCGATGCTCCAGCACTCAACTTAATTGAACAGCTCAACCGACTAGGAGCCAAAGTTAAAGCCTACGACCCCATTGTTTCCCAAACAGGTATGCGTCATGGTCTTTCTGGTGTGCTAGTAGAAACCGATGCTGAAAGACTAGCTGACGGCTGCGATGCTTTGGTACTCGTGACCGAATGGCAACAGTTCAACACTCTCGACTACTTGAAGATGGCAAAATTGATGACCCATCCCGTGATTATTGATGGTCGTAACTTCCTCGACCCCGAAGCAATGGTGCGGGCTGGATTCCAATATGTAGGTGTTGGAAGATAGATGATTTTGGTAGGAGTTGGAATTTAGGATTCATAATTCAGAATTAGCGAGATTGAATTTCAAATTTCTAGCTTTCTTTAATGAAGTAGGGTCATAACAATGTTGTGACCCTATTATTTTTGACTACTGAATTCTGAATTGTGAATTCTGCTATAAATATTTTGGATTGTTCATGGGTATTCGAGAGACCACCGACCAGATTTAAAACAATTTATCATTGACATGATAGTGACAGGAGATGGAGATATTCCATTATATTTAAAAGTAGATTCGGGAAACGTAGATGATAAAAGTGTATTCGTCTCCCGATTCAAAGAATTTAGAAAGCAATGGACATTTGAGGGAATATGTGTAGCAGACAGTGCCTTATATACAGCCGATAACCTAGAGGCAATGAGAAAATTAAAATGGATAACAAGAGTACCATTAAGTATTAAAGAAGCACAAAATAAAATCTTAGATATTCAGGAAGAAAGTCAAAGTTCAGGATACAAAATAGCAGCGAGAGAAAGTGAATATGGACAGATAAATCAAAGATGGTTAATCATAGAAAGTGAACAGCGAAAAAAATCAAGTATTCAACAAGTAAAAAAAGTTTACATTGGTTAACTTTAGATAAATTAGTGGATTGATTGCGAAAGTGAATATATTAAGAGAATCTGTGAAGTTAACTTGCTGATAGATTCCCTAATTTTGGATTTCTCAAGTGAATTTAAACCTAAAAGATTAGACTAATAGAAATCTTCTAGGCTTGATTTTTCAAAATTACCAGTAATATCAGTCACATTTGCGGAATGTGGGCTGTAAATAATGAACTCAAGAGTTACGTGGAATTCTCTCAATTTCAGCATATCCACTGAAAATTAATTTTTGACCTTCGGTTTCTAATCGGTTAAGTCGCATCTTCACTCCATCAAGGTCAAATCTATCTAAATCAACCATATTATCTAAAATTTCTACAAGTGCCACGCTCAAGGTCTGCGAAATTTCCTGCTGTCCTTCTGGCACTTGGTCAACTTTAATTTTCGGGTCTTTGAAAGAAACTCGCCGCCGCCTTTCAATGCCTATGGTTAGAGTCATATTTAAGGGCACAAGTTCGCCATTATTTAAATCTGCTTTGGCTTCAAGCTGCAACTGATTTTCAGGCAATAGCTGTACCCTGACTTCCGTAAAAGAGACTGGTTCACCGCCAGATAATGCTGTCAAGGATGGTAGGGAAAGGTTAAGCAGACGCTTTTTCACTAGTTCAGCATTGAAGGCCTGGTTGATGCCTGCTTCTGATAGAATTACTTGAGCGATCGCCTGAGTAGGTTGCTTGAGAGTGAGTTTGCCGCTTAAAACCGACCCAAAGTCAATAGCCACCGCATCGGTTTCAAATGACATCTCCTCCACCGCAAAATCTCTGCGGATTACCAAGCCACGACCGTTCATTTTGAAACTATCAATGCTGCCTTGCAACAGTTTGCTAGAGGGATAACAGCGCACAAAGACTTCTACTGACTCGCTTTGGCTAAACAAGTGGCGAATCGTTTGGCTGGCGACCGTGTTGAGCATCTGCTCTCCCCAATCTGTGCCCTTAGGATTTTGTAAACCAGTAAGTCCGCCGAACATGTGGTTTTTAGTCTCTAGAAGTTCTTTGTACTTTTGTAACAAATCGTGAAGGATAGAGCAAGCGATCCCAACATTGATTCTTCCAATGAGCAAGCTCAGGATGGCTGATGTTAGCAAGCAGAATGTGTCGAATATTACTTTTTAGATTTGTTAGCATTTGCGGGAATCAGAAAGGGACTAGAAGATGTAGACGCAGGTAGGACAAGACCTATTGAAGAATTTAAACAAGAAATGCAGCACAAATATGGCATTTCAAGTTAGGACAACTAAGACAGCAGATGCTCAAAGCGTTATCAGTTGTTCATTGATGGGAATACTAGAACAAAATACAAGTTTCCCATTATTACTAACAATGGCACAGTCAAATATTCTAGAACTTGCTAAACAGGGTGATACAACTGCGATTAATACTCTGGTGAATGAGTGGTTAGCCTTACCTAGTATTACGACAAAAACAACTTTCAAACAAGATTGTTTACAGGTAATGCTGGAATCCGACAAAGTACCAGAACAACAATCATTAGTCCCACTAATTCATAATGGATTGATGAGTTTAAGCATTCCATCTGTCAAAAAAGTCAAAATATATGGACGAGAAACAGGTGAAGATTTTCCAGATTGGCAACAGGAGTTTGAGCTAGAACTAGAACCAAATTTACCTTTATTAATATATGAAACAGACGTTGATCTTGAATCCTCTAGTGCAATCACCAAAACAACAGCAGATAGCCAATTATCCTTACAACAACCATCTTTTTTTGGCTCTCTATTTGGTGCAGTAGCAGGAACAGCAGGAGCAGTTGGGAATGCTGCCGTTCAAGCAGGACAAGCAGTTGCAGGAGCAGCAGTTGGTATTGGTGGTACAATTGGTAGTGCAGCTTTACAAGCAACACAAATAGCAGGACAAGCACTAGCAATTGTTGGTAATAATCCTCAATTACAAGTAGCAATAAAATCTCTAAATCAAGATTGGTTAAATCCTTTAATTCAACAGGTTGACTTAGTTAAAGCCGAAGCTGCTGTTAGAAAGTTACAACAAGAACATCCAAATGAAAAACCAGCACAAATCGCTCATCATCTGATGTTAGAAAAAGCTGTTTTAGCAGGAGGAACAGGGCTTGCTAGTAGTCTTACGCCTGGACAAGCAGCTGCAATGTTTGTAGTGGATTGGGCTGCTACATCTGCATTATCAGTAGAGTTAGTTTATCAAATTGCTGCCGCCTATGGGCTGGATTTAAAAGATTCAGAGCGCAAAGGAGAAGCAGTAGCAATTTTTGGTTTAGGGCTAGGTGGAAAAACAGCAATCAAAGCAGGTTTAGGTTTACTACGAATTGTTCCAGTAGCGGGAGCCGTCATTGGTGCTAGTTCAAATGCAGTCATGATTTACGCATTAGGCTATGCAGCTTGTCAGTTTTATGAAGCAAAGCAGAATCCATTAACTTTAGAGGCAACTTTAATAGATGTTCAGGTAGAGAGTGAACAATATCTAGAAGCTGCTATTTCTCAAGAAAAGATTATGGATCAAATTTTGGTTCATATTGTCTTAGCAGGTAATCCCAATAAATCTTGGGAAGATATTTTGCCAGAATTACAAGCTGCTAATCTTAGTCCTGCCTCAATCGATGCCATCGCTTCTCATATCAAATCTCCACCATCTTTGGAAACCTTACTTCAGCAAATTAATACCGACTTTGCCGTACCCCTACTAGCTCAATGTCAAAAAATTGCTCATCTAGATGGAGTAATCACGCCAGAAGAAGCTAGGGTGTTAGAAACGATTAACAAAAAGTTACAACATGATTTAACCGCAATCAAATAAGCTAAATATTACTGTTGTGCCAAAGGCGATCGCAACTTCAATAAAAAATGCGATCACACCACATCCATTGATCATAAAACTATCTGGTAAATTCCAGGTCAATCTCTCGCTTCAAGAATATTTCTCAGCAACCCAGTATCGCCACCAAAATACGCAGTAACTCTTCTATATCAGCAGGAACACGATATAAATTCAGATCTTGAATTATTTGTTTATCTTCTCGATTCAATAAGCCAAATTGCCAAATATCCCCTGTAGAAACAGCCCCCTGTAAATTTCCCTCTTGAGAGTCAGTCCACGCATCAATAGCAATTAATTCGACAGCAAGCTGAGTAAAACCTCTTGCCAAATCAGCATTTTTGGCTTCTACAACTAAGAGTTTCCGGTCTGCGTGCAAATAATAGTCAAGAGAACCCTTTAATTGTTCTGTAACAATTAAAGGATATTCAATTCTAAGTTGGGCGCGGGTGTAGTGAACAACATCCAGTAAAATTGGTGCGATTAGTAACTCTCTACGAGCTGCTTCACTAGTCAAACTAATATATGGCAAACTCTCCTCAATTCTAGATTTGAGATTTGCACATCTATCTAATTCAATGCTGGACTTTTGTAGATTGAGAGAAGAACGTTTTAAAGAATAACCAAATTCAGCGAGTATGTCTTCTGGCTCGAATGACATCTCAAAATAGCTTCTGAAAGTGTATGAGTGATTTGGTTGGAGGATAGGAATTTTGCTCATAGCTGCATGATTAAACTATTTTGCCTGACTTCTCTATTTACTTTACTAATCGTCATTCAAGTAAAGTCTAATAAATTCTTCAGCTGCTTCTGAGTTTATTTTGTGTAGACCTCTGCGGATTTCTAATATTGCATCAGATGTTGGCGATCTAGTCTCCTTTACCCAACCGTTAATACTAGACCTTGCTATACCCATTGCAACAGCTAGCTGATTTTGGCTGATTGCGTAAGTCTCTAATACTTGCTTGAGTGCTTTACTTGCTTTTCCCATTTCTTAGATTTTGTCAGGGAATTCAAAACAAGTAAATGTACCTGATTGCGTACAATGATGTACACTAAACTTTAGTACGCAATCAGGTACATCATTCCAGAATAAGGTTTAGTTCAATGGCTGAAGAATTTATTTTTAACACACGAGACAGTAATAACCCTTCCTCATCTTTTCGCAACCGGGAACAGGTCAAAATTCTTGTAATTGGCTCTCATCGAGGTATCAACAGTATTATTTATTGGCTGCATCGCCTCGGCTTTGCCGAAGTAGGAGCTTGGAGCAAGCCGCAAGTTGCACCCAACAGTGAGGGCAAAGAAATGATGAGTATCACAGTTAAACAAGTTACTTTGGAATGAACACAGACGGTTTTTTCCACCGATAGAACTTTTTACCAAAAGCGATCGCTCTGATTTAACTCACCTTTGAAACGAGTGCGATCGCTTTTAAAATATTTGATACGCTTGTGGTGTAGTAAATGAGTCAAGATTGGAAACCGGGCGATCCTTTGCCAAATGAAAGCTAAACTTTACGATCAAATAAAAACATTGGCGCAAGTGCAACCAGATTTTGCCGACCAGATGATTCCTAAAAATACACTGGGAACAATTGTAGAATGCTATGAAAACCCTGAAGGTTATGCAGTAGATATTGCCATACCCAATCAAAAGTTAGTTGGAGGTTATGAATACCTAAATGTTATTCTTACTCCTGACCAATTTGTGCTTGTGAATACTGTCTCGCAACCACTGAATGTTATTACTCAGTAATGGCAAAAGCTGATGAGGTCATGTGTAGGAGGATAGAGACGCGGATACCGCGCTCTTAAGTTACCTACCTAGCTAACAACTTCCTTCGCAAATTATCCAACGCTGCATTTGCACTCACATGACGAATTAGAGAACGTCCTCGCGCGGCACCGAAATGATATTCAAAACTTGCCACTTCATCATTTGGCCCAGCCAAACCGACATAAACCAAACCCACTGGTTTAGTATCCGTCCCCCCAGTTGGCCCAGCAATACCAGTGATGCTCAATCCCCAAGTTGTTGCCAGTCGTGTTTTGACTCCAATTGCCATTTGTTCTGCAACGGTAGCACTTACCGCGCCAAATTTATCTAAATCTTCTTGATTAACCCCCAATAGTCGAACCTTCACTGAATTGTCATAAGAAATGACTCCACCCCAAAAGTAATCAGAACTCCCAGAAATCTCAGTTAACATTTGCCCTAGTCCACCACCAGTGCAAGATTCTGCCACCGAAAGCGTTTCTTTTGATGAACGCAACAACTCACCGATAACGGAAGCAGGAGTATCATCATTGATACCGTAAAAATCTAGTCCAGCGATTTCTTTAATTTGTTTTTCAATAGGTGCAATCAAAGCCTCTGCTGCTGCTTCTGAATTTGCTTTGGCAGAAACTCGCAATCTTACTTCCCCTTTACCTGCATAAGGGGCTACGGTGGGATTTGGCAAATTTAAATAAGAAGCAACCTTTTCCGCCAAAGCAGATTCACCAATACCCCAAAACTTTAAACTCCGGCTGTAAATAGTATCCTTACCCCAACCTTGACTTTTAAGAAATGGGACGGCTGTTTCTTTCCACATCGGGTGCATTTCACTGGGAACACCGGGAAAGGTAAAAATCGTGATTTCAGGACGGGGTTGCCAAATGATACCGGGTGCAGTTCCAGTGGGGTTGGGTAGAATTTCTGCACCTTGGGGAATTAAAGCCTGCTTGCGGTTACTAGGTGACATGACCCGACCGCGTTGGGCGAATTTCTGGGTTATGTCTTCGATGATTTCTGGGTGTTCTACCAAGGGGGTTTGAAAAAAATCGGCGATAGTTTCACAAGTGAGGTCATCTGGCGTGGGGCCAAGACCACCGGTGAAAATGAGAATTTGCGCCCTGGAAATAGCAATTTCTATAACTTGCTTCAACCGTTCTGGATTATCGCCGACAACGGTTTGATAGTAATGGGGAATACCTAACTGGGCTAATTGTTGGGCCAAAAATTGAGCATTGCCGTTGAGGATATCTCCTAGTAGCAATTCTGTACCAACACAAATAATTTCTGCACTCATTGGAAGGAATGGTTAAGAGTTAGGAGTTTGGAGTTTGGAGTTTGGAGTTTGGAGTTTGGAGTTGAAAACTTAAACTTATCACTTTTAACTCTCTAATTATCATCTCAGGCTATGGCTGCTACGAGTTAGGAGTTGAAAACTGAAAACTCATCACTCCTAACTCTTAACTCCTAACTATCCTTTCAGGCTAGTGCTGGTACAGGAATTTCCAGGTGGGGGTATAAGGGGAAGCGATCGCACAACACAGCCACCCGTCGTTTACAATCTTGGGTGACTTCTTCGGAATCTGGAGAAAGCAGGCGATCAGCGATAATACTTGCTATCTCGGTAAATTCTGCTACTCCCAAGCCCCGCGTTGTCATTGCTGGGGAACCTAGCCGCAGACCACTGGTCACAAATGGCGACTGTGGATCGAAGGGAACAGTATTTTTGTTAGCGGTAATATTTACTGTGCTGACTAGCTGATCTGCTCGCTTACCCGTCATGCCAATAGAACGTAAATCCACTAGCATTAAATGGTTATCAGTGCCATCAGACACAAGCTTTAAACCGCGATTTTGTAATTGTTCTGCCAAGGCACGAGCATTTTCAATCACTTGGGCAGAATAAGCTTTAAACTCTGGCTTGAGGGCTTCTCCAAAAGCTACTGCTTTAGCCGCAATCACATGTTCCAATGGCCCGCCTTGGCTACCAGGAAAAACGGATTTATCTAGCTTTTTACCGAGTTCTGCGTCCCCAGTCAAAATCAAACCACTTCTGGGACCGCGTAGAGTTTTATGGGTAGTTGTTGTTACTACATGACAATGAGGAATCGGGTCGGGATGAAGACCACTGGCAACTAAACCAGCGATGTGGGCAATATCAGCAAGTAAATAAGCGCCGATTTCATCAGCAATACTACGGAATTTTTCAAAATCAATTATCCGAGGATAAGCCGAATAACCACAAATCAGCAGCTTAGGACGCTCCCTTAGCGCCAGCTCCCGAATTT
>VFQR01002549.1_pt1 | contig 11412 bp, 9 predicted proteins | sample 3512321 | NCBI WGS metagenome assembly VFQR01 (sample SAMN10412374, study PRJNA504923) | tailings metagenome | isolation source: Relicate 3 Philex TSF1 revegetated site | place: Philippines: Tuba, Benguet | collected 2017-08-29
CCTTGCGGGCAACACGGCTTTCAGCGATCAATGGCTGACTTGGTGAATCAAAGGGGTTTGATTCGCCCGGTTCGGCTGTCGTGCATCCGGCGGCCATTGAATTACTGTCGCTGGGGACTCGACATGAACCATTTCGCCTTTTTTCGGCAGACGTCTGTTTGTGCGTTGGCTGCATCGACCGTGCTCGCAATAACACTGCCGGTTACGAGCGCCTTTGCACAGGACGGGCTCGAGAAGCTCTGGAGAGCGCCCTCGGGCATCGTGACCGAGTTCTCGGTCGGCGTCATGAACGGCAAGGCGCAGGAGTTCGTCTACAATCCGGGTGGCTCGAAGCTCAGCCAACTCGACTGGCGGTTCGACAACGTGGCGATGTTCAACGCCGCGGCGACCTACCAGCTCCTTCCCTGGCTCAAGCTCGGCCTGAAAGGATCGATGAATCTCACCGATTCCTCGACCATGGACGACTACGACTTCAATCTCCCGGGCTTCTGCCCGCCGCCCGACTTCACCTGTCATTCGCACCATCCCGACACCAAGCTGCGACAGGCGCGCACCTGGGACGTCTACGGTCAGGCTGACTTCTTCCGCCGCGGCGGTCTCACGGTCAGCGCTCTCGCCGGCTACAAGGACACGTACTACAAGTGGGCAGCGATCGGCGGCACCGCGAACTATGCCGTACTGCCGCCGGGTCTCGGCATCTCCTACGAGCAGAGCTGGTCGACCCCCTACATCGGCATCGCCTTCTCGTCGACGCACGATGCCTGGACGCTGAGCGGCCGCATCATCGGCTCGACCTGGGCAAAGGGTGACGACAAAGACAACCACCACCTCCGGGCGCTGCAGTTTACCGAGAAGTACAGCGGCACCAACATGATCGCCGGCGACATCGGTGTCGCCTATCGCGTCAACCGTTTCGTCTCGGTCACTGCCGACTACCGCTACGAGCGTTGGTGCACCGCCAAGGGCCCGACGACGATCACCGACACCATCACTGGCGGCACAACCTTCGTCCCAGGTGACGCCGCTGGCGCCAACGCCGAGACGCACGCCTTGTCGCTCGGCATCAAGGTCGACCTCCAGCCTGCACACGCCGCGCCGAGCCACAAGGATAGCGCACCGAGTGCGGTGGCGATGTGGACCGGCTGGGGCTTCGGCGTCGGCGGCGGCTACGACTGGCAGCGCAGCGACTGGAGGACCACTCAGCTTGCCGCCGGTGGCTTCGGCGTATTCGGGGATACAGCCAACGTAGGCTTCGACGACAGCGGCCGCCGCGCGAGCGTATTTGTCGGCCATACTTGGCAGAGCGGCGGGATCGTCTACGGCATCGAAGGCGATCTCGGCAAGTCCAACGCCTCCAAGACCCATCTCGCCATTCCCGGCACCCTGCCGCTCGGCATCGTCGCTTTGGGCATCAGCGACTCGACGATCGTCAGCAGCGGCGTCGACGGCAGCTTGCGCGCCAGGGTCGGCGTTCTGGCAACGCCCTCGCTGCTTCTCTACGCAACGGGCGGCGTCGCTTTCCAGCAGACCAAGGCCGCCGTGAGCTGCCCGGACGACGCAGTGGCTTCCTGGTGCCTCGCTGGTGGCAAGTTCGAAGAAAAGGCGAAGTGGACAGTCGGCTGGACAGCCGGCGCCGGCTACGAAATGGCCTTCGCCGGCAACTGGTTCACCCGCGGCGAGTATCGTTACACGTCGACCGGTTCGTTCGATCACACGTTCTTCGCGGCGACGCCGGTCGACGACGTCAGCGCCACGATCGACACCTCGAGCCACCGTCTGACATTCAGCCTCGGCTATCGCTACTGACGTCGCGCAGCCCGCAGTCTCGTGATCAAGATCTCGGCGGCTTCGGCCGCCGAGATTTTTTGTGCGGGGACGACGTGCGCCTGGAGCGTCACCAGGGGATGGGCACCGCGCTCAACGGGTAGCTCGCGTGGATCACCACGAGCTTCAGGCGGCCCACGATCGCCGGCAGCACCGGCGAGGCCTGCTGTTGAAGGTCGCGGCGCATCGTCACCATGCCCGGCACGCCCAGCAATGCCTGGAATCTCTCGTCGTGGCGCTTGCTGTCGACCTCGTAGCCCGCACTCTTGTATGCAGATAGAGCGCTCGAATTGCCGAGGTATGTGGAGACCTGCGTCGTCTTCAGCCCACGCTTCGCTCCATTGGCGAGCGCCTCGCGCAGGAGCTGACCGCAGACGCCGAGGCCACGGTAGTTCTTCTCGACTCCAACCCACTCGATCGTCCAGCTCCCCGGTTTGGCGGGAGGGATACAGCGGCTCATCGCCTCGACGCGTGCGATTGCGGCCTGGAGCTCCGTCTCGTCATAGCCGAGACCGGCATAGGCGTCGGTCATTGCCGCGCCGACCGGCAGCAGGTCCTCGTCGCCCGGATCGAAAGCCGCAAGCGCTCCGACGGGCTCGCCGTCGATCTCCGCAACGAGGAACTTCGTGAAATGAAGGCTAGTGACAAGCTCGCTGAGAACCATCCACTCAAGGATATCGAGGACTTCTTCCTCCTCGACGCGGAGCGCAATATCGAAGGGTCCCCGTTTGAGCTGTGAGCGAGACGCCGACAGAACGACCCTGGCCAGAAAGGTCGAGTGCTCCTCTGTCGCCGGGCCGATGGTCAGGTTAGAGGCAGGCACACAATGGCTCCTACAGTTGAGAGATCGCGAAAAAAGGCCGGCAGATCTTGGTTAACTGTCGATCCACCATTTGATGAACCTCGATTACTATGTCGCAATCCATAATGCTCGACAAGTTGGTTCGATGGAAAGTCGACACTGCGCTCGTCGGCCGCGAAAATCTTGAAAGTGCGCAGATCATCCGCGGCTCGGCTGCGCCGCCATGCACATGCTGTCGCGCGCATACTCGTCGCGAGCGCGCGTGAGTTCGAACGACTGTGTCTTACAAAGTGAGGGCCTTACTGAAAGGCCTTGCCGAGGGCCCTTTTGGCCGGGGCGACGAGGGCGATCTCGGCAAGCACGACGGCGCATCGCGCGTATCGCTGCGCCAGGCGCAAGGGATCGTTCGCGAGCCGCCAGAACCACTCCAGGCCGATCTTCTGCATGATCAGCGGTGCGCGAACCTGCTCGCCGACGAGGAAATCCAGCCCCGCGCCGATACACACGAAGCCGCAGCGGACACCGCGCGCGACAGCCCTCGCGGCAAAGATCTCCTGCTTCGGGGCACCGAGTGCGACGAAGCACAGCCGCGCACCGGATGCCGCAATCGCGTCCAGCGCCGCGTCGGCTGCAGGGCCCTCGGCATCGAAGTTGCGCTCCGGAGAGCTGCTGGCAACGATATCCAGTCGGGGTCCGGCGTGCCCTGCCAGCACCTTCGAGGCGCCGGCCAGGACCTCCGGCCGCGTGCCGAAAAGGTAGATCGGCAAATCATGCTCGGCCGCGGCAATCGCGAGCGGGATGACGAGATCCGCGCCGGTGGTCCGCTCGATGCGCGTGCCTTGCAGCGACGCCAGAAGCGCGACCGGCGCGCCGTCTGCCGTAATGAACCGGGCCATCGCGTAGGCCCGCTTGAAACGCTCCTCGCGCTTCAACTTGTCGAGATGGTCGAGGTTGAGAGTGAAGGCAGCAAAGCTTTCGCCGCGCACGGCAGCTCCCGTGATCGCGGCAATGGCCTGGCCCTGGTTCGCTATGTTGATCGGCCATCCGGCGATCATCGCGAGGGGTGGTTCGGGCACAGTCGTCATGGCCATAGGCGATCCTTGGGGCGCATCAGTCGCCGAACTCAATGCACTTAGCCGCTCACCCGGTTGCGATGCGGCCGGACAGACGGCCGGTACGCACAATTCTACCGGATCGGGCGGCCCATTCTCCAGCGAACACATTGGCTTGCGCCAAAATACTGAATAGCTGATGCACGGGGCCATAGATCCCGTGCTCGTGGTTAGCAAAGTGTCGCCGCCGCGGAGGCCTCCGGAATTGGCATACACGGCTCCGGTGGCCGCGGCGTGGCCCGTCGGCGCTGCAGGAGCACGGACGGCCTACCGCGGCGTCCTGCCGGCCCATTGACATTCATCGTCCCTGTGCTTGGCTGCCGGCGTTGGCGAGGCGAGCCAGGGTAATGCACCATGGGCGACATGGACCGACTCGAGCCGATCGAGAAGGCGAGCCGCGACGAGTTGCAGGCGCTGCAGCTCACACGGCTGAAGGCGACGCTTAAGCGGGCCTACGAGCGCGTCCCCGACTATCGCGCACGCTTCGACGCGGCCGGCGTCAACCCGGAGGATCTGAGGACGCTCGCGGATCTCGCGCGGTTTCCCTTCACCGCCAAGGAGGAGCTGCGGCGCAACTACCCGTTCGGCATGTTCGCGGTGCCCATGGATGAAGTCCTGCGCGTCCATGCCTCGAGCGGCACCACCGGGAAGCCGACTGTCGTCGGCTACACCAAGGGCGACATCGACACCTGGGCACACCTGATGGCGCGCTCGATCCGCGCCGCCGGCGGCACGTCGCGCGACCGCATCCACGTCGCCTACGGCTACGGCCTGTTCACTGGCGGCCTCGGTTTCCACTACGGCGCCGAACGGCTCGGCTGCACGGTGATACCCGTCGCCGGTGGCTTCACCGAACGGCAGGTCCAGCTCATTACCGACTTCAAGCCTGACATCATCGGCGTAACGCCGTCCTACCTGCTCGCGATTGCCGACGAGTTCGACCTCCGCGGGCTCGATGCGCGCGCGTCGAGCCTGCGCATCGCCATCTGCGGCGCCGAGCCGTGGACAGAAGCGATGCGCGACGAGATCGAGCGCCGCCTCGGCCTGCAGGCCTACGACGTCTACGGCCTCTCCGAGGTGATGGGACCGGGCGTCGGGCAGGAATGCGCCGAGACCAAGGACGGGCTCACGATCTGGGAGGATCATTTCCTCCCCGAGATCGTCGATCCCGCAACGGGCGAAGTGCTGCCCGACGGCGCGGAGGGTGAACTGGTTTTCACCTCGCTGACCAAGGAAGCGATGCCGGTGATCCGCTATCGTACGCGCGATCTGACGCGCCTCCTGCCCGGCACTGCACGCACCATGCGCCGGATCGCGCGCATCAAGGGACGCAGCGACGACATGCTGATCATCCGCGGCGTCAATGTGTTTCCCTCGCAGATCGAAGCTGTCCTCGCGGCGGCGAAGGAACTTGCCCCGCACTATGTCCTCGAGGTCACGCGCCCCGAGCGGCTCGACGAGCTCGATGTCGTCGTCGAAGTGCGGCCCGAGGTGTCCGGCACGCTCGCGCCCGACGATCGCACGCGACTGGAGCGCCAAGCCGAGCATCTGATTAAGGCGCACGTCGGCGTCACGACGACGGTCCGCGTCGTGTCATCGGGCACGATCGAGCGCTCGCAAGGCAAGGCGGTCCGCGTCATCGACAAACGCCCGAAGGGCTAGAGGAATCCTGACTGTGACTGCACCCGACATCACGTTCGCACGAGCGGCCGGATTCCCTGCCGGCGTCTTCGAAGAGTGGGCCGCCGGCTCGCCGACTGATACCGCCGATCCCGAGGAAGACATCGTTCGCTATGCCGCTCACTGGGCGCGGTCGCAGCAGCTCCTGAAGCACCTGCCGCCAAAGGCGCAGCGTAGTGCGGCGCAGACCACCGCGGCCGAAACCCTGCTCAACGGCACGCGTCTGTCGCGGGAACGCTTTCTCGCAGCACACTGTGCATGGATCTACGACCGCCTGACCAAGGGGCGCAGCGTCTTCGTCCGCATCGAGGACCTCGTCACCGACGCGGCGATCGCATTTCCCGGTCTCGTTCCGACCAAGGCGGAGGTCGCCGCCGAAGCAACGCTCGACCAGAAGCACAAGGATGGCATCGAGGTCGACCAAGGACTGTTCATCGCCCACGTCCTGGCCTCGGAAACGTCGGGCCGCCACCTCTGCCACGCGATGCTGCTGCCACGAGCCGACAGCGTCGAGCACGCTGCAAGGTTCGCGGCCGACGGCAAGCTCGAGCTCGGGGCGGCGCGCCTCCAGCGCGAAGGCAAGGCCGTCCACCTTACCGCGCTCAACCCGCGCTTCCTCAACGCCGAGGACGACACCACCCTCGACGAAATGGAGATTGCAACCGACGTCGCGATCCTCGATCCGGCGAGCAGTATCGTCGTCCTGCGCGGCGGCGTGGTCGACCAGACCAAGTATCGCGGCCGGCGCATCTTCGGTGCCGGCATCAACCTCACGCACCTCTATCGCGGCAAGATCCCCTTCCTCTGGTTTCCGCGCCGCGAGCTCGGCTACATCCACAAGATCTACCGCGGCATCGCAGGGCCGGAGCGGCTGCCCGATGACGTCACCGGCTTCGGCCGTGAGAAGCTTTGGGTCGCCGCCGTCGACACCTTCGCGATCGGCGGCCACTGCCAGCTTCTGCTGACCATGGACTACGTCATCGCCGGCGCCGACGCCTTCATGACGCTGCCCGCGCGGAAGGAAGGGATCATTCCGGGCCTCGCCAACCTGCGGCTGCCGCGCTTCGTCGGCGACCGCATCGCGCGGCAGGCGATCCAGTACGGGCGGCGCCTCGCGTGCGACAGCCCGGAAGGGCGGCTCATCTGCGACGAGATCGTACCACCCGGCGACCTCGACGCTGCAATCGGCCGGGTCGTCGAGGGCCTCACCAGCTCCGGCGCGGTCGGCGCGATCGGCAACCGCCGCGCGTTCCGGGTCGGCGCCGAGCCGGTCGACGTGTTCCGCCAATACTGCTCGCTCTACGCGCGCGAGCAGGCGCTATGCCATTTCAGCCCGGCACTCATCGAAAACCTCGAGCGCCATTGGAATGCCGCCGAGCGGGCGCTATAGCTTGACCACAAACCAGCCCGGGGCCCATCGAGACGGGATCGCGCGCGGCTATCGGAGCGATGGCACCCATGAACAAGATCACGCATGGCTCCCACTGGGGCGCTTTCACCGCGGTCGTCGAGAACGGTCGCCTGGTCGACATCGAGCCGGCTGCGCGCGACACCAACCCCTCGCCGATCCTGCGCGGGATGCCGGACGCGGTCTATCACGGCGTCCGCGTCGCGCGGCCTTCGATCCGCAAGAGCTGGCTCGCGAAAGGCTACAAGGCGGGCGGGAAGGACCGCGGCGCCGAGCCGTTCGTCGAAGTGCCGTGGGACGAGGCGCTCGACATTGTCACGGCCGAGCTGAAGCGAATCAGGGCCGCCTACGGCAACGACGCGATCTTCGCCGGCTCCTACGGCTGGGCCAGCGCCGGCCGCTTCCACCACGCGAAAACGCAGCTCCAGCGCTTCATGGGCCTGTTCGGCGGCTTCACCGGCCAGAAGCACAGCTATTCGCTCGCCGCCGGTCTTGCGATCCTGCCGCACATCCTCGGCGACCACCGCACGCTGCGGAACCTCTCGTCGTGGGACGGCATCGAGCAGAACACGAAGCTGTTCCTCGCCTTTGGCGGCTGCGGCACCAAGAACGCCCAGGTCGAGCCCGGCGGCTCCGGCGAGCACACAGCCGGCCCATGGCTCGCGCGGCTGGCCGACGCCGGCGTCGAAATCATCTCGATCACGCCAGTGCGCGAGGACACGCCCGATCTCGCCAAGGCGACGTGGCTGCCGATCCGGCCGAACACCGACGTCGCGCTGATGCTCGGCCTCGCTCATACGGTTGTGAGTGAGGGCCGGCACGACAAGGACTTCCTCGACCTCTACACGGTCGGCTTCAAGAAGTTCGAGCGCTATCTCCTCGGCGCCGGCGACGGCACGCCGAAGTCCGCCGACTGGGCCGCGGCGATCACCGGCATCGATGCCGACACCATCCGCGCATTGGCACGCAAAATCGCGACGACGCGCACCATGATCGGCACCAGCTACTCTCTGCAGCGCGGCGACCACGGCGAGCAGACGTTCTGGATGACGGCCACGCTCGGCGCGATCCTCGGGCAGGTCGGCTTGCCCGGCGGCGGCTTCGGCTTCGGCTACGGTTCGATGCACGGCCAGGGCAATCCGGTGACGGTGTACGCCGCACCGGCGCTGTCGGCGGGCAAGAACCCGACCGGCAATTTCATCCCTGTCGCGCGCATCAGCGACCTGCTGCTCAACCCCGGCAAGCCCTACACGTTCGACGGCGAGGACCGCGTCTACCCCGACACGCGGATGATCTACTGGTGCGGCGGCAATCCGTTTCACCATCATCAGGACCTGAACCGCCTCATCGAAGCGTGGCGGCGACCGGAGACGATCATCGTCAACGAACCCTGGTGGACGGCGACGGCGCGCTACGCCGACATCGTTCTCCCCGCGACGACCACGCTCGAGCGCAACGACATCGGCGCCAGCTCGCGTGACCGCTTCATCATCGCAATGAAGAAGGTGATCGAGCCGGTCGGTGACGCGCGGCACGACTACGACATCTTCCGCGCGCTCGCGCGCCGGACCGGTGTCGAGGCGCAATTCACGGAGGGCCGCGAGGAGATGGACTGGCTGCGCCACATCTACGAGGTGTCGCGGCAGGATGCGGCGCGTGTCGGCGTGGAACTCCCGAACTTCGACGTGTTCTGGCAGCAGGGGCACGCCGAGAGCCCGGTGCCGGCAAAGCCGCACACCGTGCTCGCCGACTACCGCGAGGATCCAGCGGCGCGTCCGCTCAAGACGCCGTCGGGGAAAATCGAGATCTTCAGCGAGCGCATCGCGGGCTTCGGCTACGACGACTGCCCCGGTCATCCGGTGTGGATGGAACCGCTCGAGTGGCTCGGATCGGAGAAGGCGAAGCAGTTCCCGCTGCACATGATCTCGAACCAGCCGGCGGGCAAGCTCCACTCGCAGATGGATTTCGCCGGCGAGAGCCTGCACCTCAAGATCGACGGCCGCGAACCGGTCCTCATCCACCCCGATGATGCTGCCAAGCGCGGCATCCGCCAGCACGATGTGGTCCGCATCTTCAACGATCGCGGCGCGGCACTGGCTGCCGCCGTGATCACGGACGGGGTGCTGCCGGGTGTTATCCGCCTCTCGACGGGCGCGTGGTACGACCCCGCCGAGCCCGGCCGCATCGGCGCGCTCGACAAGCACGGCAACCCGAACATGCTGACACCTGACAAGGGCACGTCGAAGCTCGGCCAGGGTCCGATCGCGCATACGGCGCTGGTCGAAGTCGAGCGTTTCGACGGCGATCCCGGCCGCGTCACTGCCTTCGAGCCGCCAGTGATCGAGAAGCGCTCCGCTTAACGGTGGAGCGCTACCACAGCGGCCCGTCGTTCATGGTCGATACGTGCGCGGCTACCACCTTCCAGCCGAGGTCGGGAAAGCGCACCCACGTCTGGCTCTGGCGGCCGATGAGATCGTGGCCACGCACTTTGAACTCGTAGTTCACGATCGCATAGTCGCGACCGAGCGTCAGGAATTCGAGGCGGATCGGCCGCTCCTTGATGCCGGGCCCGGGCGGCCGCCTGACGCGATGCGCGTGGATCTCGTCGAAGCCGTAGCCGTTCTCGTGCAGCGAGTAGCGGATCGTGTGCGGGCTGTTCCAGAACGTCGCGTCGAGCACGTCGACATTCTTGTCGATCAGTGCCTGTTCGTAGCGCTCGAAGATGGCCCGCACCTCGGCGACAACCTCGGGGATATTGGGTGTGTAGTCAGGTGTGATCATTGGGGGCTCCCCGGCGAAGTCGCTCGTCACCGCTTCCATCCGATCCAGTCGCATAGCGCTTCGCCCATCATGAGCTTCTTGTCGGCCTCGGGTATCCACGCGATGTCCCGGAAGTGCGCGATGCACTCGGCCCATGAGCACGGCATCTTGGTGATGTCGGTGCCCCAGAACAGCCGACGCGGACCGAACGCGTCGTAGAGCGCGCGGTAGTGCGGATGCAGGCTCGGGAACGGGTAGGCGTCGTCCGCATAGAACGGCCCGCCCGTCATCTTCACGGCCACGTTCGGCAGCTTCGCCAGCGCCACCAGCTCTTTGCGCGTGGTGAATGCCGCCTCGCCGCCGCGGAAGATGCGGATCGCGCCCATATGGTCGACGATCAGCTTGAGCCCCGGATGGCGCGCTGCGATCTCGCCGAGCTGCGGCAGCCAACCGTCGACCAGCAGCGCCACCGGGATCTGCGCCTTCTCCACCGCCGGCCACAGCCAGTCGATTGTGCCATCCGTCGGCCAGCTCTTGTTGCGCGGGTCGCTGAAGTAGAAGCGCAGGCCCAGCATCCCCGGTCGCTGCTTCCACGTCGGCACCAGGGCGCGGCTCTCGATTCTGTCGAGCGGGAAGTTGCCGAGGATCGCGAAGCGGCCGGGATAGGCCTGCACTGCGGCAATCGCGAGCTCGTTCGAGTCCTCGTCCCAGGTCGGCGGATGGATCAGCGCGGCATCGACGCCGGCGGCGTCCATGTCCCGGATCGCCTCGTCGGCGAGATAGGGCCGCTCGATGTGCAGCTTCGTCGGGATGCCCTTGGCCCAGAGATGGATCTGCGCGTCGATGATTTCCATTCAACCCTCCGTTCCCCGGCGTCGGTCCAGCGCGGTCACATCCGGCGCGCGATGCGCGGATCGAGGCTGTCGCGCAAGCCGTCGCCGACGAGATTGATCGCCAGCACCGTTATCGCGAGGCAGAGGCCCGGGAAGAAGATGATCCACGGCGAGATCTGGAAGAACGTGCGGCCGAGCGAGATGATGTTGCCCCAGCTCGGAATCTCCGGGGGCGTGCCGGCGCCGAGGAACGAAAGGCCCGCCTCGGTCAGGATCGCGGACGCGCAGACGTAGGTCGCCTGCACGATCAGCGGCGCCACCGTGTTCGGCAGGATGTGCCGGACCATGATCCGCGCATTGCCAGTACCGCCCGCGATCGCAGCCTCGATGAAGGGGCGGCCGCGAACCGACAGCACGACGCTGCGCACGAGCCGCGCGACACGCGGGATCTCGGGGATCGCAATCGCGATCACGACGATGATGAGGCTCGCTTTCATCAGCGTGATGAGCGCGATCGCAAGCAGGATCGCAGGGATCGCCATCATGCCGTCCATGACGCGCATGAGCACCGCATCGACGGCCTTGTAGAAGCCGCACAGCACGCCGACGACGAGGCCGATAAGCGTCGCCAGCACGGCCACCGACAGCCCGATGATCAGCGAGATGCGCGTGCCGTAGACGACGCGGCTGTAGACGTCGCGCCCGAACTGGTCGGTACCGAACCAATAGAGCTCGGAAGGTCGCTTCAGCCGATTGGTCGGTTCGAACTGGAGCGGGTCACCGGCGAGCCATGGTGCAAACACGGCAATCAGGACGAACGCCATGAGAATGAGAAGGCCGCAGACGACGGTCTTGTTGCGCCAGAGCGACCTGAGCGCGTTCTGCAGCGGGGATACGCCCGTCTCGACCGCCGGTTCGGCAGTTGTGGTGGCCATCGGTGCGATCCTACTGTCTGATGCGCGGGTCGAAGAAGGTGTAGCTGATGTCGATCAG
>VFQR01002550.1_pt1 | contig 11411 bp, 8 predicted proteins | sample 3512321 | NCBI WGS metagenome assembly VFQR01 (sample SAMN10412374, study PRJNA504923) | tailings metagenome | isolation source: Relicate 3 Philex TSF1 revegetated site | place: Philippines: Tuba, Benguet | collected 2017-08-29
CCGAGGACGGCGAACGCCTGGCGCGCTTCTACGAGGCCTGCTCGCCCGAGGACCTGCGGCTGCGCTTCTTCTTCACGCGCCGCGAGGTGCCGCACAGCGAGCTCGCGCGCTACTGCCAGATCGACTACGAACGCGAGATGGCTTTCGTGGCGCTGGACGGCGATGCGCTGTGCGGCGAAGCGCGCGCCGTCTGCGACCCGGACAACGAGACGGCCGAGTTCGCGGTGCAGGTGGCGCAGCCCTGGCAGCGGCGCGGGCTCGGGCGCGCGCTGCTCGACACGCTGATCGAACACCTGCGCCAGCGCGGCACGCGCGAGCTGGTGGGCTGGTGCCTGGAGAACAACCACGGCATGGTGAACCTGGCGCGCGCGGCGGGTTTCGGCATGCAGGGCGGGCCCGATCGCACGCTGGCCTTGCGCCTGCCGCTCACGACGACGTCCACGCCGGCCCCGCGGCCATGACGGCCACGCGGCACGCGCCGCGCGCGATCAATGCGCCATCAGCACGGGCAGGGTCATCGAACGCATCACCGTGCGCGTGGCGCCGCCCAGCAGCCACTCGCGCGCGCGCCCGTGGCCATAGCAGCCCATCACCAGCAGGTCGGCGCCGTGGTCGGCACAGCGCGAGAGCATCAGATCGCCCACCAGGTCGGGGCCGGCCGGTGCCTCGTCGTCGAAGCGCGCGGCCAGGCCGTGCAGCCTCAGGAAGCGCTCCAGTCCCAGCATGCTGCCGCCAGCGCGCGGCGCCTCGGGCGTCTCGTTCCAGCGCATCACCACCACGTGGCGCGCCCGCTGCAGCAGCGGCAGTGCCGCCGTGAGGGTTGCAGCCGCTTCGCGCGAGGCCTTCCAGGCCACGGCCACGGTGTCGAACGACGCGGGCACCTCGCCCACGTAGGGAACCATCAGCGCGGGACGGCCGCTCTGCGCCATCACCGACGCCGCGAAATCGGCCGGCACCTCGCCGTCGGACGGCTCGGCCGGGTCGTGCTGGCCCAGCACGAGCAGGTCGGCATACAGGGCCTGTTGCGCGAAGGCCTTGACCACGTCGGCCTCCAGGCACTCGGCCCAGGTGGCGCGCGGGCTGCCTTCGGCCAGCGCCTCGTCGAAGCGGGCGCGCGCCTCGGCACGCCGCTGCGCGTGCTGCTGGCTCAGCACCGCCGCGAGCTTCTCGCCCGCCTCCACGGTGCGGGCCGACAGGTAGTGGGCCGGCCGCGCGGCGTGCAGCGCGGCCACGCTGGCGTCCTGCTCGTGGGCGATGCGCCGCGCCAGCGCCAGGCGGGCGTCGCTGCGGCGGGTGTTGTCGATGTGCACGAGGATCTGTCGGTAGGCGATTTTCACGGTGGCTCCCGGTTGCCTGTCTGCGTCGGGTCACTCTAGGTGTGATGTTGCAATAGGTTGTTCACCCGACGGCTTCTGGGAGACTGGAGTTACCACGCTTCAGCACTCACAGAGGAAACCCGCCGGATGAACAGCCACAAGAATGCCAGATTGACCTTTGAAGGGCGCAGATTGCTCATTGAGCGCATTGCCGTCATGGGGCTGATGCCTGCGGCCGAGGCCGCAGGCATCAGCGTGCGAACCGCGCGCAAGTGGCGTCAGCGCTTTGAAGCTGGCGGAATCGATGCCCTCGTGGACAGCAGCTCACGGCCCGCCCGAACCCGCAGCACCATTGATGAGGCGCTGAGCCAGCGCATCGAACAACTGCGCCGCAGCCGCATGCCCATGCGCCGCATCGCCGCCGTGGTTGGGCGCAGCGTGGCCACTGTCAGTCGCTGGCTGGCCAGGCTGGGTCTGTCCAGCCTGAAGGCGCTGGAGCCTGCTGTGGCAGTCGTTCGCTACGAACACGATGCGCCAGGCGCCATGCTGCACATGGACACCAAGAAGCTCGGGCGCATCCAGCGTCCCAGCCACCGAGTCACAGGTGACCGACGTGATTCAGTGGAGGGCATCGGCTGGGAGTTTGCGCACGTGGCCATCGATGACCACAGCCGGGTGGGCTTCGTTCAGATGCATGACGATGAGCGCAAGGGCTCGGCGGTGGCCTTCCTGCAGGCCGCCGTTGCCCACTACGCGGCGCTGGGCGTGCGCATCGAGCGCTTGCTCACCGACAACGGCTCTGCCTATCGCTCGCGTCTGTTCGCCAAGACATGCCAAGCCCTGGGCATCAAGCACTGCTTCACCCAGCCCTACCGACCGCAGACCAACGGCAAGGCCGAGCGGTTCATCCAGACCTGCCTGCGCGAATGGGCCTATGGGCGAACATGGAACAACAGCGCCGAGCGCACTGCTTGGCTACCAGCGTTCCTGAGCTACTACAACGCTCGCAGACCTCACTCGGCCCTCGGGCATCGCCCTCCGGCTTCCCGCCTCGGTGGGAACAACCTATTGCAACTCAACATCTAGGCCGCCGCGGGCGGCGGTTGCTGATGCACGTCAACTACCGTGATCCTGGCCGCCAGAACGCCGCTTGACGCAACGCAAGCCGCCGCCAGCCGGAACCGCCCACAATGACCACCGGCCGCCCCTTCACCCACGCCCATGAACGCCCCCGACTGCCTGCCCGGTGGCATCGAGCCCGCGCGGCTGCGCACGCGCTGCGACCCGGCGCAGTTCGACTTCGAGTCCTCTGCCACGATGCCCGAGCCGACCGAGCCCTTCGGACAGGCGCGCGCCGTGGACGCGCTGCATCGCGCGCTGGCGATCCGCGACGGGGGCTTCAACCTCTTCGTGCTGGGGGAGGCCGGCAGCGGGCGCCACGCCATCGTGCAGCGGCTGCTCGAGGCGCACGCGGCCACGCAACCCGCGCCGCAGGACTGGTGCTACATCGAGAATTTCGCCGACGCCGACCGCCCCCGCGCGCTGGGCCTGCCCGCCGGCGAAGGCGAGCGCCTGCAGACGGCCATGAACGGTTTCGTCGGCGAACTGGGCAAGGCGATGGGTGCCGCACTGGACAGCGACGAATACCGCTCGCGCATCGAGGCCATCCAGGCCGAGTACAAGCAGCGCGAGGAGCGCGGCCTGGGTGAACTGGGCGACAGCGCTGCTGCGCAGGGCGTGGCCTTGCTGCGCACGCCCGCGGGCTTCGCCTTCGCGCCCACCCGCGACGGAAAGCCGCTCGCCGCGGGCGAATTCGAGCAGTTGCCGGCATCCGAGCGCGAACGCGTCGCTGCGGTGGTGAAGGACCTTCGTGAACGCCTGGAGCAACTCACCCACCAGCTGCCACGCCTGCGCCGCGAGATGCAGCAGCGGGTGCGCGACGCCACGCGCGACGCCATGGGCCTGGCCACCGGCCACCTGATCGAAGAGCTCAAGGAGCAGTTTGCCTCCCTGCCCGCGGTGCTGGCCTTCCTGGACGAAACGCTGGCCGACGTGGTGGACGCGGGTGCGCGCCTGAGCGAACAGTCCGGGGACGACGAGGACGAGGAGGACGGCATGAGCACCCTGGGCGGCAGCGTCGCCGTGGGGCGCTACCGCGTCAACCTGATCGTGGGCCATGCCGGCGACGGCCACGCGCCCGTGGTGTGGCTGGACAACCCGACCCAGCCCAACCTGGTGGGTCGGGTCGATCACGTGGCCCACATGGGCACGCTGCTGACCAACTTCACGCTCATCAAGGCCGGCGCGCTGCACCGTGCCAATGGCGGCTACCTGATGCTCGATGCCGTGAAGGTGCTGGCGCAGCCCAATGCCTGGGAGAGCCTGAAGTGGGCACTGCGCGCAAGGCAGGTACGCATCGAATCCCTGGCGCAGTCGCTGGGCTGGGTCACCACGGCCTCGCTGGAGCCGGAACCGATACCGCTGTCGGCGAAGGTGGTGATGTTCGGCGAACGGCTGCACTACTACCTCCTGCAGGCGCTGGACCCCGAGTTCAACGAGCTGTTCAAGGTGGCCGCGGACTTCGAGGACGCGGTGGCGCGCGACGCGCTCTGTGAGCAGCAGTTGGCCGCGCACCTGGCCGCCGTGGCGCGTGGCGAAGGCTTGCGCGCACTGGATGCGGGCGCGATGGCCCGCCTGGTCGAGCATGCCTCGCGCATGGCAGGCGACGCGCACAAGCTCTCGACCCACATGCGCGAGCTCGACGACGTGCTGCGGGAAGCCGACCATGAAGCCCGTCTGGCCGCAAGCCCTCTGGTGCGCTGCGACCACCTGGTTCGCGCGATCGCCGCGCGCATCCGCCGTGCCGACCGGGTGCGCGACGAGTTGAGGGAGGCTGTGCAGCGCGAGACGCTGCTGATCGCCACCGAGGGCATGCACGTGGCGCAGGTCAACGGCCTGGCCGTGTACGAACTGGGCGATTTCTGCTTCGGTCATCCGGTGCGCATCACGGCCACCGCGCGCATGGGCGACGGCGATCTGGTGGACATCGAGCGCGAGTCCACGCTCGGTCAGCCGATCCATTCCAAGGGCGTGATGATCCTGGCCGCCTACCTGGGTGCGCGCTACGCGCAGCACATGCCGCTGTCGCTGTCGGCCAGCCTGGTGTTCGAGCAGTCCTACGGGCCGATCGAGGGCGACAGCGCCTCGCTCGCGGAGCTGTGCGCGCTGCTGTCGGCGCTGGCGGCGGCGCCGATCCGGCAGTCGCTGGCGGTCACGGGTTCGGTCAACCAGCACGGGGCGGTGCAGGCGGTCGGGGCGATCAACGAGAAGATCGAGGGCTTCTTCGAGATCTGCCGCGCGCGTGGGCTGGATGGCCGCCACGGCGTGCTGATCCCGCAGGCCAACCTGGCGCACCTGATGCTCGATGACGCGGTGGTGGACGCGGTGGCCGAGGGCCGCTTCCATGTGTACGCCGTTGCGCACGTGGACCAGGCGCTGGAGCTGCTGACGGGCGTGCCGGCCGGTGACCCGCACGGCCGCGGCGAGCTGCTGGACGGCAGCATCAACCCGCGCGTGGCCGCGCGGCTGGCGCAGATGACGCGCATGCGCCACGCCTTCGCCACGGCCCGCGCCACGCGCGCCGGTCTGCGGGGCGCACGGCGCCTGCCCGAGGCGCTGGAAGCGCGCCCGCCGCCGTGGCTGCGTCGGCGCCCCTGAGGCGCGCGGCCAGCACCTGCACCGGCCTTGATCTGGCGCAAAGTGCCACGGCTGCGCAGGTCTACAGTGGGCTTGCCACCGCGCCGCGGGCATCGGCCGTTGAAGCGGGTTGGGCGCGAACGAGGGGCCGTTCCAGCGGTCCGTCCTTCCCCGGCGACTGCGCCGGGGTCGCGTCCCGAAGTGCAGGCGGCTCTGCGCGAGCAGAACCTTCGGCCCGGTGGCCTCGCTGTTGCCCGCCATGTTGTTCCACGACCGCCTCGACGCTGCCCGCCAGCTCGCCGCCGCACTGGCCCACCACCGCGGCAGCCACCCGCTGGTGCTGGCGATTCCCCGGGGCGCGGTGCCGATGGGCGCCCTCGTGGCCAGCGCGCTCGGCGGCGAACTCGACATCGTGCTGGTGCGCAAGCTGCCCGCCCCGTTCTCCGACGAGTACGCGGTCGGCGCCGTCGACGAGTCCGGCTGGGTGTACGTGGCGCCGCACGCCGAAGCGGCCGGCGCCGACGCAGAGCACCTGGCGCGCGTGCGGCGCGAGCAGCTGGCCGAGATCGCGCGGCGCCGCGCCGCCTACACGCCCGGGCGCGCCGCGCGGGCGGTGCGTGATCGCACCGTGATCGTGATCGACGACGGCCTGGCCACGGGCGCGACCATGCTGGCCGCGCTGCACGCGGTGCGCCAGGGCGCGCCGGCGCACCTGGTGTGCGCGGTGCCGGTGGCGTCGGCCGAAAGTCTGGCGCTGGTGCGCGCGGTGGCCGACGAGACGGTGTGCCTGCACACGCCCGTCGGCTTTCAGGCCGTGGGCCAGTTCTACCGCCACTTTCCCCAGGTGGAGGACGAGGCCGTGGTGCGCGCCCTGCGCGAGCCGCTGGTCATCGGCCAGGGCGATGGCGGGCGCACACCATGAACCACACCTTCAACGGCGCCCCCGGCCCCGCCCCCGGCAACGGCCCGACCGCGCCGAACCTGCTCGCGCCCCTGCCCTTGCGCAGGCTGTTGCTGTGGCTGGTGCTGGCGGTCCAGTTGCCGGCGCTGCTGCTGTTCGCGGCGGCGGGCTGGCTGGTGTTCGACCGGGCGCAGGTCGCGATGTCGCAGCAGCTCATGCGCGGCACGGTGGCGCTGTCGCATCGCGTGAATGCGCGCGTGGTGCGGGTGCAGGGTGCGCTGCAGCGGCTGGCACAGCAGTTGCCGGCCGAAGGCGAATCGCTGCACGACTTCCACCGCTCGGCGGCGGCACTGGCCAGCGATGTCGAGATCGACGCGGTGGTGCTGGTGCGGGCCAATGGCCAGCCCCTGGTCGACACCTTCCATGCGGCGGGCGCCGCGTTGCCGCGCACGGTGCCGGCCGCCTTCACCGAGGTGGCGCGCACGTCGCGCGCCAACGTGGTCGACGTGACCACCTGGCCCGGGCGCAACCGGCCGGTGGTGGGCATCGGCGTGCCCCTGTTGCGGGCCAGCGGCGAGACCCTGGCCCTGCACGCGGTGCTGGACCTGGACCACCTGCAACCCCTGCTGGAGGATCCGCAGTTGCTGGCGCACTGGCGATCGGCCATCGTGGACGACGGCGGCCGCTTCGTGGCGCGGGACACCGACGGCGCCGGCCCGTCGGGTGCCGAGGCGGCGGGCGAGCGCATCGGGCCGCGCCTGCTGGAGCAACTGGCGCGCGACGGCTTCGGCACCGTCCGCCTGGCCGAGACCGGGGAGCCGGCGATGATGGTCTCGTACTGGACCTCGCCCGCCACCCACTGGACCGCCGTGGTGGAAGTGCCGGCGACCGCCTTCAACCGGCCGGCCTGGGAGGCCCTGCTGTCGCTGGGCTTCCTGATGGCGCTGGTGCTCGCCATCGGCTGGGTGGGCGCGCGCCAGGTGGGCCAGCGGCTGGCGGCGGCCGAGGGAGAGTTGCGTGCCGCGACGCAAGCGGCGTCGGCCGGCCGGCGCCGCGGCGAGGAGCGGCTCGAAGGCATGCTGCAGGCGGCGCCCACGGCCACCTTCCTCGTCGACGACAACCAGCGCGTGCGCACCATGAACCCGGCCGCGCGCGCGCTGTTCGGGCACGCGCCCGGCCAGCTCGTGGGCCGCAGCCTGGAGCCGCTGTTCACGCCGCTGAGCTGGAAAGACTGCCAGGCGGCGATGGCCGTGGCGCTGCAGGGCGTGCCGCAGGGCCCCGATGGGCACACCCGGGGCCATTGCGTGCGCCTGGGCGGCGACGTCTTCCCGGCCGTGTTCTCTGCCAGTGTCATCCCCGGGGTCGACGGCGAGCGCCTGATCGCGGTGTCGGTGCACGACACCAGCGAGCAGGAGCAGCTGCAGGCCTCGATGGCGGCCGCCCACAAGGAGGTGCAGGACACCGGGCTGCGCTTCGAGCGCATGCTGCTCAAGGAAATGGACAGCCGCCAGGCACAGATCGGGCACGAACTGCACGACGCGGTGGGTTCGGCGGTGGCCGGCATCGCGCTCCTGCTGGAGGCGGCCGCGGCGCGGCGCAACGAGCCCGAGCTGGTCGGTGCGATGCTGGAGAAGGCACGCGAGCAGATCCACGTCGTGGCCGAGCGCCTGCGCCAGCTCTCGCGCGGCATCGTGCCCGCCGGCAACGAGGCCGGTGCGCTGCGCCAGGCGCTGGAGCAGTACGTGCTCGACGCCGCGTCGATCATGGGCGTCGAATGCACCCTGCGCGCGCGCGGCGATTTCAGCGACGTCGGCGCGGAAAGTGCCGGCCACGTCTATCGCATCGTTCAGGAAGCCATCACCAACGCCGTGCGCCACGGCCAGGCGCGCAGCGTGGTGGTGCGGCTGGCGCGTGCCGGGGCGCGCTGCAGCCTGTCGGTGCGCGACGACGGCAAGGGCTGCGACCTGAGCCTCGTGCATCCCGCGCACCCCGGCATGGGGCTGAAGTCGATGCAGGCGCGCGCACGGGCGTTGCAGGGCCACTTTTCGCTGCACAACCGGCGCAGCGGTGGCTGCGAGGTGCTGCTCCGCTGGTCGGAACCCGTGGCCAGGGATTGATGTCTCGCAGGAATGCGCAGTGGCACAAGCCCTATCGTGAAAGCACGAATGCACGCCAGACAGGTTGAGCCATGGACAACTCCGTCATCGTCATCGACGACCACGACATCGTGCGCTTCGGCCTGGAGACCCTGCTTGCCGACAGCCCGCACCTGCGCCTGCTGGGCAGCGCGGCCAGCCTGCGCGAGGGTCTGGCGCTGATCGAACGCCACCAGCCGACGCTGGTGATCACCGACATGGGCACGGGCGACTCCAGCGGCCTGGCCACCGTGCGCGCGGTGCTCGCCGCGCAGGGGCCACGCGCCACCCTGGTGCTCAGCATGCAGGACGAGATGCTCTACGGCGAGCAGGTCATGGCGCTGGGCGCCAGCGGCTACCTGATGAAGGAGCGCGCCTCGGCCGAGATCGTGCCGGCCGCGCTGGCGGCCCTCAAGGGAGAACTGTGGATGAGCCCGCGCCTGAGCGCGCGCGTGATGAGCCGCGCGCTCAAGCGCCCCCGCTCGGGCGGTCTGGAGGAGCGGGGCGAATCCGCACTGTCACTGCGCGAGCGCGAAGTGCTCGACCTGGTGCACCAGGGCCAGAGCACCAAGGAAATCGCCACCGCGCTGGGCCTGAGCACGCGCACGGTGGACATCCATCGCGCCAACATCAAACGCAAGCTGGGCCTGCGCACGGGCGCCGCGGTGATCGCCTCGGGCGCACGGCGCGACTGAGCATGGTTCGACCCCTGCGCGAAACTGCAGCCGGCGGCTAGGTACAGGTACCTATCAAGCCGCGCAGCGCGCGTTCCAAGATGCATCCAGGCGCCGGTGCAGGGCGGCAAGCCCGCCGCCCGCGCACCGCCTGCGGGCCCGTCCGCGTGGCGCCACAGGGAGGACTTCATGGACTGGGGCAGTTCGATTCACAGCACCAACACCATCACCTTGCCCGACTTCGTGGCGCGCCCGCCGTCGCGCCGGCCGGTCATCCCGCTGGTCAACCGCGACGAGGCAGCCCGTTCGGCCTGCACCACCTGCATGGTGCGCCACGTCTGCCTGCCTTCCTGGGCCGAACCCGGCACGCAGACACCGCTGGAACGCACGCCGATCGCGCGGCGCCGCCTGCGCAAGGGGCAGGCCGTGTTTCGCGAGGGCGAGCGCTGTGACTACATCTACGCGGCGCGCTTCGGCTCGTTCAAGTCGGTGGCGAGCCTGGACGACGGCCGCGAGCAGGTCATGGCCTTTCACCTGCCGGGCGAGATGTTCGGCTTCGACGGACTGGCCACCGGCAAACAGCCCACCACCGTGTCCGCGCTGGAAGATGCCGAGGTCTGCGTGCTGCCCTACGCGCAGCTGAGCGAGGCCGCCGGCACAAGCCGCTCGGTGCTGCACCACCTCACCAGCACGCTGTGCGCCGAGCTGGTGAACGAGCGCCGCGTGGCGGCGCTGATCGCCAACACGCGCTCCGAGGAGCGCGTGGCCGCCTTCCTGCTCAACCTCTCTCAGCGGCTGCGCGAGCGCGGCTATTCGGCGCGCGCCTTCCAGCTGCGCATGACGCGCGAGGAGATCGGCAGCTACCTCGGCGCCACGCTGGAGACGGTGAGCCGCTGCCTGTCGTCGCTGTCGCGCCAGGGCTTCGTCAACGTGCACCGCCGCCAGATCGAGATCGTCGACCCCGAGGGTCTGCGCACGCACTACGCGGCGCGGGCCTGAGCGCACGGACATGGACAGCATCCTCGTCGTCAACTACTCCTACACTGGCGTGTCGCGCCGCGTTGCCCAGCTGCTCGCCTCACACCAGGGCTGGCCGCTGGGCCTGGTGGAAGACATCCACCCGCGCGCCGGAGCGCGCGGCTACCTGCGCTGCCTGCTGGACTCCCTGCTCGGGCGTCACCCGCGCGTGCGCTATTCAGGGCCACGCCCCGAGGATTTCCGCACCGTGGTGCTGATCGCGCCGATCTGGATGTACCGCCTGGCCGGCCCGATGCGCAGCTTCCTGCACGCGCACCGCCTGCGCCGCGTGGCCGTGGTGGTGACGATGGGATCGGCCGGTGCCAGCAACGCGTTTGCCGAGGTGCAACGCATCATCGGCAAGACCCCGCTGGCCACGCTGGCCCTGACCGAACGCGAGGTGCAAACCGGCAGCGGCACCGCGCGCCTGCTCGAGTTCGGTGAACAACTGCGCTCGCGCCGCGCACCCGCCGGCCTGAGCGCGGCAACGGCCTGAACGCCCTGCCCGCCGCGACCACCACGAACGCCGGCGCCAGAAAAAAGCCCCGCAATCGCGGGGCTTTCGGGGTGGGCGGCACCGGGCACCTGGCCCGTTGCCCGGTTCAGACCTCGGTGGCTTCCTCGGGCTTGGCCTTGCCTTCCTTCTTCGGCAGCGGCTGGATGTCGAGCTCGACGTCGTACGTTTCCTTGCCGTCTTCGCCCACCTTGGTGGCGAGATCCACCGTGAGGCGCCCGCCTTCGGTGAGGCGCCCGAACAGCAGCTCGTCGGCCAGCGCACGGCGGATCGTGTCCTGGATCAGGCGCTGCATCGGGCGCGCGCCCATCAGCGGATCGAAGCCCTTCTTGGCCAGGTGCTTGCGCAGCGTGTCGGTGAAGGTGACCTCCACCTTCTTCTCGGCCAGTTGCGTTTCCAGTTGCAGCAGGAACTTGTCGACCACGCGCAGGATGATCTGCTCGTCCAGCGCCTTGAAGCTCACGATCGCGTCGAGGCGGTTGCGGAACTCGGGCGTGAACAGGCGCTTGATGTCGGCCATCTCGTCGCCCGACTCGCGGGCGTTGGTGAAGCCGATGCTGGCCTTGTTCATGGTCTCGGCGCCCGCGTTCGTGGTCATGATGATGATCACGTTGCGGAAGTCGGCCTTGCGTCCGTTGTTGTCGGTCAGCGTGCCGTGGTCCATCACCTGCAGCAGCACGTTGAAGATGTCCGGGTGCGCCTTCTCGATCTCGTCGAGCAGCAGCACGCAGTGCGGCTTCTTGGTGATGGCCTCGGTCAGCAGGCCGCCCTGGTCGAAGCCGACGTAGCCCGGAGGCGCGCCGATCAGGCGGCTCACGGCGTGGCGCTCCATGTACTCGGACATGTCGAAGCGGATCAGCTCGATGCCCATGATGTAGGCGAGCTGCTTGGCGGCTTCGGTCTTGCCGACACCGGTGGGGCCGCTGAACAGGAAGGCGCCGATCGGCTTGTCGGCCCGGCCCAGGCCGGAACGCGCCATCTTGACGCTGGCGGCGAGCACCTCGAGCGCCTTGTCCTGGCCGAACACCACGCTCTTCAAGTCGCGCTCGAGCGTCGCGAGCTTGCCTCGGTCGTCGTTCGAGACGTTGGCGGGCGGGATGCGTGCGATCTTGGCCACGATCTCCTCGACCTCGGTCTTGGAGATGGTCTTCTTGCGCT
>VFQR01002551.1_pt1 | contig 11407 bp, 13 predicted proteins | sample 3512321 | NCBI WGS metagenome assembly VFQR01 (sample SAMN10412374, study PRJNA504923) | tailings metagenome | isolation source: Relicate 3 Philex TSF1 revegetated site | place: Philippines: Tuba, Benguet | collected 2017-08-29
GCCCTTGACGATGGCCTCGCCGGCCGCCGTTCCGAGCGACCCGGCCATGAAGTCCATGTCCTGCACAGCCACCGTCACGGGCAGGCCCTCGAGCTTGCCGAAGCCGACCTTGATGGCGTCGTTCATGCCGGTCTTGGCGCGGGCGTCCTTCAGCCGGTCCACATAGCGCTTCTCGTCGCGGAACTTCAGCGGGTCGATCGGCGCTTCGGGAAGCTGCACGTCGAACCAGGTGCCGTTGTCGAAGATCGACTTCAGCCGCGCGGTCGAGCCCATGCGCATATGCGCGCCGGAACCTGGGATGACGAAGAGATTGCTCTCGAGATCCTTGTGGAAGACCATCTGCCCGGTTTCCGGGCACTTGATCCACAGGTTCTCCGGCGTGTCCCGCTTCAGGAATGATCGGATCTTCGGGGGAAGAACGTCGGTGATCCAGTTCATGACTGTCGTCCTGACGGGTGAAGAAGAATCGGAAGTCTCTGTGTCGCCCTGAAAGGCGGCGCTTATTCGGCAGCCTTGCGGGCTCCCCGGACGCCATCGGCGAGCGAGGCGACCAGACCGGTGACAGCACCGACGCTCGCGGCCGTGGCCCCGCCTTCGGCATCGAGCGAACCCTTCAGCACCTCGATCAGGGCAGAGCCTACCACGACCGCATCGGCACCGCGCGCCACCGCGCTGGCATGGTCGGCGTTCTTCACACCGAAGCCGACGGCGACGGGCAGGTCGGTATGCCGCTTGATGCGGGCGACTGCCTGCGCCGTCCGGTCGAAATCGGGCGTGGCCGCGCCGGTGATGCCGGTGATCGAGACGTAGTAGACGAAGCCGGAGGTATTGCGCAGCACCGTCGGCAGGCGCCTGTCATCCGTGGTCGGCGTCGCGAGGCGGATGAAATTCAGGCCGGCCTCGAGGGCAGGAAGGCAGAGTTCCGCGTCTTCTTCCGGCGGCAGGTCGACGACGATGAGACCATCGACGCCGGCCGCCTTCGCATCCGCCAGGAAGCGCGCGACGCCGTAGATGTAGATGGGATTGTAGTAGCCCATGAGGACGATCGGCGTCGTCTGGTCGGAGGTCCGGAACCAGGCGATGTCCTCCAGCGTCTTCGTCAGCGTCTGGCCGCCGGCCAGCGCGCGCAGGCCGGCCGCCTGGATCGAGGGGCCGTCCGCCATCGGATCGGTGAACGGCATGCCGAACTCGATGACGTCGGCACCGGCGCCCGGCAGGGCCTTCAGGATGGCGCGGGCGGTCTCGCGGTCGGGGTCGCCGGCCATCACATAGGTGACGAGGCCGGCGCGACCCTGACGGGAAAGATCGGCGAAGCGGGTGTCGAGGCGGGTGCTCACAGTCGGGTCCCCAGGATTTCGGCGACCTGCGGCACATCCTTGTCGCCACGGCCCGAGAGATTCATGACCATCAGATGGTCCTTCGGCTTCTTCGGCGCCAGTTCCTTCACCTTGGCAAGGGCATGGGCGCATTCCAGCGCCGGAATGATGCCTTCGATCTTCGACAGGAGCTGGAAGGCCTCCAGCGCCTCGTCGTCGGTCGCCGAGAGGTAGGTCACGCGGCCGATGTCGTTCAGCCAGGAATGCTCGGGGCCGATGCCGGGGTAGTCGAGGCCGGCGGATATCGAGTGGCCCTCCTGGATCTGGCCGTCCTCGTCCATCAGCAGATAGGTGCGGTTGCCGTGCAGGACGCCGGGCTTGCCGCCCGAGATCGAGGCGGCATGCAGCTTGTCGAGGCCATGGCCGGCGGCCTCCACGCCATAAATCTCGACCGAGGGATCATCGAGGAAGGGGTGGAACAGGCCGATGGCGTTCGACCCGCCGCCGACGCAGGCGATGAGGCTGTCCGGGAGCCGGCCTTCCGCCTCCTGCATCTGGGCGCGGGTCTCGTCGCCGATGACCGACTGGAAGTCGCGCACCATCGCCGGATAGGGATGGGGGCCGGCGACCGTGCCGATGCAGTAGAACGTGGTGTCGACATTGGTGACCCAGTCGCGCAGCGCCTCGTTCATGGCGTCCTTGAGCGTCTTGGCGCCGGACTGCACGGGTACGACCGTCGCGCCCAGCATCTTCATGCGGAAGACATTCGGCGCCTGCCGGGCGACGTCGACGGCGCCCATGTAGACGATGCATTCGAGGCCGAAGCGGGCACAGAGCGTTGCGGTGGCGACGCCATGCTGGCCGGCCCCTGTCTCGGCGATGATGCGCTTCTTGCCCATGCGAAGGGCGAGCAGGATCTGGCCGAGGACGTTGTTCACCTTGTGGGAGCCGGTGTGGTTCAGCTCCTCGCGCTTCAGGTAGATCTTCGCGCCACCGAGATGCTCGGTCAGCCGCGCGGCGAAATAGAGCGGGCTGGGACGGCCGATATAGTGGGTCCTGTGGCTCGCCATTTCGGCGAGATAAGCCGGGTCCTGGCGGGCCTCGTTGTAGGCCTTCTCCAGCTCCAGAATGTTGGGCATCAGCGTCTCGGCGACGAAACGGCCGCCATAGATGCCGAACCGACCGTTCTCGTCCGGACCTGACCGGAAGGAATTCGGCTTCAGCGGTGCGTTCATTGCCACTCTCCTTCGCCCTGCGTCTGGCGGGCGGCGGCCACGAAGGCCCTGATCTTGTCCGGATCCTTCTGGCCCGGAGAACTCTCGACACCGGAGGATACGTCGACGCCGGACAAACGGGTCAGCCGGATGGCTTCGGCCACATTGCCTGGATGGAGGCCTCCGGAAAGCATGACCGGGCGGCCGGGGTCAAGGCCGGCCACCAGTCGCCAGTCGAATGACAGCCCGTTTCCGCCAGGCAGCGCGTCTGCCGTCTTCGGCGGCTTGGCATCGACGAGGATGAGGTCGCTGACCGCGGCGAAGTCCCTGACCGGCGCGAGATCGGCGGCCTCGGCAACGCCGATGGCTTTCATGACGCGCACCTTGAAGCGGGACCGGATGTCCGCGACCCGCTCCGGCGTCTCCGCGCCGTGCAACTGGAGGAGATCCGGCTTGAGGCTCGCCATGACCTCGGCGAGGAAGGCGTCGGTGGGGTCGACGGTGAGCGCGACGACGCCGGCCCGGCCGCAGGTCCGCCCGGCGAGCGCGCAGGCTGTCGCGAGCGAGACGTGGCGCGGGCTCTTCTCGAAGAAGACGACGCCGATCATGTCGGCGCCGGCTTCCAGCGCCACATCGACGGTCCGCATCGTCCTGATGCCGCAGATTTTGACCAGCAGGGGCATGGCCTGTCTTTAGACGGGCAGCGAGCGCCACACCAGCATGGCGGCGGCAAGATCCTCGAGCGCCGTGCCGACGGACTTGAAGAGCGTGATCTCCCCGCTCGACGTCCGGCCGTGATGCGAACCGCGGGCGAGATCGAAAAGGTCGGCCTTGACGTCGGATTCGGTCACGATGCCGCGGCGGATCGGGTCGACGATGTCGCCGGCTTCCTTCAGGCCGCCGGTCCGCGTGTCGACGAAGAGGCTGGCGCGCCTGACCGCCGCATCATCGGCCTCGCGCATCGCCGGGGTGTAACCGCCGACGAGGTCGAGATGGGCGCCGGGCTTCAGCCAGTCTCCCGACACGATCGGGTTCGACGAAATGGTGGCGCAGGTGACGATGTCGGCATCCTCGACCGCCGCCTGCAGGTCGGTCGCCACCGTCACCGTGACGCCGGGCACGGTCCCCGACAGCCCCTCGGCGAGGGCCTGGGCCTTCTCGCGCGACCGGTTCCACAACGTGACGTTGCGGATGGGACGGACGGACGCATGGGCGCGGATCAGATGTGGCGCCAGTGCTCCCGCCCCGACCATGACCATGCGGGAGGAGTCCTTGCGGGACAGGTAGCGAGAGGCGAGGGCGCTGGCGCAGGCGGTGCGCCAGACGGTCAGCGTGGTGCCGTCGAGGATCGCCAGGGGCGCGCCGGTCTCGCCGCTGCACAGCACGTAGCTGCCATAGATCGAGGGAAGATTGCGCGCTCCGTTGCCGGGGTAGACCGAAACGATCTTGGTGCCGACGAAAGCGCCGTCGCCGGGCGAGGTCCAGGCCGGCATGAGCAGCAGCATCGCCTCCGGCACACCCGCTTCCTGGCGGATCGGGTGGTGATGGCGCAGCGGCACGGTGATGTCGGACCGGAAAGCCTCGGCGAGTGCGTCGACGAGAGCGGGATAGGTCAGGGTGCCGGCGATCTCGGCGGCAGTGATGATGCGCATGAAGAACTCAGGCCGCAGGCCGGTTGAGGAAGGCGAGGGGGCCTCCCGGGGCGCCCGGCTGTTCGCCGCGTCCGAGTTCGTTGCGCAACCGCTCCACGTCGCTGCGCGCGGCGGAAAGCTCGCTTTCCGCCATCCGGCAGCGCTTGCGATACCGGCCCTGCTTCCACCAGACGGCGGTGCCGCCGATGACCACACCGAGAATCACCGCGAGGAAGACCACGGCGAAGAGCGGCACCGAGACGGACAGCGGCGAGGCTTCGCGCGCCAGGGGATCCAGCGACAGGGTCACGGGTGTGCGGTTCGCCACCGCCAGCACCACGGCGACGAGGGCGACGGGGGCCAGCAGCAGCCAGTTGACGATGCGCCGCAGCATGATCAGGCGCCCTTGTTCAGGCGCTCGCGCATTTCCTTGCCGGTCTTGAAGAACGGCACGACCTTGTCCTCGACCTCGACATGCTGACCGGTGCGCGGATTGCGGCCGACGCGGGCCTGCCGGGCCTTGACCGAGAAGGCGCCGAAGCCACGCAGTTCCACCCGGTCTCCGCGCGCCAGCGCACCGACGATCTCGTCGAGGATGGCATTGACGATGTTCTCGACGTCGCGCTGATAGAGTTGGGGGTTCTGCTCGGCGATCTTCTGGACGAGTTCGGACTTGATCATGGCCATCGCGCCCCGCCGGCGCGCTCCCGATTGAATTTGTCAAAATCTATCATGGGCTTGGAGGCTGCCAGAGCGCCAGAAGCCCGTCAAGCGACGTTCGTTCGATCTGGGCGGCCAGCGCCGAACCGGCAATCCGCTCGGCCCATTCCGTCAGGCCAACTGCCTCGGCGAGGCTACTGCCTGCCACGCGCATCCAGGACAGGCTGCCCGGCGCACGCGGCCGGTGGAGCTGCACCCGCATGGTGGCGGGCACACCGCGCGTCGCGAGCCAGGCCCGCGCCTCGCGCTCGCCGCCGATCTGGTCGACGAGCCTCAGCTCGCGCGCCCTGCTGCCGACGAAGACGCGACCATCCGCCACGATACGCAACTGGTCGTCGCTGAGGCCGCGGCGATCCTTCACGATGCGCTGGAACCAGCTGTAGCTGTCGGTGATGATCTCCCGGAGCGCAGCCATGGCCTCGGGACTGGTTGGTTCGAGCCCGCTCGGCATGGCCTTGAGCGGCGTCGAACGGATTGCCTCGACGCGCACGCCGAGGGTGTCGAGAAGCCGCGTCACGTTGGGAAACTGGGCGATGACGCCGATCGAGCCGGCGATCGAGGTCTCCCGCGAGACGATGTGGTCGGCCCCGATGGCGGCGATATAGCCGCCCGATGCGGCCGTGCCCTCGACCACGGCCACCGTCGGCTTGGCCGCGGCGACGGTACGGATGGCAGTGAACAGCGCTTCCGAGCCGGTTACCGTGCCTCCGGGTGAATCGATGGTGACGATCAGCGCGCGGACGTTGCGATTGCGGGCGAGTGCCTCGATCGTCCGGACCAGATTGGCGTTCTGCGCGATCACGCCGCGCACCTCGACCCGCGCCACATGCTGCAGAGGCGTGACCCAGCCGAAGCGTTGCGCGCCGACGAGTCCGGCAATGCAGAGGGCGCCGATGACGGCGAAGACCGAGAGGACGCGCCAGAACGTCAGCTTGCGACGCAAAAGGCGGCGATCCAGCACGGAGTCGGTTTCGAGAGGCATGAAAGGGGGCTCCCAGTTGCAGCCGGCACACCCTGAGCGGGGCGATCAGGTAGCCCCGACAGGGCATCAGTGCAAGTCGCCCGATTGGAAAGATCCGGCGCCGGCGGGCAAGACGCCGCGCGTGCCGGAACGAGACGGACCTTCGGTCAGCGCATCTGGCGGTCGTTCCGGTCGATCGACCTCTGCCGCATCAGGACGAGGGCACTGACGATGGCGATGCCGATGCCGCAAACGATGGCGGTGGGATAGAGAACCGACATGGCCACGATGTAGCTCAGGGGCTCGCTGTCATAGTCGACATCCCAGGCCGCCCTTCCGCGCCCGCCGAAGACGAGGACGCCGTCGAGCCAGGCCGTTCGCAGCTGGATGAAGCTGTAGATCGCAACAACGAGACCGCCGCCCACGCCGGCAATGGCCATGATGGCCGTCCAAAGCGGGCCCAGTCGTCGCTGCTTGTCAGCGTCCTTCATCGCATCGCCTTTCATCATGGTCTTCCGCGATTGCCGGAAGGCTCATTTGAACGCGCACACTACCAACAGGATCGTGTGCGAACGCTAACACAACTCTACTGCATTGCTCCATTGATCTCGTTCAAAATCCCGCGTGCTGCGTGGACGGGATCGGAAGCGGCCGTGATCGGGCGGCCGACGACCAGCCTGTCCGCTCCGCCACGAATGGCGTCGAAGGGCGTCACGATGCGCTTCTGGTCGCCGGCATCGGCCCCGGCCGGTCGGATGCCGGGGGTGACGAGTTCGACGCGCGAGGGGATGCCGATGGCCCGCAGGTTGGCGGTTTCATGGGCCGAGCAGACAATGCCGTCAACGCCGATGGCCGCGGCCTGCTGTGCCTTTGCCGGAACGAGGGTCGCGACCGTGCCGGCATATCCTGCCTCGGCGCAGTCGAGGTCGTTCCATGAGGTGAGAATGGTCACCGCCAGGATCTTCAGGGCCGAGCCGGCGCGGCCCTGCACGGCCGCGCGCATGGTCTGTGGATAGGCATGGACCGTCAGGTAGTGGGCCCCGGTGCGGACGATCGATTCGACGCCCTCGCGCACCGTGTTGTCGATGTCGTGGAGCTTCAGGTCGAAGAAGATGGTCTTGCCCGAGGCCGCCAGCTCCCGTCCGAAGGCGATCCCGTCCGAATAGCCCAGCCTGTAGCCGATCTTGTAGTGGGTGACCGTATCGCCGAGCAGCGAGACCAGCCTCTCGGCGTCGCCGAGGCTCGGCAGATCGAGGGCGACGAAGAGTTTCGAGCGAGGGTCGATCGGGGCGGCAGACGGCATCAGGCGAAGCTCCGGGCCTTGTCGATGAGGGAGGTGCAGCAGGCGGTGAGCATGCTGCGCGTGCGATCGTCCTTGAGCCTGCCATCGTCGTCGAAGGCCTGATGGGCGGCCGGCACGGCGCAGCTCTCTGGGATGACGAGGGCGCCGCAGCCGAGTTCCAGGACCTGCCGCGTCGCCATCTGCGAGCGCATGCCGCCATAGCCACCAGGCGAGGCGGAGCCAAGGGCGAAGACCCGTCCACGATAGGCCGCGAGCGGCTTCTCCCCCGCCTCCCTGACGCGGCTGATCCAGTCGACGGCGTTCTTCAGGAGCGGTGTCATGCCGGCATTGTATTCCGGCCCGGCGATGAAGATGCCCTGATGCGCGCAGAACTGCCGCTTCAGCTTCAGCGCGTTGTCGGGCACGCCCTCGGCGGCTTCGAGGTCGCCGTCGTAGATGGGGAGGGGATAGTCGGCGAGCGAGATCAGCGAGACGTCGGCGTCGAGATTGGCGAGTTCGACGGCGGCAGCCGCAGCCAGCCGCGCATTGAACGAGCCCGAGCGGATCGAGCCCGAGAAGACGAGGATACGGGTCACGGGGCCTCTCCTGCCGGGTTCCCTGCCAGACGTCTAGGCCGGCAGGGGCGGCGCGTAAATCTCAGCCGGCGGAGCCGGGCTTGGCGGCGGCCTTCGCGGCCTCCTGGCTCTCCTCGGCCTGTCGAATGACCGCCATGCTCTCCTTCAGGTGGTCGAGCGAACGGTGGCCGCTGGCGAACTCACGGATCGCCACGATCAGCAGGGCGAGGATGAAGGGCACGATGAAGTAGTAGAGGCGGAACAGGATGAAGGCAGCCACCACCGCTTCGGCCGTGAACCCCAGCGGTGGCAGTGCCACCAGAAGGGTCGCCTCGAAGGCGCCGGCGGCGCCGGGCGCATGGGTCGCAAATCCGAGAAGCATGGCCGAGCAGAAGATGACCGCCACCGCAACGAAGGGCGCCGGCGGGGCGTTCGGCATGGCCATGAGCAGCACGTAGAGAATCATCGCCGTGCAGGAGAGGTCGACGATGCCGATGATCATCTGCAGGAAGGTGAGCTTCGCGCTCGGCAGCTTGATGACCCAGGCCCCGGACCCGAACTGGCGCGGCGCGGCCACGAAGATGAGCCAGCCGATGAGGGCGGCGAGGATCAGCGCCCCGACGATGCGGACGGTGTCACCGCCGATGCCGAAGGGCGCGACGACGGGCGTCACCACCCAGGGCTCCAGCACGAAGCCGAGGCCGAGCACCGTGGCGTTGCCCAGCCAGAAGGTGAGGCCGGCGATGAAGCAGATCTTCACCACCTGCGGGCCGGTGATCTTGTAGCGGGAATAGACGAGGTAGCGCACCACGGCGGCAGTGAAGACGGTCGCGCCGAGATTGTGGGCGATGGAGTAGCTGGTGAAGGAGCCGACCGCGCAGGCCGGATAGGGAATGTCGTCCCGGCCGATCGTGCGCGTGGCGAAGTAGTCGTAGACCGTGAGCGTCGCATAGGCCGCCGCGGCGAAGAGGCCGGCGACGATCAGCGTCGTCGGTCCGATCTGGCCGATGGCCTCCCAGACCTTCGACCAGTCGATCACCTTCAGCTTCTCGAACAGCACGTAGCCCGCGGTTGCGAGCATGGCGACGGCGACCACGAGAAGGATCCGCTTCAGGCCGATCCGGTCGCGCAGGAAATCCACGGAAGTCTTGATCAAGAGCGGTCTCGCCACGCGTTCAGGCGCGAAACCCTCCGCGCACACCATCAGCCAAGTATCAGAGGCCATGTATCCGGCATATGTCGCCGGACATGCGTAAAAGCCCGTATGGGCCGTCGGCCTCCCCGGACCCGCGATGTAGTGGTTCGGGTCAGAAAGTCCAGCGACAGATTGTCCTACTGGAGGAACGGATTGGTCTTGCGCTCGCGTTCCAGCGTCGTGGCGGGCCCATGTCCCGGCAGGACCGTGAAGTCGTCGCCCAGCGGCAGGATCTTTTCCTTGATGCCGCGGATCAGCAGGTCGTGGTCGCCTCCGGGCAGGTCGGTGCGGCCGACGGAGCCCTGGAAGACCGTGTCGCCGACGAGAGCGAACTCGGAAGGGGCATGGACGAACACGACGTGGCCCGGCGCATGGCCAGGGACATGGAGAACGTCGAAGGTGAGGCCGCCGACGGTGACGGTGTCGCCTTCCTTCAGCCATCGCGTCGGCGTCACCGGACGGACACCGGCAAGGCCGAAGCGTTGCGCCTGCGCAGTGAGATTGGCCAGCAGCGGCGCATCGTCCTCGTGCGACCCCTCGATGGGAATCGACAGCAGTTCGGCGAGTTCGGCCGCACCGCCGGCGTGGTCGATGTGGCCGTGGGTGAGCAGGATCTTCTCGGGCACGACCTTCAGGTCGGCGATGGCACCCTGGATTCGCGGCAGATCCCCGCCAGGATCGACGATGGCGGCCTTCTTCGTGTCGTCGTCCCAGACGATCGAGCAGTTCTGCTCGAAGGGCGTCACCGGAACGATCGCTACCTTCAACCTCGCCATGCCGGTCTCCTGTTCTGCCCCCCGGATTAGCGGCGGGCCGTCTCACCCGCAAGCCGTCCGAAGGGGCCTCTGACACGGTTTGAAATATCATTTTATTGCAGCGCAGCAATTCAATGTCTATAAGCGCCATGCCACGGTTCATCCGAAAGGCCTGACGGCTCCACTCCGAGTGAAGCCACGACGTCAGTGCGAGATGAACGTCGATAGTCGCGACAAGCCACTGCTGTCCGGCTGATTTTTACTCAGGAAAACAACAGATCATGATCCATTCGAGCGCGAAAGCGCGTCGCATTTCCATTCGTCTTGCAGCATGTGCTGGAGCTGTCGGTCTGATGATGGTTCCCTCCCTCGCTTCGGGCCAGGAGAGCGACCGGGCCAACGCCACCTGGGCAACCCTCTACGCCGCCGGCCAGCCCGTGGCAGCGCCGCCGGCCCCGGCATCGTCAGCGCCGCGCCAGATGCGCTCGCCGTCCGTGCCCGCCGATGCAGGCAGTGACGAACGCTCGACCGTCGCCCGGCGCATTTCCGAGGTCGCCGCACGCCATGGCGTGCCCGCGAGCCTCGCCCTCGCCGTCGCCCGCGTCGAGAGCAACATGCGTTGCCAGGCCCGCGGCCGGGCAGGGGAACTGGGTCCGCTGCAGATCAAGCCGGCCACGGCGCGCGGCCTCGGCTATTCCGGGCCCGCCTCGGCGCTGAACTCCTGTGGTGCCGGGCTGGAGTGGGGGATGCGCCACCTCGCCGTCGCCTACCGCCAGTGCGGATCGGCCGCCGGCGCCGCAGCACTCCACAACCGGGGTCTCGCCTCGTCCTGCACACGGACGGCCTATTCGTCCCGCGTCACCCGCGTGATGGCGAGCCTCTGAGACCAAGGCCCACGATCCGCCTTGCCCTAACGAAAACGGCCGCCCGGTGAGGGCGGCCGTCTTCTGTTCGGGCGATCGATTGCCGGCAGGACATGGCCTGCCGGCAACTGACCTTACTTCTTGTCGGTCGTGCGCGCCTTGAGGGCGGCACCGAGGATGTCGCCGAGCGAGGCGCCCGAGTCGGCCGAGCCGAACTGGGCCATGGCTTCCTTCTCCTCGGCCATTTCCAGCGCCTTGATCGACACCTGGACCTTGCGGGCCTTGCGGTCGAACATGGTGACGCGGGCATCGAGCTTCTCGCCGGCGGCGAAACGCTCGGGGCGCTGGTCGGCGCGGTCGCGGGCAAGCTCCGAGCGCTTGATGAAGGCAGTCAGGTCGGTGCCGACGATCTTCACGTCGATGCCGCCTTCCTTGGCCTCCACCACCTCGCAGGTGACGATCTGGCCCTTGCGGAACTCGCCGGCGTCAGCGAAGGGATCGCCACCGACCTGCTTCAGGCCGAGCGAGATGCGCTCCTTCTCCACATCGACGTCGAGGACCTGGGCGCGGATCATGTCGCCCTTCTTGAACTCCTCGATGACCTGCTCGCCGGGACGGTTCCAGTCGAGATCCGACAGGTGAACCATGCCGTCCACATCGCCCTCGAGGCCCAGGAACAGGCCGAACTCGGTCTTGTTCTTGACTTCGCCCTCGACGACGGTGCCGATCGGGTGGCGCTCGATGAAGGCCTCCCACGGGTTCTGCAGGGTCTGCTTGAGGCCCAGCGAGATGCGGCGCTTGGAGGAATCGACCTCGAGCACGGCCACTTCGACTTCCTGCGAGGTCGAGACGATCTTGCCCGGATGGACGTTCTTCTTGGTCCAGCTCATTTCCG
>VFQR01002552.1_pt1 | contig 11405 bp, 12 predicted proteins | sample 3512321 | NCBI WGS metagenome assembly VFQR01 (sample SAMN10412374, study PRJNA504923) | tailings metagenome | isolation source: Relicate 3 Philex TSF1 revegetated site | place: Philippines: Tuba, Benguet | collected 2017-08-29
CCGCGGCCGAGAACACCAGGCCACGCGCCAGGCCGCCGGGGCCGTCGCTGATCAGACCCACCACTACCGGGCCCACGATCTGGCCCAGCGCGAAGCACACGGTGAAGGCGCCGATGCCCCGCGCCCATTGCGCGCTCGGCAGGTTGTGGCGCACGAAGGCGGTGGTGGACGCCACCACCGACAGAAACACCGCACCGAACAACAGGCCCGACAGCATGGCCAGTGGCCAGCCGCCGCCCAGCACCGGCAACAGCGCCGCCAGGGCGAGCCACGCATTGAGCCGGGCCAGTGCACCACCACCCCGCTCGCGATCGAGCAGGCCGGCCCACAGGCGCGGCGCCACCACCACCGCTGCGCCCAGCAGCGTGTAGTACACCGTGATGCCGGTGGCCGACAGGCCCTGCTCGCGCAGCAGCGCGATCGAGAACGTCATGTAGCCGATGTAGCCCACGCCGAACAGCGCGTACCCGGCCAGCGCCCAGCCCATGTCGGCGGCGCGCACCACGCGCACCGCGGCCGCCGGGCCTGCGGTGGCGGCGGGCGGGCCGTCGGCCAGCGCCCGCGCCGGCCAGGCCATGCCCCAGGCCGCCAGCGCGCACAGCAGCGCCAGGCCCCACCAGGCCCAGGCCCAGGCGTGCGGCGTGGCGCCCGCGGCGTGCAGCAGGGGCGGAACCGCCAGCGCCGAGCCCGCGATGCCGAAGCCGGTGCCGCCGTAGTACAGCCCGAGCAACAGGCTGCCGCGTTCGGCGTCGCGCGCGGCCAGGCGCGCCGCCAGCAACCCGCCCGCCACAAACACCAAAGCGCTCAGGGCGCCCGCCACCACACGCTGCGCGAGCAGGGCCTCGGGCGATGTGAAAAACCCGCTGAGCGCCATCATCAGCGCCGCGGCCCAGCCGGCCCACACGAACACGCGCGCCGCCTGCCCCGCGGCCAGCAGGCGCGGCACCAGCAGGGCGCCGAGCAGGTAGCCCACCGCGTTTGCCGTGTTCATGGCGCCCGCCAGCGTGTAGCTCCAGCCCAGGTCGGCACGCATCGGCGGCAGCAGCAGGCCGTACGAAAAGCGCGTGATGCCCAGCGACACCGCCGCGCCCAGCGACAAGGCGAGGGCCAGGCGCATCAGGGGCAGGGGTGCGGGGTCGGCATGCATGCGCGGCATTGTGGCGGGGGGCGATGGCGCGGGCTGTCGCGCCGGTCCGCTGCCACCGGTCGGCACTGGCCCCCCGCGCCCCGCGCTGCCGCCGTAGAGTGGCCGCATGACCGCCGCCGTGCCCACCCCGTCGCGCATCGCCACCCTGCAGCAGGCCGAGCGCGAGCGTTTCATTGCCGCCCACCCGCGGTCCCTGGCCCAGGCCGAGGCCGCGCGCGCGCACTACCTGTTCGGTGTGCCCCTGCACTGGATGCGCGACTGGCCCACCCCGGCCACGCTGGCCGTGCTGCGTGCACAGGGCGCCACCCTCACCTGCGCCGATGGCCTGCGCTACGCCGACTTCTGCCTCGGCGACACCGGCGCCATGTTCGGCCACAGCCCGGCGCCGCTGGCGCACGCCATTGCCGAACAGGCTGCCCAGGGCCTCACCTGCATGCTGCCCTCCACGCGCACGGTGGCCGTTGGCGAAGCGCTCGAGCGCGTGTTCGGCCTGCCCATGTGGCAGATGGCGCTCAGCGCCAGCGACGCCAACCGCTTCGTGCTGCGCTGGGCGCGCGCCATCACGCAGCGGCCCACCCTGCTGGTGTTCGACGGCTGCTACCACGGCGCGGTCGACGACACCCTGGTCGATCTCGACCCCGCCACGGGCGCCACCGTGGCGCGCGGCTCGGTGCTGGGCCAGGTGCACGACCACCACGCCCACACGCGCGTGGTGCCGTTCAACGACCTCGCCGCGCTCGAGGCCGCGCTCGCGCCGGGCGACGTGGCCTGCCTGCTGGCCGAGCCCGCGCTCACCAACTTCGGCCTGGTGCCGCCGGCCGAGGGCTTCTGGCCCGCGGCGCGCGCGCTCTGCCGCCGCCACGGCAGCCTGTTCGTGATGGACGAGACCCACACCGTGTCCACCGCGCTCGGCGGCTACGCGCGGGCCCACGGCCTCGACCCCGACGTGCTGGTGGTGGGCAAGGCCGTGGCCGGCGGGCTGCCTTGCGCGGTGTACGGGTTCACGCACGCGGTCGCGCAGCGCATGGTGGCGGCCAAGGTGCAAGCACCCGAAGGCCACAGCGGCATCGGCACCACGCTGGCCGGCAACCCGCTGGCCCTGGCCGCGCTCGACGCCGCGCTCACACACCTGCACACCGCGCCCAACTACCGCCACATGCACGCGCTGGCCACCGAGCTCGAAGAAGGCCTGGTGTGCCGTATCGGCGCTGCGCAGCAAGCCTGGACGGTGACGCGCCTGGGCGCGCGCCTGGAACTGCAGTTCATGCCGCACACCCCGCGCCACGCACAGGACGTGCGCGACATGGCGAACAGCGATCTCGAAGCGCTCACCCACCTGTTCATGCTCAACCGCGGCGTGTTGCTCACGCCCTTTCACAGCATGATGCTGGTAAGCCCCGAAACCACCGAGGCCGATGTGGCGACGCTGTTTGCGGTGTTCGACGAGCTCCTAATCGCGCTGCGCGGTTGAGGCCTCAGCCCACACCCACGGGCGAGGGCGCCAGGCGCACGATGCGCGTGAACAACCGGTCGTAGTTCGGATCGTGCGCGGCCTCGGGGCTCAGCGGGTCCACATGCCCTCCGAAGGCGACGTCGAGCGCGCGGCGATCGGCCTCGTCCAGCGCCTGCTCGGCCGCAGGCAGCACCACCTGTTCCTCCAGCCGCATGTGCGCGAGGTAGAAACCCACATAGGCTTGTGCCTCGTCCACAAAGGCCTGCCGGCGCGGCTCACCCAGATACTCCCAGGCCAGGAGCAGGTGCATGAGTTCGCGCACACGGCTCTCGCCGCCCATGTGTTCCTTCTCCAGCCGTTCGATCGTCTCCAGCGTGTGGGGCGCGGCGCGAGCAACGCGGGGGAACAGCAGGTCGGATTCCTTGGGGTGATGCAGCCTCTCGGGAAATTCACCGATGTAGAACAGCATGGCCCGCAACACATCGAAGAAGCGCTCGGGCCCGTCGACCTCGGGACCACGCTGGATCATCGCCAGCATGGAGCGCAGCATTGCACTCAGCCGGGCGTGCTCGTCGCGCACGGTGCGCAGGGCGTCGCGTCGCATGGGACTCTCCTCAGGGTGGTGCCCGCAGCATCCCATGGCACGGCGCCGCAAGCCTTGACCTGCATCAAGGCCGCCAACGCTTGAGCAGCAACGCGTTGGCCATCACACTCACCGAGCTCAGCGCCATGGCCGCACCGGCCATCACCGGGTTGAGGAAGCCCAGCGCCGCGAGCGGTATGCCCGCCACGTTGTAGACAAAGGCCCAGAACAGGTTCTGCCGGATCTTGCGCACCGTGCGGCGCGAGATGTCCAGCGCCGCACCCACCAGGTTCGGATCACCCCGCATCAGCGTGATGCCTGCAGCGTGCATGGCCACGTCGGCGCTGGCGCCATCGGTGTGACCCATGGCCAGGCCCACATCGGCCGCGGCCAGCGCGGGCGCGTCGTTCACGCCGTCGCCCACCATGGCCACCACGCGCTGCACACCGGAAGTGCCTTGCTGCAGGCGGCGGATCGTGGCGGCCTTGTCGGCCGGCAGCACCTCGGCAATCACCTCGCCCTCGCTCACGCGCAGGCCGAGCCGCTGGGCCATGGCCTCGGCGGCGGCGCGGTTGTCGCCCGACACCAGAACCAGTTGCAGGCCCCGCCCGCGCAGGGCCGCGATGGCACTCGCCGCGCCGGGCTTGGGTTCGTCACCGAACGCCAGCACGGCCAGCGCCGGCCCGCCCGCATGCGCCAGCACAGAAACCGAGGCACCCTGCGCAAGCGCCGCGTCCACCGCGGGCGCCAGCGCGCCAGTGGGAATGCCCAGGGATTCCATCCAGCGCAGGCTGCCCAGCAGCAGCGGCACACCGCCCGCTTCGCCCTGCACGCCGCGGCCGGTCACGGCCTGCATGTTCCGCGCTTCGGGCCAGCTGAGGTTCTTTTCGCGCGCGGCCTCCACCACGGCGCGCGCCAGCGGGTGGGCGCTGCCCACCTGCAGCGACGCCGCACGGGCCAGAAGGGCCGATTCGTCCTGCCCGGGCGCGGCGCTCAGGGACAGCAGGCGCGGGTGGCCTTCGGTGAGCGTGCCGGTCTTGTCGAAGGCCACCACCTGCACACGGTGCGCCACCTCCAGCGCCTGGGCATCGCGGATCAGGATGCCGTGGCGCGCGGCCACCCCGGTGCCGGCCATGATGGCCGCGGGCGTGGCCAGACCGAGTGCACAGGGGCAGGCGATCACCAGCACCGCCACCGCGTGCTGCATCGCGTCTTCCAGCGGTGCACCGGCCCACAGCCAACCCAGCAGCGTGAGCAGGCCGATCACCAGCACCACCGGCACGAACACCGCGGCCACACGGTCCACCAGGCGCTGCACCGGCGCCTTGCCGGCCTGCGCGTCCTGCACCAGCGAAATGATGTGTGCCAGCACCGACTGTGCGCCGCTGGCGCGCACCACCACCGTTACCAGGCCTTCCCCATTGAGCGAGCCGCCGATGACCGGGCTGCCCGGTGCCTTGGCCACCGGCATGGCCTCGCCGGTCAGCATGGATTCGTCGGCCTGCGTCTGGCCGTCGATCACTTCGCCATCGGCCGCGAAGCGTTCGCCGGGCAACACCTGGATGCGATCGCCTGGCAGCAGTTCTTCCACCGGCACCTCCTGCACCTCGGTGCGGCGCACGCCGTCGGGCAGCAGGCGCGCGCGCTCGGGGCGCAGCGCCTGCAGGGCACGGATGGCCTCCGTCGTCTGGCGCTTGGCACGCGCTTCCAGCCACTTGCCCAGCAGCACCAGCGTGATCACCACGGCCGAGCCCTCGTAGTAGAGGTGCACCATCTCGCCGGCCTCCGCCCGCCACCACAACCAGGTGGACAAGGCCCAGCCCGCGCTGGTGCCGATGGCCACCAGCAGTTCCATGTTGCCGGTGCGTGCCTTGAGCGCGTGCCAGCCCGCGCGGTAGAAGCGCGCGCCCAGCACGAACTGCACCGGCGTGGCGAGCAGGAACTGCCACAGCGCCGGCAGCATCCAGTGTTGGCCGAACAGGTCGCCCACCATGGGCACCGCCAGCGGTGCCGACAACAGGGCAGCGAGCAGCACCGGCCAGGCATTGCGCGGTACACCGAGCACCCTCGCGGCGTCCGGGTCGGTGTCGGCTTCAATGGCGCGGGGTTCGTAGCCGGCGTCGCGGATGGCACGCTTGAGCCGCGCTGCAAGCGCGGCATCCCCGGGGGCGGCTTTCACGCGCGCGGTTTCGGTGGCCAGGTTCACGCTGACTTCGATCACACCGTGCTGCTTCTGCAACGCGCGCTCCACGCGGCCCACGCAGGAGGCACAGGTCATGCCACCGACGCCCAGATCGATCGAAATCGGGTCGGCGTTGGCATTTGAAAGAGTGGCGGTGTTTGCGTTCATGCCGCCATGGTGCACCTTGCCACCGTGGCAAGGTCAAGTGCCGCCGGCCAGAAACCTCGTGCTTGACGTTGACACCGTGTCAAGCTCGAGAATGGATCGTCCCATCCCCCGGAGCCATTCCATGAACCAGACCTTCACCGTGCAAGGCATGACCTGCGGTCACTGCGAACGCAGCGTCACCATCGCCATCAAACAACTCGACCCCGGAGCCGAGGTACACATCGATAGGCCACAAAACCGCGTGGACGTGAACAGCGAACAACCGCGCGAGAAGATCGCCGCGGCGATCCGCGAAGAAGGCTACGCGGTGGCTGCCTGATGGCTGCCGCAGCCCAAGACGCAGCCTGGCCTGTGAACATCGGCCAGGCTGCCCAGCTGAGTGGCATATCACCCAAGATGCTGCGCTACTACGAGGGGCTCGGCTTGCTCGGCGATGTCTCTCGCACCGAAGGCAACTACCGGCAATACGGCGAAGCCGAGGTGCACACGCTGCGCTTCATCCGCCGCGCGCGCGACATGGGCTTCACGCTCGACGAGATCCGCACCCTCGTGAACCTCTGGCACAACCGGCGCCGCAGCAGCGAAACCGTCAAACGCATTGCCCAACGCCACATCGACGACCTGGGCGAGCGCATCGCCGCGCTCGAAGCCATGCGCCGCACCCTGCAGGACCTCGTGCAGCGCTGCCCCGGAAACCAGCGCCCCGACTGCCCCATCCTCGATGACCTGGGCGGCACCAGCGACAAACATCTTTACAACCCGTCCACAGAAGCTCCCCAGTTGCTGCACAGATGCGGCGCACAGTGACCTCCACGCCACCAACCCGGTGGCGCCCTCACTGCAAGGAGTGCCTCATGAAGACCCTGTTCACCCGTGCCCTGCCAGCCACCGCCATCGCTCTCGCCATCGGTGCCGGCGCGCTGACCGCCTTTGCACAGAACGCCCCGGCGCCAGCGGCCAACCCCGCAACCACCACCACAACGGAGCAACGGGCCCATCGCCCCGACGGCACCCAGCGCCGCGCCGAACACGCCAAACGCATGGAACAGCGCGCTGCCGAGCACCAGGCACGCCTGAAAGCCAGCCTGCAACTCACCCCCGCGCAGGAACCGGCGTGGAACGCCTTCGTGGCCCGCATGCAACCCACCCAACGCCCGGCACAACCCCGCCTCGACCGCGAAGCCCTGGCCAAGCTGAGCACCCCCGAACGCCTGGACCGCCTGGAGGCCCTGAAAGCCGAGCGCGATCGCGCCATGGCCCAGCGCCACGATGCCATTCGCAGCTTCTACGCCCAGCTCAACCCGGCGCAGCAAAAGGCCTTCGATGCCCAACGGGGCTTTGGCCCGATGCCCACAGGCATGAAAGGCCATGGCAAGCATCCTCACGGGCATCGTCATGGTGGACAACCACGCATGTGAACGCTGTCCATTGTCTTCAACTGGTTTTCTTTTTAAAGATAGTGGTAGCTAGTAGAGGGGCGCTGTCCGCTGTGGACAAGCGCCCTTTCTCCTGTTGTGACAAGGGCTTGGCGAACCTGACAAGCCTGTGTGAAGCGCGCCTTTCCCGGTGCTCGCGCATGGGGACAAATCGGTGATGGGCGCTGTCGCTGTGGACAAGCCCACAGTTGTGCCAGCGATGTCCACAGCCTTGTCCAACATCCGGTCACGTTCGCTCACCAAAGGCGTTCGATCGCGCTGCTACACTGCGCGCCTTTCTCGCCGAGACCGATCCCGTCCATGCCCGTGTCCCTGGGTGGCCAAGCGCCCGCCAGCTTCGATCTCAAGAGTGCTCACCTGCCCCTGCTGGCCCTGCTGCTCAAGTCGAACGACCTTGATCTGCTGCGCCGCGAACTCGGTGAACGCTACGGCGATCAGCCCGATTTTTTCGATCACGATCCGCTGCTGATCGATCTGCAGGGTGTGTCCGATGCGGTGCCCGATCTGTCCGTCGTGACAGCCTTGCTGCGTGAACACCGCCTGCGCGCTGTGGCGGTGCATGCGCGCAGTGACGTGCAGCGCTCCGCTGCACAGGCGGCCGGTTTGCCGCTTGCCGATGGGTTGAACATGGCCCGCGCCGATGTGGCCACGAGGAAGGCGCCGGTTGCTGCGCCCGTCCCACCCCCCGTGAATCCCGCGGCCCTGGTGGTCGACAAGCCCTTGCGCTCGGGCCAGCAGGTCTATGCGCGTGGCCGCGACCTGGTGGTGCTGGCGCCAGTGAACCCCGGTGCCGAGGTCATTGCCGATGGCCACATCCACGTCTATGCACCGCTGCGTGGCAAAGCCATCGCAGGCGCGCGGGGTTTCGACGAAGCCCGCATCTTTTCGCTCGCCATGGCGCCCGAGCTGGTGTCCATCGCGGGTGTCTACCGCACAAGCGAAGTGGCGTTGCCCGCGGCCCTGCAAGGCAAGCCGGCCCAAGTGCGCCTGCAGCGAACGCCCGAGGGCGAAAAGCTCGTGATCGATCCCCTGTCTGCCTGAACTCGAAGGAAGCCTTCCATGACCCGTATCGTCGTCGTCACCTCCGGCAAGGGTGGGGTGGGCAAGACCACCACCAGCGCCAGCTTTGCCACCGGCCTCGCCCTGCGCGGCCACAAAACGGCCGTGATCGACTTCGACGTCGGCCTGCGCAACCTCGACCTCATCATGGGCTGCGAGCGCCGCGTGGTGTACGACCTCATCAACGTGATCCATGGCGAAGCCAAGCTCGGCCAGGCCCTCATCAAGGACAAGCAGGTCGATACCCTGCACGTGCTGGCTGCAAGCCAGACACGCGACAAGGACGCGCTCACGCAGGATGGCGTGAAACGCGTGCTCGACGAGCTCACCGAACAGGGCTTCGACTACATCGTCTGTGACTCGCCCGCCGGCATCGAAACCGGGGCACTCATGGCCATGCACTACGCCGACGAAGCCCTGGTGGTGACCAACCCCGAGGTGTCCAGCGTGCGCGACTCCGATCGCATCCTGGGCATGCTGGCCAGCAAGACGCAGCGCGCCATCGACGGCAAGGATCCGATCAAGGAACACCTGCTGATCACGCGCTACAACCCCAGCCGCGTGGCCGACGGCCAGATGCTCTCGCTGCAGGACATCCAGGACATCCTGCGCATCCCGCTGATCGGCGTGATCCCCGAGAGCGAGAGCGTGCTCACCGCGTCCAACCAGGGCACGCCTGCCATCCACCTCAAGGGCAGCGACGTGGCCGAGGCCTATGGCGATGTGATCGACCGGTTCCTGGGTGCCGACAAGCCGCTGCGCTTCATCGAGGCCGAAAAGGCCGGCTTCTTCAAGCGCCTGTTCGGAGGGAAGTGAGCATGTCGCTGCTGTCCTTCCTGCTCGGCGAGAAGAAGAAGACCGCCAGCGTCGCCAAGGAGCGGCTGCAGATCATCCTGGCGCACGAACGCGCCGGGCGCGGCGCGGCCGAACCCGACTACCTGCCCGCGCTGCAGCGCGAGCTGGTGGCCGTGATCGGCAAGTACATCCGCATCGACCCGAACGACATCAAGGTGCAACTGGAGCGCCAGGACAACCTGGACGTGCTCGAGGTCAAGATCGAGCTGCCCGAGCGGCGTTGAGGGCAGCGGGTAAAATCCCCGCTTTCTTGTGCGCCACCGCGCACCACCCGGGTTCCGCGCCCGGGCCTCGCCCCCGGCCATCGCCCTGATGGCCTTTTCCTCGTCTTCCCGCATTCCACGGCACCATGTGCCGGCGGCCTGTGCGGCGTGGACGAACCACGTCACTGCAAAGGAACCGCATGGCCAAGGAAGAACTGATCGACATGATGGGTATCGTCAACGAGGTGTTGCCCGACACGCGTTTTCGCGTGACCCTGGACAACGGGCACCAGCTCATTGCCTATTCCGCCGGCAAGATGAAAAAGAACCACATCCGCATCCTCGCGGGTGACCGGGTCTCGCTTGAACTTTCGCCTTACGACCTGACCAAGGGCCGGATCAACTTCCGCCACCTGGAAGGCCGCGGCCCGGCCACGCCCCGCCGGCGTTGATGCGGGCTTTTTTTCACATCCCCTGACATTCGTCACACGCCTGTCACCGTTGGGCGTTCTCGCCTGACCGGAGGCATTCAGCCGGTTGAACATCGGCCGAGAAGCAGGACAGGGCCCCACCCGGGGCCGCCTGCTCGAGGTCATCGATGTTCCCGCTCGCCCTTTCCATCCGCGTTTCCACCCCGGCGCTGCTGCTGGCCCTGGCCTTGCCCCTGGCTGCTTTCACCGCCCGGGCCGATGAAGCCACCCCGGCCGCCGACAAGCCCGAGGTCTGGATCAACGTCGGTGGCTTTTCCCGGCATTTCGACCGCAGCGCGCAATACAACGAGCGCAACTTCGGCTTCGGCATCGAATGGCGCCATTCGCCCGAAGTCGCGGTGATGGCAGGTGTCTACGACAACAGCCTGGGCAAGCCCTCGCAGTACGCGGCGGTCAACTGGCAGCCCTGGCAGATCGGCCCCGTCAAACTGGGCGCGGCCCTGGGCCTGCTCAACGGGTACCCGGGCATCGAACGCGGCGGCACCTTCTTTGCCGCCCTGCCCATGGCCACGATCGAAGGCAAGCGCTTCGGCATCAACCTCGGCCTGATCCCGTCGATGAAAAACGTCGACGGCGCGGTGCTGCTGCAGTTCAAGATCCGGCTCATGTGACGCCCCTGGCAGCGTCCCGGGCACCGGGGGCGCGCTAGCATCGGCGTCCCTATTCGTTCGCCGAGCACCCCATGGACTTCGCCACCTGGCTCGCCTTCTTCGCTGCCTCCTGGGCCATCAGCATTTCGCCCGGCGCAGGGGCCGTGGCCGCGATGAGCGCCGGCCTCACCCACGGCTTTCGCCGCGGCTACCTCACCACCCTCGGCCTGGTGCTCGGTATCTGGACGCAGATCCTCGTCGTGGGCGTCGGCCTGGGCGCGCTGGTGGCCACCTCCGCTACCGCCTTCGCGGTCATCAAGTGGGCCGGCGTGGCCTACCTGGTGTGGCTGGGCATCCAGCAATGGCGCGCGCCCGCGCGGCCCATCGCCCAGGCCAGCACCGACGCCGTGCCGCAGCGCGCGCGCGACCTCATCGTGCGCGGCTGGATCATCAACGCGCTCAACCCCAAGGGCACGGTGTTCCTGCTCGCGGTGGTGCCGCAGTTCCTCGATCTCTCGCAACCCCTGGCGCCGCAGTACGGGGTGATCGCCCTCACGCTGGGCTTCACCGATCTGGTGGTGATGGCGGGCTACACCGCGCTCGCCGCGCGGCTGCTGCGCACGCTCAAATCCACCGCGCATGTGCGCGCGCTGAACCGCGTGTTCGGCTCGCTCTTTGTGGTGGCGGGTGGCTTGCTCGCGCTGTTCAAGCGCAGCGCCTGATCACGCCAGCTTCTGTGTGAACAGCCGCTCGGCGAAGCGGCGGTGCTCGTCCTTCTGGGCCTTGGTGCTCAGCGTGGGCATGAGCGATTCCGACACCACGTAGCTGTAGAGCAGGAAGGCGCGCGAGCGCGCTTCCATCACCGTGAACCCCAGCGACGAGAACACCTGCGCGATGTAGCCGATGCGGCTGGCATCGGCTTCGTCCACGGCAAAGCGCGCCATCTGGTCGCGCCGCGCCCAGGCGCGGATCGCGAGCTCGATGCGTGCCGCGCGCGCCGCGGCACGGCCGCGAAACGGCAGCGAGATCACATCGCGCAGCTGCGCCATCGGATCTTCGTGTGCCGACTCCAGGCGCGCGGTGAGGTTCTCGGTGGCGGTCTCGCGCCAGGCCTGCAGCACGCGGCGCAGCAGGTCTTCCCGGTCCTTGAAGTGCCAGTAGAAGCTGCCGCGCGTGACGCCCAGGCGCTGCGCCAGCAGGTCCACGCGCACGTGGTCGATGCCCTGGTCCACCAGCAC
>VFQR01002553.1_pt1 | contig 11403 bp, 9 predicted proteins | sample 3512321 | NCBI WGS metagenome assembly VFQR01 (sample SAMN10412374, study PRJNA504923) | tailings metagenome | isolation source: Relicate 3 Philex TSF1 revegetated site | place: Philippines: Tuba, Benguet | collected 2017-08-29
CGACACATTATGACATCAAATCACGGGATGGAGATATTCCCTTTGTCGCAGTATTTTTAGCCCACACTTCCTTCATAATTGCTTGGGGAATTGTTGTTTATATTGTTTCATGTTTTTGCAAATCTTTAGAAGATTTTCCAAAAAATAAAGATGAAATAGTCAGCATCAAAACCGTACAGCAACATCCCTGCATAAACTGTCATTATTTTCATAAAAATTCTGATCTCAAGTGTGCAGTGCATCCTTCTATTGCTCTGACTAAAGAAGCGTGGAATTGCTGCGATCGCAAATCTCGATGAATGATTTTATTTAGCTGCAATTTTGATTTATGAATCTTATTGTACGACCATTGATTCCGGTGATGTTTATCTTAGCTCCATCCTTAATTAATCAAGGCAATGATTTGTTGAGACGACATATTATTCAACACCTCCAAGAAACAAGAAAATGTTTTGGTTGCAATTTATCAAGAGTTAATTTTTCAAAAGCTAATTTACAAGGAATTGATTTGCGATCGGCAAATCTTCAGGGAGCTAAGTTAAAAAACGCTAATCTCCGGTATGCAAATTTAGAATGGGCAGACCTCCGGGAAGTGAACCTCCAAGGAGCCGATTTAACTGGAGCAAACCTCAAAAATTCATTATTAACTAATGCCAATTTACAACAAGCAAATCTACAACATTCCAATCTCCAAGGCACTGATTTTAGAAATGCCAATCTTAGTTATGCCAATCTTAGTCAAACTTCCAAAAATAACGATATCCAAAATCGTAATTCTGTGATTCTCTGCAAAACAGTCATGCCCAATGGAATTAGAACGAATCACTGCTATGAAACCAGCAAAACTTGATGATTGATATTATGGCTTGATTAAACAATCACAAACTACATTTATGGAATACCAAGTAATAACATACACAAAAAAATACCATAGCAATCACATTTCAGTTGTGAATAATGTCGGTGTTGACTGTTGACTGTTAACCGTTGACAGTCAACAATTCTAACACCTAATATTTCACAAATTATTTGGGATTGCTATAGTCCCTAAAATTATCAGGATGATTAATTTTCAATTAGGAGCAAAGCAACGTGACACAACTTAATTATGAAGCTAAAAAAAACTTTCTCTACCCTTATAGTCGCTACTACGGTGTAATTACACCAGACAATCTCATATTTAATGCCAATTTGCAGGAATTCGCTCAAAAAGTTGGCTACATCAGCAATTTAGAAACTAATGGCAAACTATCTCCCGAAGAAGCTTTGAGGAAAATCGAGCTACTTTGGCAACAGTTGAAAGCTAGTAAATAAAGTTGTGCAATTCACCCTTTGTTAAATTTTGATTGATTTAGGAAACCAAACAAATTTATGAGACAAAAAGAAACGATATTTGTGATTCCCACCCATCGATTGAGAGATGTGGCAGAAACTATCGAAAAGTATGATGAAAATTTTTGGATAAATGGTCATGCTTTAAAAATTATAGTTTTTGATGATTCTACCATTGCCAATCACGAGAAATATTATCCGCTTTTAGAGCAAACTAAAACAGTTAATGATGTATTTTATGTAGGGCCATATCAGAAAGAACAATTTATTACATTTTTAAATGAAAGATTGCGCGATCGCAAACTAGAATCCCTGGTGAAAAATTTATTTCGACCCAGCTATGGCGGTAATCGTAACTTTACCCTCATGTATACCCTTGGACATTTAATGGTCAGTGCAGATGACGATATGCGACCAGATGCATTGATTGAAACTAGTCCAGAATCTTTAACAGGGGATGAAATTTGTCGAGGTAAACTAATTAAATCTAGTCAACAAGATGGTTTTGTGCATAAATCTTTTGATTTACTCACAGCTTTTGGTGATGTTCTCGGTCAAAAAGCCAGCCATGTCCCCAAAAATTTTGAAGCTGGAGAATTAATTGTTGATACAGCGATGAATTTAGAAACTAATACTACCAAAGGTTACTTTCGAGAAAACAGTCTTTTATTACAATCAGGCAGAGTATTAAATAATGCCATCGTCAAAATTGCCCAAACTTTTCGTACCGGAACTAACGATATTGATACACTTGATTTCGTTCACCTGTATCTCAATGATGAAAACCAAATTAGTCCAAATGACCTAAATGATTTTTATATTCTCACTAATTTTAGACCTGTGATTACTAACAAAAACTGGAGAATGGATTGTGGGGTCGCTGGATATGACAATCAGCTAGGTTTACCGCCATTTTTTCCAACTCGCCTGAGATTTGAAGATTATATTTACAGACTTTGGATACAGCAAGAAGGTATTGTGGCTGCACATGTTGATGCTGTTCAAAACCATATTAGAAATAATTACATGCGTAATCCCCTAGCTAGCGAACTTTTTAATGAAGAAATATGTAGTTTGCTGAAAAAGAAGATTAAAAATAGTGTTTATCATCTTGATGACTTGGGAATCAAGTTTGATTACTCTGGCGAGGTTACCTTAGAAGACTCTGAAGAAATATTGCAAAAAATTTCTGCCATCCACACTCAAGTACTCAAAGCTTCCGCATCTGCTCAAAATGAAGACCGCAAACAGTCTCTTGAGTTGTTTGCAGCAAATTTATCAAGAGTATTTTATGGCTTTGAACCTGACTTTTTTCAGCAAAATGTCTCCAGAATCATCGACGATGTGATTAGTCAATTTCATGGCTCTTTAGAAATCTGGCCGACTCTCGTGGAAATTTGTTACTTTTATAAAGATAAAAAAGAACTACCGCAAATTAAAGTCAAAAATAAGAAGCTAAAGTCTAGAAATGGCTCAAAATCTAGCGAAATACCAGCCTAAAGATTTTTTAGTGAATTTACAGGTCAGAATTTACGAGAATACGATGAATCACAGGTCAATGATAGTAGATTCTGACTGATGTCTACTAAGTATTAAATGGAATTTTTAGGTTAGAAAAGATACTATTTTTTACCGTTAACGGTTAACAGTCAACCGTCAACCGTAAACCGTCAACAATCAACCACCACATGCTGTTGTTTATTTTTTGCACTTGCCAATGCAGCGATCTACAAAACTTTACGATTCTTCATCCGTAAATCTTCTGTAAGACATAGCTGATGTGACTACAATCTGATAAGATTTCTACCAAGTAGAATAATTGCTTATTCTCTTTTTCTTGAACCCACTGATTTTGGGTCTTTTTTGGGAAAGGAAAATAAAAAATGTCTCATTTATTGTGGAAAACTCTGGTAGTAAGTCCAGTAGTTTTAGGAGTGACGGTGTTGGTTTCCGCTAGGGCTATAGCTGCTGAGGTAGCAAGCTTTTCTGAAGATGCAAAGGCAAAAGCTGTTCAGACAGAAGCACCAGAAGCTATTAGTGCCTCATTATCGCTGCAAATACAGCAACCAACTGCTGAAAAATTTGTGGTTGCCCAAGCTAAGACTGATGACAATAAAGTCTTAGAACAAGTTAACCGCTACAGCAACGAAGGTAAAAACCAGAATTCTCTCTCTCAAGTCACATCAGTTTCTCAGTTTTCCGACGTACAGCCCACTGATTGGGCATTCCAAGCTTTACAATCCCTGGTTGAGCGCTACGGTTGTATTGCTGGATACCCGAATAGCACTTACCGTGGCAACCGCGCCTTGACACGTTATGAGTTTGCCGCAGGTTTGAATGCTTGTTTAGACAGAGTTAATGAACTGATTGCCACAGCAACTGCTGACTTGGTGACAAAACAGGATTTAGCGACTCTCCAGCGTTTGCAAGAAGAATTTTCCGCAGAACTAGCAACTCTGCGCGGTCGAGTAGATGCTTTAGAAGCGCGGACTGCGGAACTGGAAGCAAATCAGTTTTCCACCACCACCAAATTAGTGGGTGAAGCTATTTTTGCTGTTACCGATATATTTGGCGGTAACACTGGCGATGCTAATAACACTGTCTTCCAAGACAGGGTACGTTTAGACTTACAATCCAGCTTTACCGGTAAAGACGTACTGCACACTCGTCTTGCAGCTGGTAACGCAATAGCCTTTAACCAAATAGATAATGGTGGCGGCCTCATCGATACTGCTGAAGGCACACAAACATTTCAAATCGGTAGCACTGGTAACAATAGCGTAGTTATAGACTGGTTGTCGTACTACGTACCCATCGGCCCAGCTCAACTTTACGTTGCTGCCACCGGCGGTATTCACAGCGATTACGTTGCCACTAATAACCCTTACTTTGAGGATTATGACGGTGGTAATGGTGCGTTGTCTAGCTTTGCTTCTGAAAGTCCCATTTATCGCATCGGTGGTGGCGCAGGTGCGGCATTGACTTTACCATTTGGTAAAGGTGGTAGCATTTTCAGACCAAGTTCGCTGACTATAGGTTATTTAGCGTCAAATGCTAATAATCCTGGAGTAAGCCAAGGTTTGTTCGAGGGTAACTATGCGGCTTTGGGACAGTTGAACTTTAGTGTTGGCGATAGCATAGCGATCGCTGCTACCTACGTTCACGGTTATCATGGTGCCGGAGGCGGCAATTTATTCGATTTAGGTGGCGGTTTAGGCAGCACCAACCGCGTTGTAGGTACTGGTCAAGCTAACACCCTAACAGCCTTAAACGGATCTTCCAGTAATTCTTACGGTATATCCGCAGCCTTTAGACCCAGTGACAAACTGTCAGTTAGTGGCTTCATTTCTTACCACGATGTCACAGGCTTTGGTGCAGGTGATGATTATGAAGCTTGGAGTTACGGTCTTGGAGTAGCCTTGCCTGACTTTGGTAAAAAAGGTAACGTATTGGGCATTTTTGCCGGTGCAGAACCTTATGCCCGTAACCGACCCGGCTTTGTTGGTAATGACGTACCCTATCACTTTGAAGGCTTCTATAAATATCGCGTCTCAGATAACATCTCAATCACTCCTGGGGTGATTTGGTTGACCTCTCCTGGTCAAAACAGCGCTAACGACGATGCGATTATTGGTACTCTAAGAACCACTTTCACCTTCTAAAGGTTTAGTCAAACATTAATTGAGTCACCAAAGAAGTTAACTTTGGTGACTTAATTTTTTATTGGGCATTGGGTATGGGGCATTGGGCATGGTGCAGAGGGGAAAAACTCATCTCCCCATCTCCCCATCTCCCCATCTCCCTTGTCTACCCCTTCTCCTCACCTCAATACCTTCTAACAAATATTTATGCAGACAAAGTTAATCACATCTGCAAGTCCTGACTGAGTTTTCAAATTAGTAAAAATAAAAGGTTTATCGCCGCGCATTTTTTTAGCATCTCGTTCCATGACACTTAAATCTGCGCCGACATAAGGTGCAAGGTCAGTTTTATTAATCACCAATAAATCAGATTTAGTAATGCCGGGGCCACCTTTGCGGGGAATTTTATCACCAGCAGCAACATCAATGACGTAGATTGTTAAATCTACCAATTCTGGACTGAAGGTAGCAGCCAAATTATCACCACCACTTTCTAAAAAGACTAAATCCAAATCGGTAAAACGTTCCTCTAATTGTTCAATTGCTGCTAAATTCATAGAAGCATCTTCACGAATGGCAGTGTGGGGACAACCTCCAGTTTCTACACCTAAAATGCGATCGCTTGCTAAAGCCTGAGAACGCACTAAAAATTGAGCATCTTCTTGAGTATAAATATCATTCGTCACCACTGCAATCTGATACTGCTCGCGCAACCCCTTGCACAAAGCATCTACCAAAGCCGTCTTCCCGGAACCAACCGGGCCTGCAACACCTACTCTAAATGCGTTTTTAGTCATTAGTCATTAGTCATTGGTCATTGGGCATTGGGCATTGGGCATTGGGCATGGGGCATGGGGCATTGGGCATTGGGCATGGGGTAAAAGGAGAATAATAACTCCTAACTCTCAACTCCTAACTCCTAACTCCTAACTCTCAACTCCTAACTCCTAAACAACCTTGTATACTGCGTTTGATGCTGCATACTCGCTAGAGATAAACTCCAACTCCAACAGCCTAGTTGTTCGTCTTCTAAGGCTAGGATTTCTGATGCCACATTACTAATTAATGGTTGCAGTTCTAGTAATAACTGCTGTCCTGCTGTTTGCCCCAATGGAATCAGTTTGACGCCAGCTGTAATCAAATTACTTAGCCAACTGTGCAGATATGCTAATAATCCGACTTTGATGTTAATCTGCCAGTGGGCAAGGGCAATGCCAAAAGCGATGGCATAATTGCAAGGATTACCTACAGAATTTGTTATGGATAAAACTTCAGGTTCTAGTTTACCAAGTAATTGCATGAGCGATCGCCCCATTTGCCAACTTGAGGTGCGTAATTCTTCTGTTTCTCTGGCAGCTGATAACCACAGATTCCAAGAGGATAAAGATTCAATATCACCTATTTTTGCAGATTTCTCAGCTCGCGCCATTATCGCCGCCTCTAGCCTAATTGCCCCATAAGTTAATTGTGCTGTTAGCCAATGTTGGAGATGTGCCTGGTTAGCGATCGTACCATTTTCTATCAATGTTTCCAAGCCTTCAGAATAGCTATATGCTCCCACAGGCAAAGCAGGGCTAGCTAATTGTAAAATATTCAAAAAACAACTATCAGTGAGCGTGATGGTGTTGTCCATAAGCTCCTAATTCTGGCTGAAACGGTAAAATTTCTTCTTTAACTTCTAATCCCAGTTGTTCTAACATTGTGCGTAAAACTGCATCTGAACACAAACGTAAATAAGTCGGAGTAATTTCTACAGGTACGTGGCGATTTCCTAAATGATATGCAGCCCTGAGTAATAAAAGCGGTGTTTCAGCAAAGGCAGTCATCACTAGTTCTGGTTTAGCAGTAATTCTCATTAAATTATTACTAGCTTCATCCTGGACAATATCACCATCGTGTAAAACAGTTCCTCTCGGTAAATGTAAAAATACAACCTTCCCATCTTCGGTTTCAAAACGATGACGACTGCGGGTACGTTCTTCTGCTGTTAGCGCCAGAGTCAAACTGACTGCTGTATCATAATTGGCTGGCTTGATTTGGGTAAATGTCAGCATCAGAGTTTCGCCTGTTTTAAAACCATCGAATCATTATCTTACCTGTTTTATGGTGAGTGATGACTGATGACTGGTAAATCAGGATTTATTCTCCCTTGTCTCCCTTGTATCCCTGTTGTTAATTACACAGTCTTACAGATAGAATAAGTGATTTTTTGGTATTAGGTATTATTAGTATCTGAACATTAAATTTTGAAAAAATTTATTGACCAATAAAAGCAAATTGCTTTATAGTTATGGAATGAAATAAATAGTGATTTTAGAAATAAATATTGCAAAATGACAAGTTTTTACCAGCAATTTAATTGGTAAGTTTTTGCATATTTATTTTGTGTCACATCAACGAGCAAATATTTATCCATAAATCTTTCTCGCTTTGGAATTTTATCGAAGCAAAGGTGTTACAAGCGAGATATTTTCAATTTTTGAGTCCTCTGGTAAGAATTATGAGGTAGATTATGCGGATTTTGATGATTCAACCCAATTATCATTCCGGTGGTGCGGAAATCGCTGGAAATTGGCCACCAAGTTGGGTTCCTTATGTTGGTGGGGCACTGAAGACAGCTGGCTTTAGTGATATTTGCTTTTTTGATGCCATGACCGATTATATTCCTGATGATGTTTTAGCAAAAATGATTGCTAAGCATCAGCCGGATGTGGTGTTGGCGACAGCAATTACACCAATGATTTACCAATCAGAAAAAACTCTGAAGATAGTTAAAGAAGTTTGCCCCCAAGCTAAGACAATTATGGGTGGGGTTCATCCTACCTATATGTATAATGAAGTTCTCCATGAAGCTCCTTGGGTTGATTATATTATTCGGGGAGAAGGAGAAGAGATTACAGTTAATTTGATTAAAGCGATCGCTAATGGTACTGTAGAGAGCGATCGCCGCAATATTTTAGGTATTGCTTTCCTAGAAGATGGGCAAGTCATCGCTACACCAGCCCATCCGCCAATTGCTGATTTAGATACCCTGACTCCAGACTGGGACTTGTTAGATTGGAAAAAATATATCTACACTCCTCTTAACGTGCGGGTAGCGGTTCCCAACTATGCGAGAGGATGTCCATTCACTTGTCGTTTTTGTTCCCAGTGGAAATTCTGGCGCAAATATCGTTCTGGAAGTCCCAAGAAATTTGTCGATGAAATTGAAATTTTGGTGAAAAAACACAAAGTTGGTTTTTTCATTCTTGCTGATGAAGAACCAACCATTAACAAACCGAAATTTATCGACCTTTGTAATGAATTAATCGAACGCAACTTGGGTGTTTACTGGGGAATTAATACACGGGTAACAGATATATTGCGGGATGAAAAAGAATTACCTCTTTACCGCAAAGCCGGATTAGTTCATGTTTCCTTGGGTACAGAAGCAGCAGCACAACTAAAGTTGAATTTATTCCGCAAAGAAACGACTATCGAACAAAACAAGCGGGCGATTCAACTGTTAAAAGAAAATGGTATGGTTGCTGAAGCTCAATTTATCATGGGTTTAGAAAATGAAACCCCAGAGACAATTGAGCAAACCTATCAAATGGCTTTGGATTGGAAAACAGACATGGCCAATTGGAATATGTTTACACCTTGGCCATTTTCCGAGTTATTTGAAGATTTAGGCGATCGCGTAGAAATTCGCGATTATTCTCAATATAACTTTGTGACACCAATCATGAAACCAGACGCAATGGAACGGGAGGATGTCCTCAAAGGAGTACTGCGAAACTATGCCCGTTTTTACTTGAGGAAAACCATTGAATATTGGTTTGTCAAAGATCCCTTTAAACGCAAGTATCTTTTAGGTTGCTTGAAAGCTTTTGTAAAAACCACTCTCGACAAACGTTTTTACAACCTCAAGCGAATTAAATACAAGGGTCTACACACCGAAGTCGAACTTGGTTTTGATGAATCAAAGATTCTCACCCGCGAACAAATCACCAAGCGCCAGCAAGAACACCCAGAATTGATGGCAGATGTCAATTTCACAGGCAATATTTCCGCCTGCGGCGCACCTAATGAACTGCCAGAATTTGTTGAGGAAGAACAAGTTTCCAAAAAGTAGCCATACAGTTCAGATAAGACCAAAACGCTTGCAATAGGGTTTGGGGAAAGGGGAAAGGGGAAAGGGGAAAGGGGAAAGGTGAAAGGGGAAAGGGAAAATACGGAACTTTTCCGCCTTTTTGCTTACGCTTTTCCCGACTTCTCTTAAAAGTCTATCCTTTACGCCTTATCCCTTAACCTTTTCCCAGACCATAAGGGAAGTTCATACTGCTTATCCGAACCGTATTGAAAACACTTGTAGAGACGGCGATTTATCGCGTCTGGTAAAACCCACAATTTTGTACAATTAGCCTTGAAGTGAAGTGTATTGAGTTAAAGCGTTGACTGTTGACGGTTCACAGTTAACAGTCAACACTCAACACTCAACAATCTTCTATGAAATATTTTTTACTTGGAAGTCCTCCTACAGTTGTCGCACCACTGGCTGACCATCTTTGACTTCACCAACTAAAACTAAATCGACGCAGTTAACGAAGATTCCATTTTCCAAAACACCGGGAATATTATTCAACGTTTTTTCTAAATTGACTGGGTCTTCAATAGAGTCAAATCTGACATCTAAAACAAAATTCCCTTGGTCTGTGATGACTGGGCCGGCTTTTTTAACGCCCATACGGAGTTCTGGTTTACCACCGAGTTTTTTAATGGCATTGGTGACAGGAGTAATTGCCATTGGAATCACTTCCACCGGTACGGCAAAACTAGAACCCAAGTTGTCTACTAACTTACCAGCATCTACGACAACGATAAACTGTTGTGCTAGGTAATCTACCACTTTTTCGCGGGTATGTGCTGCACCACCGCCTTTAATCAAATTTTTCTGAGGGTCTACTTCATCTGCGCCATCAATGGCAATATCGATGTGGTCAACAGCGTCCAAGGTGGTGAGAGGAACACCATATTCCTTTGCTAGCACTTCTGACTGAAAGGAGGTAGGTATACCAACAATATCTTTGAGTTCGCCAGACTTGAGGCGATCGCCAAGATACTGAATTGTGTATGCTGTAGTTGACCCCGTACCCAACCCCACAATTGAACCGGACTTTACTAAGGCGGCGGCGGCTTTGCCAACTTCTTGCTTCATCAACTTTACGGGATCTGCTGCTGCGGTCATTCCCAAAACTCCTGAAAAACTGACTATAGTCCATAGTAGTGGGCAGACAACACCAAAAGATGAAAGCTAAAAAACAAGTTTTTGCTGATTCTTAGTTCCTGGATGACCAAAACAAGTTGCCGTAGGTAGCCAATACGGTTCGGATAAGCAGTATGAATTTCCCTTATGGTCTGGGAAAAGAGTAAGGGGAAAGGTGGAAAGGATAGACTTTTAAGAGAAGTCGGGAAAAGCGTAAGAGGAAAGGCGGAAAAGTTTGGTATTTTCCCTTTCCCCTTTAACCTTTACCCAATATAGATATATCCCTTTGACCACAAGAGTGCCCCTTTCCCCCTTCCCCTTTCCCCCTTCCCCTTTCCCCTTTCCCCCTTCCCCTTTCCCCCTTCCCCTTTCCCCCTTCCCCTTTGCCCGAACCCTATTGCGTAGGTAGCTACGCAACATTGATGACTCTAAATTCGTCACTAGCTGAGTTACTGGTGATTGAAAACACCAAAATAGATGTGTAATCTCAGTAATGTAGTTTTTTAAAGCGAAAAGTGGTTATTATGATGCGTCGCCTTTCAATTACTTTATCTTTAGTAGCGCTACTACAAAACTTGCCAGCAATTGCTCAAACTCAAGTCCCAGAAACTACTTCTCAAACATCATCAGATTCCATTCAACAGGTAATTGCTGCCAAATGGATGACAAACTTTTCTGATGGCAATTTTTATCCAGAAAGGTTATTGAGTAGAGCAGAATTAGCGACGATTATGGTGAAAGCATTTCGCCTAGACAAAAGACAAGGCGCTAACAAAGAAAATTTAGTGATTCCAGATGTTCCTCGGTCTTATTGGGCATTTAATGATATACAAACGGTGTTAAAAAATGACATTATGAAAGGTTATCGAGGGAATCAATTTTTTCCTAACCAAAAGGTAACTAAAGCAGAAGCTTTGGCGATTTTCGCTCAGGCTTATGGCGTATTTCAGTTTTCGGATGATGTTGTTAATGAAATTCTCGCTGCATATCCAGATGAAAAGTCTATCCCATCTTGGGCGAGAAAAGCGATCGCCACAGTAGCTACTGAAGGATTTCTCAATACAGACGCTCAAAACAATATTTCCCCATTACAGCCCGTAACCCGTGGCGACATAGCTTATGTCTTAAGTAAATATTTGCAACGCCAAAAGCAACAACCCGAAACACCAGAGGTTCCAATTA
>VFQR01002554.1_pt1 | contig 11401 bp, 9 predicted proteins | sample 3512321 | NCBI WGS metagenome assembly VFQR01 (sample SAMN10412374, study PRJNA504923) | tailings metagenome | isolation source: Relicate 3 Philex TSF1 revegetated site | place: Philippines: Tuba, Benguet | collected 2017-08-29
TCACCAGCATATTGCTTGGCTTGACATCACGATGGATAATTGGGCAAATTGTACCCTCAACTGGGATACCATCATGAGCGCACTGTAAACCCAGGCTGAGTTGACGCGCCATACTGAGAAATCTTGGTAAAGGGAGCCGTTGCTTGCGAATAATATTGTTGAGGCTTTGTCCTTGTAAGTATTCCATGACGTAGAACGGAGTATTATTGTCATCTACGCCATAGTCCATGACTCGGACTATATGAATGCTTTTTTGGCCTAGTAAAGCACAAGTTTTCGCTTCTCGCTCAAAGCGGTCTTGCAGTCGCATCTTTTCATTTTGGATTGATAAAGCGAGGAACTTCACAGCAACAGGTACACCACCCAACAAAATATCCTTAGCACGATAAACTCGACCCATTGCTCCAGTACCAATTAACTCCTGGAGTTGGTAGCGTTTGCTGAGTAAGCGACCAATGTTGGGGTCTGACATAGAAAATTTGACTCTAAAGGCAAGTAGGTATTTGGGAGGAAAAGTGCGTTCAAACTCATACAGCAGAATTGACGTTTTGTACTATTCCAGATTTTGATTATGATTATGATGTAGTTTTAGTTTGCCCAATTTTGACTAAATAAATAACTCTCAGATATGCCAAAAAGTCTGATAGCAAAAATAAAAGCTTATGGGTTACTGAAACAGAACTTCTCTTTCCTTGCAGAATGTATATAGTAAGCTTGAAGAACGAGGGTATGGGAACAGAGGATAATACTCAGCACAGGCTAAAGGCTTTGCTACCGCTAACAGCACTCAGTACTCAGCATTACTGACGCCTTTATTCATTAGATTTGTTGTAAAAGTCCTTCTTTTGGGCATCTTCTTTGTGTCTTTGCCCCTACCCTACCAGAATGTCTTAAGGCTAATGCATGAGACAAAAAATTATTTATGGAAGAGAATTCATCAACACGGTTCACAACGAAGGAATGAAAATATTTCTTCCCCAGTCCCTATTTTCAAGGCAGAATTCATGAGTTTTTGAAAGTTATGATTGCAGGCAAGCGATGTACTCTGCGGTATCGTGCTACAGACTTAATGCTATTTTCAGCAAAATTTAAAACTATATATCCCTGAATTCCCAAATAATTCAGGGATATTTTTCATCGTGAATAATTCAGTATTGCTCGATGACTAATTAGTAGTTTTGCGTTTTTTCTCTAAGTTATAAGACATGTGAAAAACCGATTTATCTCTGGTCATAAAGTATTGAATTCGACGCTCAATTATCTTATTAATTCGGGAACTAAAATAATAAAAAAAACCAGGATTTTTGACCATTTGTGTTAATGCTATTAACCATTTGCCTTCCTTGAGAGGCTCTACAACTTGAAAGTAAGCTAGATTTTTTTTATAGATTGCAAGGCTTTGAGATAAAGCACGCATTAAAGCTGGATTTTTTTTCACAGCTTCTTGTTGCATGAAAGAATTAGTAGCTTTGCAGCTTTGATTTAAACGTGGCAATCGGCTTTGATGTACAAGCGAACCGGGGCGTGAGCGATAAAAATAATAGGGTTTTGGCTCAAGGAAAAAGCGAGCTCCTTTGATGAGGCATTTCAGATCAAGCCAATAATCTTGACCCATCCTAATTTCTTCGTCATACTCAATACCGTGCTGAAGCAGAAATTCTCGCTTGAATAAAGGCTTACTTAAACCAAGATGTAAGCCTGGTTCTCCAAAAATATCAGTTTCCACAAAATAAACGATATCAACTTGGAAAATTTTATCTATGCCTTTTCCACTTTCTTGAATCAACGTACTCCAAGGAGATGTTTCACCATCGTTAATGAAATAAATATCGTCAGCTATCATATCTGCATTTTTTTCATTTGCCAGCAACACAAGCTTTTCTAATCTTTCAAGAGCATACCAATCATCTGAATCGAGTACAGCAATCCATTCGCCTGTGGCTGTTTTCAGGGCACGATTACGCGCAGCAGCAGCTCCAACGTTTTGTTGATTAACTATCACTTTAAGACGTTCGTCAATAAAACTTTTAGCAATTTCTACAGTTTTATCAGTTGAAGCATCATCGACTACAATCACTTCAATATCATTGAATGTTTGGTCTAGGGCTGACTTGATTGCTTTCTCAATATAAGCCTCAGTATTGTAAGCAGGAATAATCACAGATACTTTGGGATTCACAAATATTGATCTCCTAACGACACCATTGCGTAAAAATACTAAAGTCCTGACGATAACTAAATTATTTGTTTTTGACTATGTACGTTACAATATACTAATGAAATTGATCATGAATTTTTCAGGTCAAGCCTAGAATTTTGGACATTTGTAGGTACTAGGTTATGAGTTCATCACTGTCAGCGGGTTTGAAAACCTAAAGGACTCGTGAAGCAGTCCGTTTTTATACTGAGCATTTATGCCATTTCCTCTTGTAGAGAAGAATAGCTAACTCATAAGTAGGTTCCCTCGCTTGCAACAGCTAGTGTCAACTTAAGAGCTTGTTAGTGATTGAATGTAGAAAATCAGCAGTTTACATTCTTTAATATAATTTGTTTTGTTTGTAACTAGTTAGTTAATACTTTAGATTACCTGACGTTCTAGGCTAGCTTCTATTGTGTTAGTTAAAAAATGACCAGCCAAGATACCGCTACTTAAGTAGTATGTATCTTCCGAGATTTTGTGCAGGGTTTCAAAGCCACTACGACGCTGACGATCGCCCAGTACCCAGTAACGCTGGACAATGGTATCTAAACCAATCCAACCCTCGCCTTCAACCTGCCCTAAAATATTATGTTGTAGTAAAAAAGTATACTGACGCTCTCCCTCATGTAAGCGTCCCTTATATTGTAAAGAAATTTCCGAGCGATCGCTGCCTGGGAAAATCAGTTTTGTGGCCATAGTAAACCAGTTATCTCGATTCCAAGCTACCAAGGTCATACCCTTGACACTAATTGGCATACCATTACGTTCTAGCCAATTTCCTTGTATTGTCCAGCGTCCTGATTCCAATAAAAAAGTATGAGCCACCTTCTATGTTTCCTGTCTTGATCGACTGCCGCCAAGACTACAGTTATAGCAGTGTTGAATGGGGCATTGGGCATGGAAGAGGATGGGGGGATAAGGGATGGGGAGATGGGGGAAAGAAGAATTACTTTCTCTCTCATTTGGCCACCTCCCCATCTCTCATCTCCCTCATCCCCCTCATCTCCCCACTCCCTACTCACTACTCAGCACTGGTGAATTTCTCCTAAAAGAACTTCACCAGGTGCCCCAGTGGCAGTAGGTAGGTTGCCAGGGATACCCAAATGTCGCCAGTAGGCTAAAACTGCAAAGGCGATCGCTTCTTTAAAATCTGCACTCAAGCCGACTTCATCTGTAGTCAAGACTGGTGTTGATGGTAATAATAACTGTAATCTTTGTTTCAAATAAAGATTACGACTACCGCCGCCGCATAACAGTACCCGTTGTGGCATTTCTGGTAAAAAAGTCTGGTAACTATGAGCAATTGAAGTAGCTGTCAGTTCTGTAAGAGTTGCCAATATATCCGCAGAATTGAGTTGGTATGCTTGGGCATCTTTTAAACACTGTTCTAAATATGTCACACCGAATAACTCTCGGCCAGTGGATTTAGGTGGTGGCAGATGAAAGTATTCTTGACTGAGCCATTGGTCTACCAATGGATAGCAAGGATTACCACTCGCTGCCCAATTCCCATTTTCATCGTAAGTTTTAGCACCAGCGCTTAAATGCTGCACCGCCAGATCCAACAGACTATTTCCTGGGCCAGTATCCCAAGCGCGAATTTTTGACAGCCAGTCCCCATGCCGAGGGGGAATATAAGCAACATTACCGATACCACCAATGTTTTGAATACAGCGTGCTTCTTGGGGATGGCTGAGTAAATAGGCATCGACTCTAGGAACCAGAGGCGCACCATGACCACCAATAGCGATGTCAGCAGCACGGAAATTACTCACAGTTGTAATGCCTGTGAGATGGGCAATTAGGGCACCGCGCCCTAGTTGGAGACTGTAGCCTAGTGAGAACGCTCCGACGCGGAGAGTGGGAGACGCGGTGACGCGGAGAATTTTTTCCCAATTTCCCAATTTCCCCGCGTCCCCTTGTCCCCGCGTCGGAGCGTCCTCTTTCGGTGGTCGATGATAAACTGTCTGACCGTGGGAGCCTATTAAATTAGCTGCCTGGTGACCATTTTGAATATTTTGAGCAGCTTGGGCAAAAGAAAAGGCGATCGCATCATCTATTAGAGCCAATTCTGGCATTGATATGGCTGCGCCTGCACAAAGGGCTAATATTCTTTCTCTAAGTTCAGCTGGATAGGGGTATGTTTCTCCGGCTAGCAATTCAATTTTGAGATCCAATTCTTGACCGGAAATCTCTACCAAGCCTGCATCTATGCCATCTACAGATGTGCCACTAATTAAACCAATAACACGAGTAGGGATAGCAGCTTTTTCATTCGGATGCATTGACAAATATTCTATTTTAGATTAACAACGGTAGTTTAACAGTTGAGAGTTACTAGTGTTCACGTCACTGATAACATCTCCAACAGAGTACAAACCTGAAAATGTTCATCATATTCAGATATTATCTGTCCTTCATGCTAACTTCAACATTTTATTTGCTATTTATCTGCTAGTTAACATTTATGGAAAAGCGGCCAGCTTCATGGGAAGAAGTCGATATGATAGAAAAGTAGATAAAACTTAAAAATATTTATCAAATGCTGATTCAATCATCTGGCTTGTCCAAGGTAAAAGATTCAGTCACAGAAAAAATCTTTTTGGGCAATCAACCAAATGCCGAGTTAATAGCAATTCTCGCAGTTTACTTTGTCCAAGGAATTTTAGGGCTATCGCGTTTAGCTGTCAGCTTTTTCCTCAAAGATGAATTGCTATTAAGTCCAGTCCAGGTGTCGGCGTTGTTGGGAGCTGCCTTCCTACCTTGGATGATTAAGCCAGTGTTTGGTTTTATCTCTGATGGTTTGCCGATATTTGGCTATCGCAGGCGTCCTTATTTGATTTTATCGGGGATACTTGGAACTGTTTCCTGGGTGAGTATGGCAACCATAGTTCATACTAGCTGGGCAGCTGCAGTAGCGATCGCTCTGAGTTCTCTCTCCGTTGCGATGAGCGATGTCATAGTTGACTCATTGGTTGTGGAACGAGCCAGAGGGGAGTCGCAAGCCAAAGCAGGTTCACTACAATCATTATGTTGGGGTAGTTCTGCCATCGGAGGTTTAATCACAGCATACTTTAGCGGTCTGCTCCTGGAATACTTTACCACCTACACTGTCTTTTGGATTACCGCCTCATTTCCTCTGATTGTCTCAGGGGCAGCTTGGTTAATTGCTGAGTCCCGCATTAGCAAAGATGCTAAAGATACTAATCACACCAGCTCCCCAACAATCAAGCACCAACTAGGGCAACTACGCCAAGCCCTCAGCCAAAAAACAATTTGGCTACCAACAGCATTTATCTTCATCTGGCAAGCTACTCCAAGTGCTGACTCAGCCTTTTTCTACTTCACCACCAACGAACTCCACTTTGAACCAGAATTTTTGGGACGGGTGCATTTGGTGACAAGTTTTGCTTCTTTAGTAGGTGTTTGGATTTTTCAACGTTTCCTCAAAAGCATTCCTTTTCGTGTCGTTTTTACTTGGAGTGCCGTCTTTTCTTCAGTTTTAGGAATGACGATGCTGTTATTAGTGACTCACACTAATCGGCTGTTGGGTATAGATGACCACTGGTTTAGTTTGGGTGATAGTCTTATTCTCTCTGTGATGGGGAAAATTGCCTTTATGCAAGTGATGGTTCTAGCAGCAAGGCTTTGTCCTTTTGGAGTGGAAGCAACATTATTTGCCTTGATAATGTCAGTGTTCAATTTAGGAGGAAGCGTTTCCTATGCTTTTGGAGCATTAATCACCCATTGGCTGGGAATCACATCAACAAACTTCGATTTGCTTTGGCTATTGGTGCTAATTACTAACCTGAGTAGACTATTACCTCTACCATTTGTCAATTGGTTACCCGTTGCTGAAGAGAAAATTCAGACATCAAAGCATGAGCAAGAACCATTTTTGCCCGATTTAATATCTGATTTAGTAGTCAGAGAACCAGAGTCAAGAGTAGTTGAGTAATATAGCCCTATGATCGCTTATCATTAGGGCTGACGCCCGAATGCCGGGACGTAGGGACATAGAGAGATTTAATGATAAGTGATTAGGCACAAATGATCTCAGATTATATAGGAATAGCTTATATACATGCGTGATGAGAAACTTTTATATCTATTTTATTTATACACGAAAAAGCACTTGAGAGTTTTGCTCACTCAAGCGCTTCCCCGTATAAGTTTGTACCAACTCACTAGTTTGATGCAACATTTGTAATCTGCAATACCCCCTTAGGAAGGAGGATTACGGGGATAACTTGTGACAAACATGTGGTGAAATGGTATCACTCCTTGCACTAATTAAGAATATCCCCTCTGCGATCAAACCAATGTTCTGGTGAGTGACAGTTTTTCAACTGACACTAGTTAAAAACGACTCACTGTCAAGAGTAGCTAAAAATACTGATTAATAATGTAACGAATTCATGAATATATTATAAAAACTGATAATTTATTGGCGATCGCCTCAGTCCGAGTGCAAATAAAATACCTCAAATTGGGCGGCAAATGTACTGTAAACGATCAGTAGGGAATTCCATCAAGGATGAGGATTAGGGACTGGGGACTAGGAAATAATTCTTTTAACTGTTAATATTCAGTACCCAGTACCCAATCCCTACTGAATACTGAATCGACTTCTAGGTATATGGTAAGATTGATTTCCTGGAACAGAGGTATTATCTGAGTTAAAGTCTCGTATAAATAAATTGCAAAGGTTAAGCTAACCGTTGATTAACTGCCACGAGAGTTTGACTATAAACTTGGAAAATACACACCAAGACTGGTGACGAACTGAGTGTAATTTGTAGAGAAATATCTAGAATTTGCTACCAGACTTAGCCAACTTCCGACAATTTTGACTTTTATTTGACTTTAGGATAGACACATGAACGATAAGCTGATGCTGATGATTCCTGGCCCCACCCCGGTGCCAGAAGCTGCCTTACTGGCATTAGCCAAGCATCCGATTGGACACCGCACAAGCGAATTTAGCAATATCTTGGCAGAGGTGACGGAAAACCTCAAGTGGCTACACCAAACTCAAAGTGATGTGCTGATGTTGAATGTCAGTGGTACCGGTGCTGTAGAAGCTGGCATAATTAATTTTCTCTCTCCAGGCGATCGCATTTTAGTTGGTTCCAATGGCAAATTTGGCGAACGCTGGGTAGAAATCGGTCAAGCTTACGGATTGAATGTAGAAGAAGTGAAGGTTGAATGGGGAAAACCTTTAGCTCCGCAAGTGTTTGCCCAAAAACTGCAAGCAGATAGCCAAAAACAAATCAAGGCTGTCATCATTACCCACAGCGAAACCTCGACGGGTGTGCTAAATGACCTAGAAACCATCAACCGGCATGTTAAAGAACATGGTGAAGCTTTAATTATCGTTGATGCTGTAACTAGCTTGGGTGCGTTCAATCTACCTGTGGATGCTTGGGGCTTGGATGTAGTCGCCTCTGGTTCCCAAAAAGGTTATATGATCCCACCAGGATTGGGTTTTGTCTCTGTTAGCCCCAAAGCTTGGGAAGCTTACAAAACCGCAAAATTACCGAAATATTATCTTGATTTAGGCAAATATCGCAAATCGGCAGCCAAAAATACCACCCCATTTACTCCTCCTGTGAACATGATTGTAGCACTGCATACCACGTTGCGAATCATGAAAGAAGAGGGCTTAGAGTCAATATTTGCTCGACACCAACGGCTGAAAAATGCTACCCGCGCTGCCATTAAAGGATTGAACTTACCCTTGTTTGCAGCGGATAGCGACGCTAGTCCCGCGATTACATCTGTAGCGCCACAGGGAATTGAATCGGATAAGATTCGGTCATTAATGAAAAAGCGCTTTGATATTGCTTTAGCAGGTGGACAAGACCATCTGAGCAATAAAATTTTCCGCATTGGTCACTTGGGTTTTGTGAGCGATCGCGATATCCTCAGCTGTATAGCATCCTTAGAAGTTACCTTAAGAGAACTTGGCTATGAAGACTTTACCCCAGGTTCTGGTGTAGCAGCAGCAGCTAAAGTGTTTACAGAATAATTATTGGGCATGGGGAGATGGGGGAGTCAGGGAGGGATAAGAATTAATTACCAATGCCCAATTCCCAATTCCCAATTCCCAATAACAAATCAAAAGAGCGAGTAGAATTATCAACTCGCTCTTTTGATTTGTATGCAAATGAGTAAAAACCGCTAGAGACAATTTCCCCATATATCAACCTTTGGATAAGTTAGAGTGGATATGATATGCCTCAATTCTTTTGAGTAAACTACTCATAAACTACCCTGACTTTAATTTACATCGAGTTAATAACCAACAAGCTAACACAATCGCTTTTCCTCCTTTTGAATTTTAAATTTCCTAATTATGCCGTCTCTAGCCAATCATAAATTTGCTCTAGCTGCTCTAGAGTAATCAACCCATACTGCCAAAGAATCATTGGCAAAGGACCTGGGTCTTGCTCCCGATGACGAAGCGCCACTGCTAGTGATGCTGTGGAAATTGCCAAATCTTCTTGCAAAAAATGAATAAGTCGAGAATATTTTGATGGTGACATTTGTATCTCACCTCCTTGTGCAGAGTGTATTGTCATATATCACTTCACCATTATTTGCCAGCTACTAGCCAATATTTGATCTGTCACTGTGCTGCTATCGACCATACATTTAGACCTAGTTTTCTTGGTCTACTTAAAAACAGGCTTCTCATAGAGGGTCTGAGAAATAAAAATTTTCCTACAAATCATCTGCTCGAATTTCAAGCAGTATTTTTGCCTAGTTAAATTGACTCCATCTTGTCTACTCTGTGTTTTAGTTAATTACACATGTAGTAACAAAGATTCCATAGCCTATACTCACCTATCGACGACTATTTACACTTACGCCTAAGGGAATATTTTTGCAACCAAACCTTAAACTGCGATTTCAGCTTGAAGACGGTAGGACTTTACATTATTACCACAGTTTTTAAATAGTAGCCTCACAACTGACTGTTTTACCACATAAAGTGACATTTTTTACAAAAAAAACATAGATTTTGATACCTAAAGTTTTAAAGAAAGTACCAGAGTCTCAAAACTCAATTTTGACAATATCGCCGACTTTTAAATTTAATTCAGCAGCTCGTCCAGATCGAAGTTCAATTACCTTATCGATTAGTGTATTCGTACCGTAGGTGGGGCAAGGCTCACTAGCACAAGGAGGCGCAGAAGATTGTATATATTTAACTACACCATTCTGTAGAAATACCATATCCAAAGGCACGGGTACATTCTTCATCCAGAAACTGACTGGTTGTGCTGAAGGAAAGGGAAACAGCATTCCTCGGTCATCTGGCAAAGCTGGTCGATACATCAAGCCCATCGCTTGCTGTCGTGGTGTCTTCGCCACTTCTAACTGAATAGTTGTGCCATTGGGAACAATGGCTTTAGCAGAAATTGGTAGTTTTTGACCTAAATTCTCTGGTGCTGGAGTTTGAGAACCAGATGTCGTGGTAGAAGGTATGGCTGTTGTTGGGGCAGAACAACCCATTAGCAAAATACCTAGCAATATGGAGAGTAAGCTTAGCCAACGAGTCATATAGTTTTTTGATTCTGTAATTTAGATTTCAATTTTACAGAATTTATCCGATTTTGGATTTTAATAAGGCATATTTTAAAGACTTTTGATGAAACATCTCTACAGAAACTAAGTACTACGATTCTCTTAAAACGTAGCCGACGCCTCGCACTGTTTGTATGAGGCGCTTTTGGCCTTCATCTTCGATTTTGAGGCGTAAGTAGCGAATGTACACTTCAATTACATTGGATTCACCCAGAAAGTCGTAACCCCAAACATTTTCTAGAATTTGTTCGCGGGTTAAGACCTCACGGGGATGTTCCATTAAAAATTTTAAGAGTTCAAATTCCTTCATTGTCAAGTCAATTGCCCGTCCGTTGTGTATGGCACGGCGAGTTGCTATGTCTAAAATTAGATCCCCAAAGCGTAATTGCTCGGTGGTATCCACATCGGGTTTTAAGTAGAGGCGAATTAACTTTAAAAAGTCTTCTGAACGGTAAGGCTTGAGGATGTAATCATCAGCTCCAGCTTCTAGACAAGCTACGCGATCATCAACTGTATCCCTTGCCATTAAAATCAACACAGGCGATCGCATTCCAGTGCTTCTCAAATTTTTGCACAATGAGAGTCCTGATTCTCCTGCTAGCATCCGGTCTAAAACAATTAAAGCAGGTTGGCGATCGCGGCAATGTTGCAACCCACTAGTTGCATCATGAGCCAAAACTGATTCATAGCCAGCTTCTAGCAAATCGCAAGCCAGCTGATTTGCTAGGTTATCATCGGTTTCAATCACCAAAACGCAGGGACTTTGAGCAGCTGTCATAAGAATTTACCATAGGGGCATGGGGCATTGGGCATGGGAGATGGGGAGATGGGGAGATGGGGAGATGGGGAGATGGGGAGATGAGGAGAGAATTTCACCTCACCACCGATACTCCCAATGCCCCATGCCCTATGTCCCATGCCCTATGTCCCATGATTATGGTAATTCTACAGAAGTTGGTTTGGCGATATGTGGTAAGCCCCAACCTAATTTTTCTCGCAAAATTCGGAAAAACTCTGGCGGTTGCAGGCGAATAAATCGGACACTGTATTGCGATCGCTCTATATATACTCGATCCTCTGGTAGTACGTAACACCCCCCGTTGCCATCCACTACCATCACCAGCCGAGGAATATTGACTGGGTAGATATTCACCGGTTCTGTGTCTGGAAATACCAATGCTCTAGAAGCTAGCGAATGGGGGCAAATGGGCACTAGCTGTAGAGCAGGTACGCCAGGAGTCACCACTGGGCCGCCAGCACTTAATGAGTAAGCTGTGGAACCAGTCGGTGTAGAAACAATCACACCATCGGCTGCAATATCTACTGGCGCATGACGCCCGATGGCAATTTCAAAATGGCACATAGAGGTCAACGGTTCCCGATGCAGCACCATTTCATTCAAACAGAGAGCTTCCCACAGTACTGAATCTCCCCGAAATACTTTGACGGTGAGCATGGCTCGTTCTTCAATTTCATACTCACCCGCCATCGCTTGCTCTAGGGCTTGGGGCAATTGATTGAGGAAAGTTTCCGTCAAAAATCCCATATGACCGGTATTCACTGTTAACAGTGGGATACCACAGGGGGCTACCTGACGAGATGCTGCTA
>VFQR01002556.1_pt1 | contig 11392 bp, 10 predicted proteins | sample 3512321 | NCBI WGS metagenome assembly VFQR01 (sample SAMN10412374, study PRJNA504923) | tailings metagenome | isolation source: Relicate 3 Philex TSF1 revegetated site | place: Philippines: Tuba, Benguet | collected 2017-08-29
CCGAGGTGCTCGTCGCGAAGAACCGGCACGGGCCCACCGACCGCGTGAAGCTCACGTTCCGGGGCTCCTACGCAAAGTTCGACAACCTCGACAGGGACCATTGATGCCGGCGACCGTCGTGATCGGAGCCCAGTGGGGCGACGAGGGCAAGGGCAAGGTCGTCGACCTCCTGGCCGAGCGCAGCGACGTCGTCGCGCGCTACCAGGGGGGCAACAACGCGGGCCACACGATCGTGGCCGGCGACCAGGTCTACAAGCTCCACCTCGTGCCCTCCGGGATCCTCTACCCCGGCACGCTCTGCGTGATCGGCAACGGCACCGTGGTCGACCCCGGTGCCCTGTGCGCGGAGATCGACGGCCTGGAGGCGCGCGGCGTGTCGCTGGACACGCTGCGGCTGAGCGGCAACGCGCACCTGATCATGCCGTACCACGTGATGCTGGACGGGGCGGCCGAGATGCGCCTGGGGCGCTTCTCCATCGGCACCACCCGCCGGGGCATCGGCCCCTGCTACGAGGACAAGGCGGCGCGCGTCGGTATCCGGGCGCAGGACCTCCTGGACCCGAAGATCCTGGTGCGCAAGCTCGAGGTCGCGCTCGAGGCGAAGAACGAGATCCTGGAGAAGCTCTACGGGATGCCCCGCCTCGACCCGCAGTCGGTGGCGGCGGACCTCCTGGACCACGCGGAGCGGCTGCGCCCGTTCATCGCGGACACGGCCCTCATCATCGACGAGGCCCTGCGGGACGGGAAGCGCGTGCTGTTCGAGGGCGCCCAGGGGACGATGCTCGACATCGACCACGGCACGTATCCGTTCGTGACCTCGTCCAACCCGACGGCCGGCGCGGCCTGCACGGGCACCGGCATCGGGCCGACGCGGATCGACCGGGTCCTGGGAGTCACGAAGGCGTACGTCACCCGCGTCGGCGAGGGCCCCTTCCCCACCGAGCTGGACGACGAGGACGGCCGGCGGATGATGGAGCGGGGCAACGAGTTCGGCACCACGACCGGCCGCCAGCGCCGGTGCGGCTGGCTCGACCTGGTGGCGCTGCGCTACGCCGTGCGGCTCTCCGGGGTCACGCAGCTCGCGCTGACGAAGCTGGACGTGCTCTCGGGCTTCGAGCGGGTGCGCATCTGCCGCGCCTACCGCGACCGGGACGGCGAGCGGCTCACGGACTTCCCGTACCACCAGACCGTCTTCCACGGCTGCACCGCCGAGTACGACGACCTGCCCGGCTGGGACGAGGACCTCTCGGAGTGCCGGGAGCTCACCGACCTGCCGCCGCGGGCCCGGGAGTACGTGGACGCGATCGCCGCGGCCGTCGAGGTGCCGATCACGCTGATCGGGACCGGCCAGGGCCGCCACCAGGTCATCGACCAGGTGGAGATCTAGGCGAATTCCGGGCGTGGGGCGGCCCCACGCCGGGAACCCCCTGGCACCAGGCGCACCGGACCACGGGCGCCGGTACGGAGGGAGAACGCCATGTACATCGGCGCAGGCGCGCTCGTCATCATCCTGATCATCGTCCTGCTGGTGATCCTGCTCTAGCGGGACCGGGTCAGCACCCGGCGCCCGGCCGCCTCAGGCGGTGACGGGCTCCGGGACGGCCTCGGGCGGCGCCTCCTGGGCGGCCGCCTCGCCGGTCACCGTCCCCTCCGCGGGGGGGACCTCCTCGGAGGCCACGGAGGGGACAGGTGCCGGCGCGGCCTCGGTGGGCACCAGCTCGTCGGCGGCCGGCGCGGGCGCGGGAGTGGGGACGGCCTCGGCGGGCGCGGGGGCCGGGACCGGCTCCACGGGCCTCGGGCGCGGTGCCGCGGCGGGGGAGCCGGACAGCCCGGTCGCGGGCGGGGAGGCCTCGGCCGGGGTCGCGATGGCGACCGGCTGGGCGCCGACGCCGGGGACCGTGGACGGCGGGGCCGCCGGCGGGGGGGCCGCGACGGGGACCTTGGTCGTGTCCTGGACGCGGTCGATCGGCACGACCTCGGCCGGCTGCTCGACCGGCGTGACGATGACCGGGTCGGTGGGCCGGGTGCCCGGGAGGACGATGATCCGGCAGCGCTGGATGACGATCGTGCCGTCGATGCGGATGATGATCCCGATCGGGAGGTAGCCCCGCGGGCACCGCTGGTCGGCCGGCGTGACGCCGTCGTCGGGGAGCGGATCCACCTCGGCGGGCGGCTCCGTGCTGGGGTCGGTGCCGGGATCCGTTCCGGGATCGGTGCCGGGGTCGGTGCCGGGGTCGGTACCGGGGTCGGTACCGGGGTCGGTGCCCGGATCCGTTCCAGGGTCGGTACCGGGATCCGTACCCGGATCTGTTCCAGGATCGGTCCCAGGGTCAGTCCCAGGATCCGTACCGGGATCGGTGCCGGGGTCGGTGCCGGGATCAGTCCCAGGGTCCGTGCCGGGGTCCGTGCCGGGGTCCGTGCCGGGGTCCGTGCCCGGGTCAGTCCCAGGATCCGTTCCGGGATCCGTGCCGGGATCCGTGCCAGGGTCGGTACCCGGATCCGTGCCTGGGTCAGTCCCAGGATCCGTACCGGGGTCGGTGCCCGGGTCAGTCCCAGGATCCGTGCCCGGATCGGTCCCAGGGTCCGTCCCCGGGTCGGTACCCGGATCCGTGCCTGGGTCGGTCCCTGGATCAGTTCCGGGGTCGGTTCCCGGATCCGTGCCTGGGTCGGTCCCTGGATCAGTTCCGGGGTCGGTTCCCGGATCCGTGCCTGGGTCAGTCCCAGGATCGGTTCCAGGGTCAGTCCCAGGATCGGTTCCGGGGTCAGTCCCAGGGTCCGTGCCCGGATCAGTCCCAGGATCGGTTCCGGGGTCGGTCCCCGGATCGGGGTCGGGGTCGGGATCGGTGCCCGGGCCGGTGCCGGGGTCCGGGTCGGGATCGGGGTCCGTGCCGGGGTCGGTGCCCGGGCCGGGGTCCGGATCGGGGTCCGGGTCGGGCTTGACGATCGGGGGGTCCGGCTTCGGCGGGGGGTTCTCCGTGGGGAGCTGGATGCCCGGGTTGGGGCCGGGGGTGCTCGGGCCGCCGGGCCCCGAGGGACCCGTGCCCGGCCCGGAGGGCGTCGTGGGCCCGCCGGCCGTGCCGCCCGGCGTGGGGCCGGGGGTCGTCGGCGTCGACGGGGTCGGCGACGTGGGGACCGGGGTGGGGCTCGCGCCGGGCGGCGCGGGCTTCGTCCCGGTGCCGCCGCCGGTGCCGCCGCCCGTCCCGCCGCCACCTCCGCCGCCGGAGGGCCCGGTGCCCGCGGGGTCTCCCGCAGCCGGGTCGTCGGCGGCGCCGGGGTCGAACGGGCCGTAGGGGTCGTCCGCGGCCTGGGGGGAGTACGCGGTCGCGATCGGCACGGGCGCCGCACCGACGCCGGGGGCGCCGGCCGTGAGGACGCCGGTCGTCCCGGCCTCGGGCGCCGGCGCGGGCGCGGAGGGGTCGACCGCGCCCGCAGCCGACGTGTCGTCGGTGACCGGGCCCCCGTCGCCGGGGGCGAAGGGCCCGATGCCCGCGACGGAGACGGCCACCGTCGCGACGACTCCGATCGCGCAGACCCCGGCCGCCGCCATGCCTCCCATGGCCGCCGCACCGAGGCCCGTGGCGGCGCCGATCCCCGCTCCGGCGCCGGCTCCCACACCGGCACCGGCACCGACGCCGCCCGAGCCACTCGTCGAACCTCCGGCCGAGGAGCCGCCACCGGCCCCCGAGCCCGCGCCGACGCCCATCGCCGCGCCACCGGCGGCGACGGCGCGCTCGGCGCCGAACAGGATGCCGCGCAGGATCTCGGCGGCGGCCAGCGCCGGCAGGATCGGCCACCAGGCGGCCAGACGGCGGCGGCGCTCCTCCTGGGCGGCCGCGAAGGCCGCGCAGGGCTCGCAGCCCCGCAGGTGCGCCTTGATGGACCGGGCGCGCAGCGTGCGCCGGTCGCCCTCGGCGATCCTGGTGCACACGTCCGTGCAGGCCAGCTCGCGGCCCGCGCTGAACTCCATGAGCGACATGCGCGCCTCGTGGAGCAGGTGGCGCGCGTCGGCCGAGTCGGTCCCCAGCGCGTCGCCCACCGCGGCGTGGGAGAGGCCGTTGAGCTCGTGGAGCACCAGGGCGGAGCGCTGCCGCAGCGGGAGGGCCGCGATGTCGGCGCGCAGCTCGCGCAGCTGCTCCCGGGCCTCGACGCCCTCGTGGACGCCGCCGGCGGCCGCCTCGCGGTCCTCCTCGAGCTCCTCCACCCGCGGGCGCGCGCGCAGGAGGTCCATGCACTCGTTGTGGGCGATGCGGAACAGCCACGGCTTCACCGCCACCCGGGGCGGCCGGCCCGCGGCCAGCGCCCGGTAGGCCGAGAGCATCGTGAGCTGGAAGGCCTCCTCCGCGTCCTGCGAGTGGCGGGTGATCGCGGAGCAGTACCGGAACACCTCGCCGCGGTGGCGCTCGTAGAGCACCTCGAAGGCGCGCTCGTCCCCGGCCGCCACCAGGCGCGCGAGCGCGGTGTCGTCGAGGAACGCGATCGACCCGTGTCCCGGGGGATCCGGGACGCGCGAGCCGGGGGAGACCGTTGTGGCCACGCGAGCCTTCCAGGGGGGACGGGGGCACGCTTATACCGCGGCTCCGCAACTCCCTGCGGACCCGAAACTGCAGAAAGCTCACAACGCCCGGCCGCGGTTGCGAAAAACCCCCCGGACGGACTGCTACGAAGGAGGGGCCGGGAGCGCCGGAGCGCCCCCGGCGGGGTGGGTCAGGCTGCGGACACCAGACGCAGCCGGGCCGTCGCGGGCCGCACCGCGATGCGTCCCTCGGCGTGCCCCTCCATGACCCGCTCCAGCGCCGCCACCGCCCACGGGGCGAACTGGCGGCCCGCCTCCGACCGGCACTCGTCCAGTGCCTCGGAGGTGCCGAGCGCCGCCCCGGACCAGGAGCGGTGTGTCATCGCGTCCCACGAGTCGGCGAGGCAGAGGATCGCCGCGCCGTCGGGGATCTCCTCACCCGTCAGGGACTCCGGGTACCCCCGGCCGTCCCAGCGCTCGTGGTGGTGACGGATCCACGAGACCTGGCGCCGGGAGAGGACGGCGGCCACGGCCTCGGCGCCCACGGTGGCGTGGGCCTTGACGATCTCGAACTCCGACGGGCTGAGGGCACCCGGCGTGAGCAGGATCGACTCGGGGACGCACGACTTGCCGACGTCGTGGACGACGCCGGCCTCGTGCAGCTCGGAGACCGCGCGCGGCGCCCAGCCGAGCTCGTCGGCGATGTCCGCCGCGATGTCCGCCACGCGCTCGGAATGTCCGACGGTGGAGGGGTCGAGGGAGTCGATGGACCGTGCGGTGCGCCGGAGGGCCACGAGACCCTGCCAGCGGGCGAGACCCCGCATGGGGTCCGCGGTGAGGGTGGGGAACCAATCGATCATGCCCAGTAGACCCGCCGACACCCCCGAACGTCGGATCTACTTGCGGGAATTCTTTCGAGCGTCCCCCGGTCAGGCCGGCGGGGTGGGGTCCTCCACCTCGTGGACGCCCCCGCCGATGAGGTCCACGATCGCCCCGCGGACCCGGTCGCGATGCGGGATCTCGAGCGCCGCGCGGGCGCGGCGGATCTGTAGCCGGACGCTCTCCTCGAGGTCCGGGAAGCCGCCCGCGTCCCACCCCGGCCGGTGGCCGGAGTCGGCGGCGATCTCCTGCGCGAACTCCTCGTCGTCCAGCCCGTGGAGCCCGCAGCCGGTGTGCTGGAGGATGAGGATCTCCCGCGTCCCGAGCTTGCGCTGCGAGATGGCCAGGGACCGCAGGGCCGCCTCGTCCACCAGGCCGCCCGCGTTGCGGATGACGTGCACCTGGCCGTTGCCGAGCCCGAGGATCGAGAAGAGGTCCAGCCGGGCGTCCATGCAGGCCACCACCGCGAGGCGCAGCGAGGGCCGGTTGTCGAGGGCGCTCGGCGGGTTGCGGCTGCCGTGGAACAGCAGCGCGTCCACGACGGACGGGGTGCTCACGTGGAGAGGAGCGCCGCCAGGGCCAGCACCCAGATCGCGATGATCGCCAGCGCCGCCGGCCACCCCCCCGACAGCACGATCGCCACCACGCACGTCGACAGGACCGCCCCGCCGATCACGATCCACGTGACCCACTTGATCTCCCCCTTCGTGTCGCGGTCGAAGTCGGCGACGGGGGGCTCCCTCGGCGTCAGCGCGGTGCCGCCGCCGGTGGCCTCGATGTAGGAGTCGAGGGCCCTCATCACCTCATGGGCCGCCCGTTCGGGGTCGGGCGCGGACGACAGCTCCACGAGCGCGTCCTCGAGGAGGGCCCTGTGGGCCTCCCGGTCGGCGCGGGACAGCGGCTTGCGTGCGTCGGCCATCGCGCCGGATGGTAGTGGACGGTGGGGGACGCCCGACACCCCTGACACGGCCGTCGGACGGCCGCGCCGTCTGCGAGACTGCCCCGGTGAGTCGCACGGTGCTGGTCATCGGAGGCGGGGGGCGCGAGCACGCCCTCGTCCGGGCGCTCGCCCGGTCGCCCGAGCGTCCCCGCATCCTGTGCGCCGGGGGCAACGCGGGCATCGCGCGGGACGCCGAGCTGATCCCGCTCATGCTCGACGACGTCAACGGCGTCGCCGCGATCGCCCCCGCCCTGGGCGTGGACCTCGCGATCGTCGGCCCCGAGGCCCCGCTCGTGGCGGGCGTCTGCGACGCGCTGCGCGCCGCCGGCGTGCGGGCGTTCGGCCCGTCGGCCGCCGCCGCCCGGCTCGAGGGCTCCAAGGCCTTCGCGAAGGAGGTCATGGAGGCCGCAGGCGTGCCCACCGCGCGCTCGGCCACCGTCACGGACCTCGACGCGGGCCTGGCGGCCGTCGCCGAGCTGGGCCTGCCCGTCGCGATCAAGGCCGACGGCCTCGCCGCCGGCAAGGGCGTCGTGGTGGCCCGCACCGAGGCCGAGGCCCGCGAGGCCCTGGAGGACTGCCTCGTCCGGGGCGCGTTCGGCGACGCCGGCCGCGTCGTGGTGGTGGAGGAGGGCATGACCGGCCCCGAGGTGTCGCTGCTGGCGATCACCGACGGGACCGCCGTCGCCCGCTTCCCCGCGGCCCGCGACTACAAGCCGATCGGCGAGGGGAACACCGGCCCGAACACGGGCGGCATGGGATCCGTCTCCCCCGTCCCGGACATCCCCGACGCGCTCGCCGACGAGCTGGTCGACTCCGTGCACCGGCCGGTCATCGCCGAGATGGCGCGGCGCGGGATCCCCTTCCAGGGCGTCCTGTACGCCGGGCTCATGATGACCCCCGACGGGCCGCGGGTGCTCGAGTTCAACACCCGCTTCGGGGACCCCGAGACGCAGGCGCTGCTGCCGCGACTGGAGGACGACGCGCTGGACCTGCTCACATCCGCCGCCGCCGGGGGCCTGCAGGACGGGCCGGTCCGGGTGAACGACGGCGCCGCCGTCGCCGTGGTGCTCGCCGCCCACGGCTACCCCGCCTCACCCCGCTCCGGGGACGTGATCTCCGGCCTGGACGAGGCCGCCGCGACGGGCGCGGAGGTGTACCACGCCGGCACGACGATCGGCGAGGCCGGGGCCGTCGTGACCTCGGGCGGCCGGGTGCTGGCCGTCTCGGCCCGCGGCGACTCGGTCGCCGACGCCCGCGCGAGGGCGTACGCCGCCGCGGAGCTCATCACGTTCGACGGCCGCCAGATGCGCGGCGACATCGCGTCCGGCATGGAGACCGCGTGATCCCGCGTTACTCGCGTCCCGCGATGGACGCGCTCTGGACCGAGGAGGCGAAGCTCGCGCGCTGGCTGGAGGTGGAGCTGGCGGTCTGCCGCGCCTGGGCCGCCCGCGGGGTGATCCCGGCGGAGGACCTGGCCGAGATCGAGGCCAAGGCCGGCTTCTCGGTGGAGCGCACCCAGGAGCTCGAGAAGACCACGAACCACGACGTCGTGGCCTTCCTCACCGACGTCAACGAGCGCGTGGGCCCGGCGTCGCGCTGGATCCACTACGGGATGACCTCGTCGGACGTCCTCGACACCGGCCTCGCGCTGGCGATCACGAGGTCCGGCGAGCTCCTGCTGGCCGAGCAGGCCGCGCTCACGCAGACCCTGCGCCGCGTCTCGCTCGAGCACCGGGACACGCTCTGCGTGGGCCGCACCCACGGCATCCACGCCGAGCCCACCACCTTCGGGCTCAAGCTCGCCGGCCACGCGCTGGAGAGCCGCCGCAACGAGGAGCGCCTGGCCGCGGCCATCGAGGGGGCGTCCGTCGGCACCCTCTCCGGCGCCGTCGGCACCTACGCGATGCTCGAGCCCGCCATCGAGCGCGACGTCCTCACCGAGCTCGGCATCGGGGTGGAGCCCATCCCGACCCAGGTCGTCGCCCGCGACCGGCACGCCCAGCTCGTGGCCACGATGGCCGTCGCCGCCTCGTCGCTCGACCGGCTCGCCACCGAGCTGCGGCACCTGCAGCGCACCGAGCTGCGCGAGGCCGAGGAGGCCTTCGCCGTGGGCCAGAAGGGCTCGTCGGCGATGCCCCACAAGCGCAACCCGATCACGGCGGAGCGCATCTCGGGCATCGCCCGCGTCGTGCGCGGCCACGCCGTGGCCGCGCTCGAGGACGTCGCCCTGTGGCACGAGCGGGACATCTCCCACTCCTCGGTGGAGCGGATCATCCTCCCCGACGCCTTCCTGGCCCTCGACTACATGCTCGCGCGGTCGCGGTCGCTGGTGGAGGGCCTCGTCGTCCGCCCCGACCGGATGCTCGCGGTGCTCGAGTCGTCCCACGGCCTCGTCTACTCCCAGCGCGTCCTGCTGGGCCTGGTGGAGCGCGGCCTCACCCGCGAGCAGGCGTACTCCCTGGTGCAGCGCAACGCCCTGCGCGCCTGGGACGAGTCCACGCCCCTCGGTGAGCTGCTCGCCGCCGACCCCGAGGTGGCCGCGGTGCTGCCGCCCGACGAGCTCGCCGCCCTGCTCGACCCCTCCTGGTACACACGCCACGTCCCCGAGCTGATGGAGAGGGTGGAGGCGCTGTGATCGACGCCGGGGCGGTGTCCGGCTACCCGCTCCTCCTCGAGGGCAAGGTCCGCCAGGTGCGGGAGGTCGACGCGGACCACCTGCTCATCGTCGCCACGGACCGCATCTCGGCGTACGACTGGATCATGCCCACGCCCATCCCGGGCAAGGGCGCCGTGCTCACCGCCCTCTCGGCCCACTGGTTCGGCCTGACGGAGGGGTTCGTCCCCAACCATCTCGTCGATCTGGTGGGCGACCGGGCGATGCTCGTGAAGCGCCTCGAGATGCTGCCGGTGGAGTGCGTCGCCCGCGGCTACCTGGCCGGGTCGGGCTGGGCGGACTACCGGACGACCGGGGCGGTCTGCGGCCACCCCCTCCCCGCGGGCCTGCGCCAGGCCGACCGCCTGCCGGCGCCGATCTTCACGCCGGCCACGAAGGCGACCGAGGGGCACGACGAGAACATCTCGCGGGAGCGCGCCGCCGAGATCGTGGGCGCCGACCTGCTGGCCGAGGCCGAGCGGATCACCCTCGCCCTCTACTCCTTCGCCGCCGAGCGCTGCGCCCGCGCCGGGATCATCCTGGCCGACACCAAGTTCGAGCTGGGCGTCGACCGCGACGGCCGCCTCGTGCTGGGCGACGAGGCGCTCACGCCGGATTCGTCGCGCTTCTGGCCGGCGGACGCCTGGGAGCCGGGCACGAGCCCGCCCTCCTTCGACAAGCAGTACCTGCGCGACTGGCTCGACGGGAGCGGCTGGGACCGGGCGTCCGAGCCCCCCGCGCTGCCGCCCGAGGTGGTCGAGGGCACCCGTGCCCGCTACGACGAGGCGCTCCGGCGCATCACGGAGGTGGATGAGTGACCCAGGTGGTCGTGACCGTCATGCCGAAGGCCGGGGTGCTGGACCCCCAGGGCCAGGCCGTCGCGGGGGCCCTCGCCGGGCTCGGGTTCGCGGACGTCGGCGAGGTGCGCATCGGCAAGCGGATCGAGCTGTCGATCGACGGGGACGACCCCGCCGGCACGGCGCGCGAGATGTGCGAGAAGCTCCTCGCGAACGCGCTCATCGAGGACTACGCCGTGGAGGTCCTCTCCTGACGACCGTCGCGATCGTCCGCTTCCCGGGCTCCCTCGACCACGACAGCGCCGCCCGCGCGGTGGAGGGGCTCGGCGCCTCGGCCGTCCCGGCCTGGCACGCCGACCCGGAGCTCCCCGCGGGCACGGACGCGGTGCTCATCCCCGGCGGCTTCTCCTACGGCGATCACCTGCGCTGCGGCGCCATCGCCAGCCGCGCCCCGGTGATGGCGGCGGTGCGGCGGCACGCCGAGGCCGGCGGCCGCGTCGTGGGCATCTGCAACGGCTTCCAGGTGCTCTGCGAGAGCGGCCTGCTGCCGGGCGCCCTGCGGCGCAACGCGACGCTCTCCTTCGTGTGCCGCCAGATGGACCTGGAGGTGTCCGACGCCTCCACCCCCTGGACCGGAGGGCTCGGCGGGGGCGACACGCTCTCCATCCCGGTGAAGAACAACGAGGGCGCCTGGTACGGCGACCCGGACGCCGCGCGGGTGGTGCTGCGCTACCGGGAGGACCTGCTCGGCTCGGTCGACCGCGTCGCGGGCATCGCGAGCGCTGACGGCAACGTGATGGGCCTCATGCCGCACCCCGAGGAGGCCTGCGACCCGCTGCTGGGCTCGACCGACGGCCGCCTCGTGCTCGGGGGGCTGCTCGCGTGAGCGCCGACCTGCCCCGCCACCGCCAGCTCGGCCTCACCGACGACGAGGCCGCGCGCATCCCGGAGCTGCTCGGGCGCGAGCCCACCGACCCCGAGCTCGTCATGTTCAGCCTCATGTGGAGCGAGCACTGCTCCTACAAGCACTCCCGGCCGCTGCTGGGGGGCTTCCCCACCACCGGCCCGCGCGTGCTTCAGGGCCCCGGCGAGAACGCCGGCGTGGTGGACGTGGGCGACGGCATCGCGGTCGCGCTGAAGATCGAGAGCCACAACCACCCCTCCGCGGTGGAGCCCTTCGAGGGCGCCGCCACCGGCGTCGGCGGGATCGTGCGGGACATCATCGCCATGGGCGCCCGCCCGATCGCCCTGCTCGACTCCCTGCGGTTCGGCGAGCTGGACAGCGCGCGCAGCCGCCACCTGTTCACCCGCGCGGTCGCCGGCATCGGCCACTACGGCAACTGCATCGGCGTCCCCACGGTGGGCGGCGAGGTCTCCTTCGACGACCGCTACGAGGAGTCGTGCCTCGTCAACGCGATGTGCGTCGGCGTGGTGGAGGGGCCCCTGCTGCGGGCCGCCGCGAGCGGGCCGGGCAACGCCCTGGTCCTCATCGGGAACAGGACGGGCGCCGACGGCATCGGGGGCGCCAGCGTCCTGGCGTCGGCCGAGCTGGACGACGAGGACAAGCGCCCCTCGGTGCAGGTGAGCGACCCGTTCACCGAGCGCAAGCT
>VFQR01002557.1_pt1 | contig 11391 bp, 9 predicted proteins | sample 3512321 | NCBI WGS metagenome assembly VFQR01 (sample SAMN10412374, study PRJNA504923) | tailings metagenome | isolation source: Relicate 3 Philex TSF1 revegetated site | place: Philippines: Tuba, Benguet | collected 2017-08-29
TGCAAGGCAATTCGCTGCACGGAAAATTGGCAGTCATTTGCAGAGAAGCATGGCCCATGAGACTGCTGATACTCGATAAGTACTTCTACTAGCGATAGAAATCCTCATGCCACGGCGGGGTGCCAAGATCAACGCTTTGTACAATAAACGAGCCTTGCGGCAACCAGATTCATCACATTCGCGGCGTCCATATTCGACGGATTCTCAATACTGATCGTGGGCTGCCACATCGAAACAGAGCCGGGTCATGGAACTCCTCGAAAACCCTCGCCCACGTCTGCGTGGGAGAGGGTGGCACGAAGTGCCGGGTGAGGGTCTGGCCGATGGATGTGCATCAGTCACCAAGGGCTTCCGCGGGGGCGCCGAGTGACTCTCAGTGAGCGAAGATGAAGAGCGTCCTGCGATGAAGCCGATCGTCGATAGAACGCCAACAAAGTTCGAGCTCGCCCTCATCCCGGCCTTCTCCCGTCAGAACGGGAGAAGGAGTAAGAAACCCTCGCCCACGTCTGCGTGGGAGAGGGTGGCACGAAGTGCCGGGTGAGGGTCTGGCCAATGGATGTGCATCAGTCACCAAGGGCTTCCGCGGGGGCGCCGAGTGACTGCTCCTGGCCAGAGATGAGTAGCATCCCGCGCTGGGGTCGCTTGTTGATCACACGCCCAAGATGTTTGGATTCACCCTCATCCCAACCTTCTCCCGTCGGAACGGGAGAAGGAGCAAAAAACTCTCGCAGAGGATGTCTTGCCGAGTCAACGACGGCTAGGTCCCGCTCTTGAGCTGCTCGACCCGAAGGGCCTCGATCTTGCGGAGCAGGGCATTGACGTCGGCTTCTTCGAGAGTGCAGGTTCCCTGCCAGCGCAGGCGGCTCTCGCGATCAAACAGCAGCACCTGGGTCGCTCCTTCGGCAGCTCCGTACTGGGTCTTGAGAATGTTCTCAAAGTCGAGCCACACGGGGAAGTCGGGCGAGCCCTTTTTGAACTGCTTGATGATCACTGGCCGCAACGGTTCAGGAATCTTGTCTCCCAGTAGCGCTACGGGAATGACAAAGACTTCGGGCGATGGGCCGCGGGCACCGGCGACTGGCCGGACAGGAGCCTTGGCACTTTCTGCTGGTGGTAAACCTTCCGCCGTCGGATGAAATGCCAGGTGCAACTCGGTCCCTAACTCTTTGGAGTTTTTCATGGCCTTACGGTCGCCATAAATGAGAACGGTCACGCCGTCTCCCGCAGCACCGACGGCATGCTTCTCGCCGAATTGATCAACGAGCATGGGGCGATCTTCAGCTTGTCCGGGCAGGATCATCCCACACCATAACCCCAGGCAGAGCAGAGCCATGATCTTGTTGCAAGAGGCTGAAGTTCTCATAGCCGATTCTCTGGAATGACTGCTTCCCGAAGTCCCGCGACCGAACTCCCGATGATCCCACCCACGAAGTGCGAGAAGTTCTCGTACGGTGGAACAATTGGTCGTCAATGATCATGAAATGTTGTAGTACAGCCTGACCCAAAACGACAATGCCAACTCGCGATGACTGCTGTCTCCGAGTCGCGTCTGAATGCTCTCTGCTGTCGATTCGAGCGATGAAATCGGCCCCGCAGTTGGTCGGAAGCTGCTGTAACGATAAACTTTGCTGTCGAAAACCAGCGAGCCAATTTTTCAGAGTTCAGGACAGAATCGAGATCAGGGCGGAATACCGAGTGAGCGATAGTCCCTCTCTGCAGTCCTTAGTCCCCAGGCTTCGTCAGCACCCTGGGATTCAGGCCATTCTCGACAGTCTGGGGCAAGGCAACAGCGGCACCGTCGATGGTGCCTGGGGATCAAGCTGCGCACTCACCACGGCCTGCGTGGCGACATCGACATCCGGGCCTGTGATTGTCATTCTGCCCCGAGCACGCGACATTGAAGATTTCGCTGGCGATCTCACCAGCTTTCTGGGCCAGCCACCACTGGTATTCCCTGCCTGGGAATCGCTCCCCAGCGAACAATCGACCAGCGACCCGATTCATGGCGAGCGGCTGCGTCTGCTCAAACAACTCGAAAGCGAAGCTCCTCCCCAGCTCGTGCTGACGTCGATTGCCGCCACCTTACAACCCGTTCCCGCCCGGCAATCCCGCCAGAAGTCGATGCGGCGCTTTCGAGTGGGGGATGAACTCCCGCTCGAATCGACATCAGAATGGCTGATTTCATTAGGCTTCGAGCGCGTGCTCGCCATCGAAACCCGTGGTGAATTCAGCATTCATGGGGGGATTGTCGACCTCTGGACGGCCGACCTTGAACATCCGATTCGTATCGAACTCTTTGGTGACGAGATCGAATCGATCCGCACGTTTGATGTCGAATCTCAGCGAAAACTGGCAGATCTGGATGAGATCGAAGTGAGTGTCCTCGATCTGCGCCGCCTGCCCCGGGAGCAGATGCCCACATCGCTCGACGATCCCTTCCCGACCGAGCATTTCTCCGGCAGTTGGCCGAAAAACACCGTCGTCGTCCTCGTCGATCATGCCGATATCCGTCAGGAAGCCCAGGCGTATCTCGAACGATTGGGCGACCGTCGCGGCATGTTTTCCAGCGAATCGTCTTTGCAGAAGATGCTGCAGTTCCCTTCGCTGAATATCGCGCCATTACTCGCCGACGGTTTTGATACCACCTGTCATCTGCAGGTCGAATCGGTCGAGCGGCTGACGGGCCCCAAAACCGAAGCTTTACGAGAGCTCTGCACCATTCTGCAGCCCGATGAGCAGGTGCTCCTGGCTTGTCATAATGCCGCCGCCATCGAACGCATGCAGGAACTGCTGGATGGTCTTGAGGAAGCACAGAAACCTCGCATTCGCCTGTGCGAAGGGACGATTACACGTGGTTTTCGTCTCACATGGGAGCGGCTGGTTGTCCTTTCCGATCACGAACTGTTTGGCCGGGTCGAGGTCCGGCGGACTGCCACTCGCACCAGACTCGAAACACGCGCCATCGACAGCTTCCTCGACCTCAACGAGGGAGATCTGGTCGTGCATCTGTCGCATGGCATCGGGCGATTTCTCGGGATGCAGATTCTCGCCAAAGGAGATCAGTCCGAAGAGCACATGCACCTCGAATTCAAGGATGGTGCCAAGCTCTTTGTCCCCGTCGCGCTGATCCATCTGGTGCAGAAGTATGTTGGCGGGCAGAAAACAGCCCCTGAACTCTCCAAGCTGGGCGGAACCGCCTGGGCTCAGAAGAAAAAACGCGTCGCGGAAGCTGTCACCGATATGGCGGCTGACATGCTCCGCCTGCAGGCCGAACGGGAATTGCAGCCGGGCATTGCCTTCCCGCCGGACAGCCACTGGATGGAAGAGTTCGAAGCCTCGTTTCCTTACATCGAAACGGTGGATCAGTCGAAGGCCATTTTCGATATCAAACGCGATATGGAACGCCCCCGGCCCATGGAAAGGCTCATTTGCGGCGATGTTGGCTTTGGCAAAACCGAAGTCGCCATGCGGGCGGCTTTCAAAGCGGTCGATGGTGGCAAGCAGGTCGCCGTCCTGGTCCCCACGACAGTCCTGGCAGAACAGCATTATCGCAGCTTTACCAGCCGCTTTGCCGAGTTCCCGATCAATATTGGTCAGCTATCCCGCTTTCGTACGAAGACCGAGCAGAAGCTGACACTCAGCGGGCTGATGGATGGCTCGGTGGATCTCGTCATTGGGACGCATCGATTGGTTCAATCTGATGTCCACTTCAAAGACCTGGGCCTGCTCATTATTGATGAAGAGCAGCGCTTTGGCGTCGAAGCGAAAGAGCGGCTCAAAAAGCTGCGCACTCAAACGGATATTCTCACGTTAAGTGCAACACCCATCCCGCGAACATTGCATCTCTCGCTGATTGGTGTACGCGATATTTCGAATCTCGAAACTCCGCCCCAGGATCGCATGGCAATTGAAACCCGCATTTGCCGGTTTGATCCCACCCTGATTCGCCAGGCGATCGTCCGTGAACTCAATCGCGGCGGGCAGGTCTACTTCGTCCATAATCGCGTTTACAACATTCAGACGATGGCCGAGCGTATTCGTTCGATTGTCCCCGAAGCACAAGTCGGTGTCGTGCACGGCCAGATGAACGAGCACGAAATGGAAGAGGCGATGCTCGGATTCGTCCGTGGCGCTCTCGATGTCCTCGTGGCGACCACAATCATCGAAAGTGGTCTGGATATCCCCAATGCGAACACCATTTTCATCAATCAGGCCGAGCATTATGGCCTTGCGGAAATGCACCAGCTTCGCGGCCGAGTGGGTCGATACAAACACCGCGCGTATTGCTATCTGATGGTCGAAGAAGGGAAGATTCTCTCACCTCAAGCCACCAAACGGCTCAAGGCGATTGAGGAATTCAGCGAACTGGGGGCCGGCTTCAAAATCTCGATGCGTGATCTCGAAATCCGCGGGGCCGGGAATATCCTCGGGACGGAACAGAGCGGGCACATTGCCATCGTGGGTTATGAACTCTACTGCCAGCTTCTTGAAAATGCCGTCCGGGCTCTCAAGCGGGAACCTCTCAAAGAACATCGGCATGTCGATGTCGATCTCCCGATCTCGGCATTTATCCCCAGTGAATACGTACCGCCAGGCCGCTTGAAAATCGAGATGTATCGGAAACTGTCGCAGGTCGTTTCCATCGAGGAACTGCGTCAGTACGAAACCGAGATCAAGGATCGCTTTGGCCCTGTTCCCAAACCTGCCCAGCGGATGATCGACCTGCGGGAAATTCAGCTCCTGGCCAGCCGGTGGTCGATTGATCGAATTCATCTCGAAGGGGGCTACTGTGTCTTCAGTTATCGCCTCCCTCGCAAAATCGAAAAGCTGGCTCAGGAAACCCCTTTCACACTCCGGGTCGTCGATGACCGCCAGGCACATCTCGTTCTTCCCCGTGGCTACGAGACCGGCCTCAAGCTGCTCAGGCTCGTTCGCAAAGTCCTCGATCCCGCCGGGGAATTTGCTCCCCGCAAAGGAGAAGATCCGGCACAGGTTGCCGCCGAGTAACTGCAGGAACACGTCGCCAGGTCAGCCGGCTCTGTCTTTAATCACCAGCATGCGATAGTTTGGAATCAAATCGAACATCACAGGGAGCACGCTCAACATGATGAATACATCGCTTGGTAACAAAAGAGACTGGGCATTCCTCTCGGCCATGATCTGCCTCGCCAGTCTGAGTCTTGTGCCAGAGGCGCTGGCTCAGCCCGCCAGCGAAGCGACATTTCTCTCCAATCAGCGACAGGTGAGCTTCGGCTTACCACGCGCTGGCGAAGGCTACTTTTCACCCGATGGCCAGTGGATTGTCTATCAGGCCTATCCCGTCGGTTATCCGTTCTATCAGATCTATGTGCAGAAGCTCGACGAAAAGACCCCCAGGCTCTTGAGTACCGGGCGCGGCCGCACCACCTGTGCGTACTTTACCCCCGATCAGGAGCGGATTCTCTTTGCTTCGGCTCATACCGATCCCGCAATCGACCTCACGGAAAAGAAAGCCCGCGACGAAGCGGCTCAAGGGGGCCGTCGCCGCTATCAATGGGATTTCGACCCCCACATGGATCTCTATACCATCAACTTCGATGGCACCGGTATGCAGCGATTGACCGATACGCCCGGCTACGATGCCGAAGGAAGCTATTCGGCCGATGGCCAGCAGATTGTCTTCACTTCCAACCGCGATGGCGATGCCGATCTGTACCTGATGAATGCCGATGGCTCGAATGTCCGCCAGTTGACCAATACGCCCGGCTACGATGGCGGCCCGTTCTTTTCACCCGATGGCCAATGGGTGATCTTCCGCAGTGACCGCGAAAAGGAGCACATGCTCCAGCTCTATGCGATTTCGGTCGATGGCAAGCATGAAGTGCAGCTCACCAAAAACCTCGATGAAGTCAACTGGTGCCCGTATTTCCATCCCGATGGAAAGTCGCTCATCTGGTCGCGAGCCGATTACTCGAAAGGCCCCGCGAGTGCCAAATTCAAACTCTGGTGGATGCCGATTGAAACCACCAGCACCACCTTCACGGCGGGCACTCCCCGGCAGATCACATTCGGCGATGCGACCGATGTCCTCCCCGTCTTCAGCCCCGATGGAAAACAACTCCTCTGGACCTCCACCCGCGGCTCCGACGGCACCAGCCAACTCTGGCTCGCCGACTGGAAAACCCCCTGATCATCCGACGCCACACGATTTCATACGCCAGAATCCCCAAAGATCGCCTCAACCGTAGGGTCCGCTGTGCAGACCATATTGTGCCCATCACCACCCTCGCCCAGTTCTCGGGAAGTCTTCTCCGTGGAACGCAGGCTCAGGGTCTTTTTCGCACAGCTTTCAATCTCGAATTCGGTCATGTTGAGTACCATACTTGCGGCCTCTCTTGGGTTAATACTGAGCATACATGATTGATGGATTCGCTACGCACTATTGTTTACGTTAATGAGTCCTGACCCTTCTAATCGGCTTGAGTACAAAATTGAAGATCCGGCGTAAGGTGTTGTGAATAAACATGAAGAACGCTATGCGGACCGGTCATCACAAGGATATTCTCTATGATTCCAGATCTTGAACCGATTTATGCAAAGGTTGGAAATGCTATATCCGACAGGCTGCCGAACGAATGGAAAGTGGCTAGAGTTGAGGTCATCTATTACCCAGAAAATGTGAATTACTTTGGTGAGTTTCTACACTCGGACAATAGAATTGGAAGTTTTCACCTAGGTTATGAACTGATTTGTTCTATTGACGATCTTCGCCAAAAGTTTCGTGATGCTGGGCAGCCCGTATGGGGGAGTGTCGTATTTGAACTGCATGCTGATGGGAAATTCAGTTGCAAATGGTCGTACGACAACTGCGATGAAAATGGCAACAGGCGATGGGACGCCGATGAATGGACTCGAATGCAAAATGAGAGATCGGAACGAATCACGATGTAGTACGGTCCGCTATGCGGACCATGTTCCAGCCATCACCACATGCGAGAGTCTTCGGGAAGTCTTCTCCGTAGAACGCAGGATCAGGGTGGCCCAGACGTGGCTTTGCACATCTGGTTAACGATCGTCACAAGAAAGAATCCGCAAAACGCGGCTTTGTCGGCAGGACTCCCCGGATTTGCTCCGCAGCAGCGATGATCGCTCTTCGCTAGAGATGAAAGCTGTGATGCGAAGAATGAAGTCTTGATTGGCTTGTCTGCTGTCACTGCATGTTCTGCAGTACCGAATCAAAAAACGACTCAAACGAGTCGAATCGTTTCTCTGGGCGATAATCGCCTTCCATGAAATAGAACACGGCACCATCCTGAAAGTAATAGAACTGGTATCCCTGGTGCATTGTGAAAACGAACGCACACGATGAAAGCGGTTCGAGTCCAGCTTCGGCCAAAAGTTCCTCGGCTGCTTCCCTTACGCCTTCTAAGTCCTCAAAGGTGAAGTCGCTCCCTCGCAAGAAGTCGTCAACGCCATTGCCAGCGGCCTCCATGAATTGGAGATACGTTGATGGCAGGTGCCCTTTCGTCTGCTCAGTCAGTGCTGCAATCTGATCGGCAGAGCAACCATGCGCCTTGCGATGCGAAACAAACGTCTTCAGTTTGTCGCCGAAACTGCTCATGGCGTTCCATCTCTTGGGATCAGGAGGACATTTGGAAACATCTCATGAAATTGAGCAATTACATCTAAGATGTAGCACAGGTTGGCCGTTGCGGGCGTCCTTTGCGCAGGAGGCAGAGTGCGCCTTCGTTGGAAAGTGAAAGTCTAGTAATTCTCATTGTCAAGATTGGCTCACTTCTTTTAAGAGTGACTCAAGAAAAGAAGAGCTACTCGGATAGGTTTTTAGTCCTTACCTTTTTAATTGTTCCGAAGAACATCTATAGTGTCTGTGTCTATCTGTATTTAATGGTTCTCAACGTCGTCGCCTTGCTCGTATAAATCGTATGAAACGACATCGACTTGACCAGAGGCCAAAGGCTTGCCAGGTATTGTGTTCTCGTATTCCTGAAATATCTGGGACACTGACTTTTTATTTAGGTTCTCGTAAGCTCCTTCCAGGTCATAAAGTGCAAAGTAATGTCTGAAAATAGAGCCAAGTTTCCTTCGTGAAGTTATGGATAATTGTGTCCCAGCCAAGTTCACGGATTCGACGATTTGTTTCCATGTTTCACATGAAATCATGACCTCTTCTTCTTTAGAACTAGAATCTCTATGCGACATGAAAACCTTCCTCCGTTCATACAAGTGGAAACGACGCCAATTTTCTCATCATTGTACACAATTGATATACCAAATGTGTTCTGTCGTTTACGCCATAATGGCAAGGGTGGCCCAGACGTGGCTTTGCACGTCTGGGCGACGATCGTCACAAGAAAAACTCTACAAAACGCGGCTTTGTCGGTATGCCCCCGTGGATTTGTTCCGCAGCAGCGCCGATTGTCGGCTGTTGGTCAGAAACCAAGATCATCGTGCGATGAAGCCACTCGCTCATCGCACACCAAATATGCGCGAACTCACCCTCATCCCGGCCTTCTCCCGTCGGAACGGGAGAAGGAGCGAAAAACCATCACCATCAACCAGGTTTTCGTTTACGGAGTTCGCTCACCGAGTGGATCGGTCGTCGTGAGTGTCAGTGGCACCTCGATTTCCTGACCGTCGCGAACAATCGTCAGGCGAACAACATCGCCCGGCTTTTTATCCTCGACGTAACCGAGAAAATCATCAGCCGTCGCAATCTTGCGGCCATCAACGGCCATGATTCGGTCGGCAGCCGCACGATCGACCGATTCTGTGATAAATGGCCCACGCCGGGCGCGAACGACTTTCGGCCCTCGTAACCCGGCACGTTCCGCTGGCCCGCCTGGCTTCATTTGAGCAATCAGCAGGCCTTTCTCCGTCTCAAAGACTTTGGTAATCCCCACTTCAGGGCGCACTACTTTTCCATAAGCGAGCAGTTGCGGGACCACCCGCGTGACGAGATTCACTGGAATGGCAAACCCCACACCGGCACTTTGACCCGATGTCGTGGCAATGGCGGTGTTAATGCCGATCAGCTTGCCGTGGGCATCGAGCAAAGGCCCGCCGCTGTTTCCGGGATTGATGGCAGCATCGATCTGGATGATCGAGCGGATCGTGCGGTTGCCATGAATCTGCAGAGAGCGATTGAGATTCGAAATAATCCCTGTGGTCAAGGTTCGTTCGAGACCAAAGGGGTTCCCGAGGGCAAAGACCCGCATGCCGGCTCGAAGTTTTCGCGAATCGCCAAACTCCACGGGATAGAGCTGATCTTCCGGGGCATCCAGCTTCAGGATGGCAATATCGTTGACAGGATCAGCACCCACGATGGTCGCATCGAACGATTCGCCCGAGTAGAGCGTCACACTGATCTGCGTCGCCCCTTCCACAACATGATTGTTGGTCAGCACATGGCCCGCTTTATCAATGATCGAGCCAGAACCACTCCCTTCGGATTGCAGCTCGAGCAGCGAAAACCGGCCCGATTGCACCGCTTTCGTCGTAATGTTCACTACACTGCGATTCGCTGCCTGATAAACCGCAATATTCACGGCTTCTTCGGGCGTCAGCCCATCCGCCATATAGATGGGCTTGACCTTCGGTTGATTGGCTTCATCTTCTTCGCTGTAAGGGGTCGATTTGAAGCGGGCACCACGGTCCTGGGCCACAGCCAGACCGTAGGCATCGAGGGATGAGGGTTGCAGCCACCAGGCCGTGAGCATGCTCGCAGCCAGGGCCGAAATGAAACTTGCCAATATCACTCTGGTCATCATGAAGTCTCCCAACCAAATACGAACCTTTCTTCTATAAGAGATTTCGACCAGACCAACAAGACGGGTCGGGAACAGCGTAGCGGCTGAAGCCAGCTTTCCCGATCGATTTTCGCAAGAACCCGATTCAGAATTCGAGTGCCGAATGGACTGGGAAAATGGTCTGCTTGTGGCGACAATCACTAATTCAAGACAATCATCAGGTGACGATTGTCAAGTGCTGCAAAATTGTCTATCAGGGCCTTGGGCTGAGAGATTGGCCAGATATGGGCCCTGGAAATTGATTGACCCTCGCTAGGACGAAGTCATTGATGCCGACTGATCAGACACTCCGGCCTGTTGTCAGGCAGTCGCAGATCGAGAGCCTGCTGGCTGATTTAAGCCGCTGGGCCCAGGCCACCGCCACTTCGAGCGTGGTTCGCGAACAGCAAAGGCTTCTGGACAGCCTGCTGGTTGCTGCTCCCGAACTGGTCGCACGAATTCAGTCACCTCTTTTGATTGCCACCTTTGGCGGTACCGGCGTGGGCAAGAGTACTCTTGTCAATGCGCTGGTCGGTGCAGAGATCACGCGGGCAGGTGTCACCCGGCCCACGACCTGTGTCCCGACACTGGTGATCCATCAGGAAACTTCACTGTCATCGTTAGGGTTTTCAACTCCCAGGTCTTCCGCCGCTCTTCGAGAGACATCCTCACCCGAATTCCACGTTCAACAACTCGACCTGCCGATTCTCAAACAGTTTGCTCTGCTTGATTTTCCCGATGTCGATGTGGATGAAGTCGCCATTGAAGGGAGCAATCTCGCCAGAGTTCGCGAACTCCTCCCTCTATGCGATGTTCTCCTCGTCGTCAGTACTCAGGAGAAGTATCGACAGGCCAGGTTGCAGACAGAATTGCGTGCTGCCGCCTCGCATGCACGAGTTCTCTTTGTACAGACATTTGCCGATCGAGATGATGATATTCGCGAAGACTGGCGCCAGGATCTTGTTCGCGATTTTGAACTGGTCGAGATCTTCTTTGTCGATTCCAAAAAGGCCCTCGAAGAGAGCCGACGCGGCATGAGACCTGCCGGTGAGTTTGGTCAATTGATGGCGACACTGGAGCAGGAATCGATCGATGGCCTGCGTCCACTCTTAAGGCATAACAACCTGATTGACCTGATTGAGAATACGCTCTCGCAGGCCAGAACTGCATTAGCAGCCCATCGTCCACTGGTGCAGCGTGTTTCCGATCGTCTGGAGGCTGAAGATCGAAAACTGACGGCGAATCTTTCCGAGCGGCTCAAGACCGAACTCGAGAGCGAGCAGCAGCCGTGGGAAGAACGCCTGATCTCGGCTGTGGCCGAAACATGGACGATCAGTCCACTCAGTGCTCTGTTGCGATTTCGAGCCCGCTGGAGCACTTTTTTAGGTTCGTATGCCCTGTTGAGATCGCGCACTGTCGTGCAGGCGACGATTGCCGGGAGCCTGCAGGCGGTCGACTGGCTGCAAAGATCGCAGCGGGATAGTCAGGCCCGGGCGGCTCTGGATCAACTGGGAACATCGGCACTGACCGAAGCCGACCTGAGAAACCTGGCCTCGATTGTGCAGGGAGATGCCTCACAGGCCGGGTTTGATCCGATTGACTGGTC
>VFQR01002558.1_pt1 | contig 11385 bp, 12 predicted proteins | sample 3512321 | NCBI WGS metagenome assembly VFQR01 (sample SAMN10412374, study PRJNA504923) | tailings metagenome | isolation source: Relicate 3 Philex TSF1 revegetated site | place: Philippines: Tuba, Benguet | collected 2017-08-29
CCTGCCGATGAACGAGGTGGTGCTGGACTTCTTCGATCGTCTGAAGTCGACCAGCCGTGGTTATGCCTCGCTGGACTATCATTTCGACCGCTACCAGTCTGCCAACCTGGTCAAGCTGGACGTGCTGATCAACGGCGACAAGGTCGATGCCCTGGCATTGATCGTGCACCGCGACAACGCGGCCTACAAAGGCCGTGCGTTGACCGAGAAGATGAAGGAACTGATCCCTCGGCAGATGTTCGATGTGGCGATCCAGGCAGCCATTGGCGGCCAGATCATCGCGCGGACCACTGTCAAGGCGCTCAGAAAGAACGTACTGGCCAAGTGTTACGGTGGCGACGTGAGCCGTAAGAAGAAGCTGCTCGAGAAGCAGAAGGCCGGTAAGAAACGCATGAAGCAGGTCGGCAACGTGGAGATCCCACAGGAAGCCTTCCTCGCTGTGCTCAGGTTGGATAGCTAAGGCTCTATGTCGATCAATTTCCCGCTCCTGTTGGTTATCGCGGTCGCCGTTTGCGGCTTCCTGGCCCTGATCGATCTGATTCTGCTGGCTCCGCGCCGCCGTGCGGCGATTGCGGCGTACCAGGGCCGGGTCGACGATCCCGACGACAGGGTGCTGGAGCGCCTGAGCAAGGAGCCCTTGCTGGTCGAGTACGGCAAGTCGTTTTTCCCGGTGCTGGCCATCGTGCTGGTACTGCGCTCGTTCCTGGTCGAGCCGTTCCAGATTCCTTCCGGATCGATGAAGCCGACCCTGGAAGTGGGCGATTTCATCCTGGTCAACAAGTTCGCCTACGGCATTCGCCTGCCGGTAATCGACGAGAAGATCATCGAGGTCGACAATCCGCAACGCGGCGACGTCATGGTCTTCCGCTACCCCAGCGATCCGACCATCAACTACATCAAGCGCGTGGTCGGTCTGCCGGGTGACCGTATCGAGTACACCCAGGGCAAGCGTCTGCTGATCAACGGCGAGCCGGTGGCCGAGAAACTGATCGGTGAAGAGCCGGGCAGCCTGGGCAGCGCCACGCTCTATCAGGAGCGTCTGGGCCAGGTCGAGCATACCATCCGCAAGGAAATGACCCGCATGCGCCGCGAGCCCGGCGGCCAATGGGTGGTGCCGGAAGGGCACTACTTCATGATGGGCGACAACCGTGACAACTCCAACGACAGCCGCTACTGGCGTGATCGGCATATCCCTCAGGCACTGTGGGGCATGGTCCCGGACGACCATATCGTCGGCAAGGCCTTCGCCATCTGGATGAGCTGGCCGGAGCCCAAGACCGGCAATCTGCCCAATTTCTCGCGTGTCGGCCTGATTCATTGAGCACTGGCGCGCTGTTCAATGCAGCGCCGCAGGCTATAAATAATCTGGCCGCTCGGCTTTTCAACAAGACCGTCTATTGGGGATATACATGACTTTCGCGCGCTCGCAGCAGGGGCTTTCCATTCTGGGTTGGCTGGTGGTTCTGGCCGTGGTGGCGTTCTTCGCCAGCACGGCGTTCAAGGTACTGCCGCATTATCTGGACTACATGTCCATGGAGAAGATCATCACTTCGGTGGAAACCGATAAAGCCTCGGGCGTGCGCACCGTGGGCGATTTCTACAACCACGTCAGCAAGGGCATGCAGGTCAACAACATTCGTGACCTGAACATGCGCGACGCTCTGCAGGTGAAGGTGGAAAACAACGAGTTCCTGGTCCACCTCAAATATGAAAAACGCGAGCCGCTGATCGAGAACCTCGATCTGGTGGTGAATTTCGACAAAGAATTTCGTGTACGGATGCCGTGAGTCCCAATCTGTCCCGCCTCGAGCGCAAGCTCGGCCATAGCTTCAAGGACCAGGACCTGATGGTCCTGGCCCTGACCCATCGCAGTTTCGCCGGCCGCAACAACGAGCGGCTGGAATTTCTCGGTGATGCCATCCTCAATTTCGTAGCCGGCGAGGCGCTGTTCGAGCGCTTCCCGCAGGCCCGCGAAGGCCAGCTGTCGCGCCTGCGCGCGCGTCTGGTCAAGGGCGAGACCCTGGCCGTGCTGGCCCGCGGTTTCGAGCTGGGCGACTACCTGCGCCTGGGCTCCGGTGAGCTGAAGAGCGGTGGCTTTCGCCGTGAGTCGATTCTCGCCGATGCGCTCGAGGCGCTGATCGGCGCCATCTATCTGGACGCGGGCATGGAAGCGGCGCGCGAGCGTGTGCTGGAGTGGCTCAGTGGCGAGCTCGATGGCCTGACCCTGGTCGACACCAACAAGGATCCGAAAACGCGCCTGCAGGAGTTCCTGCAATCGCGAGCCTGTGAACTGCCTCGTTACGAGGTGGTGGACGTTCAGGGCGAGCCGCACTGCCGTACCTTCATGGTCGAGTGCCAGGTGGCCCTGCTCAATGAAAAGACCCTGGGCCAGGGCGGCAGCCGGCGTATCGCCGAGCAGGTCGCCGCGGCTGCGGCGCTGATCGCCCTCGGGGTGGAGAATGGCAATGACTGATGCACCCGTGACCCGCTGCGGCTACGTCGCCATCGTCGGCCGGCCCAACGTGGGCAAGTCGACGCTGCTCAACCACATCCTCGGGCAGAAGCTGGCGATCACCTCGCGCAAGCCGCAGACCACCCGCCACAACATGCTCGGCATCAAGACCGAGGGTGAGATCCAGGCCGTCTATGTCGACACCCCCGGCCTGCACAAGCACAACGACAAGGCGCTCAACCGCTACATGAACCGCAGCGCTTCTTCCGCGTTGAAGGACGTCGATGTGGTGGTGTTCGTGGTCGACCGCACGCGCTGGACCGACGAGGATCAGCTGGTGCTGGAGAAGATGCAGCACGTCAAGTGCCCGATCCTGCTGGCGGTGAACAAGGCCGACCGCCTGGAAGACAAGAGCGAATTGCTGCCGCACCTGAACTGGCTGGCCGAGCAGTTGCCGCAGGCCGAGATCGTGCCGATCTCCGCGCTGCAGGGGCAGAACCTCGACACCCTGGAAAAACTGGTGGGTGAGCGCCTGCCGGAGTCCGAACACTTCTATCCGGAAGATCAGATCACCGACCGCTCCAGCCGCTTCCTGGCTGCCGAGCTGATCCGCGAGAAGATCATGCGTCAGCTCGGTGCCGAGTTGCCGTACCAGATCACCGTGGAAATCGAGGAATTCAAGCAGGAGGGCCGCATTCTGCATATCCACGGCCTGATCCTGGTGGAGCGCGACGGGCAGAAGAAGATCATCATCGGCGACAAGGGCGAGCGCATCAAACGCATCGGCGCCGATGCGCGCAAGGACATGGAGACCATGTTCGACTCCAAGGTGATGCTCAATCTGTGGGTCAAGGTCAAGGGCGGCTGGTCCGACGACGAACGCGCCCTGCGTTCGCTGGGTTACCTGGATTGATCGCGGCGCCATGCGCATCCTCGGTGTTGCGCGTGGCGCATTCTGGCGGTTACTGACATGACTTCTGCCGCCTACGTTCTGCATAGCCGCCCCTACAAGGAAAGCAGCGCCCTGGTGGATTTCTTCACCGCCCAGGGCCGCGTGCGTGCGGTACTGCGCGCCGCGCGCGGCAAGGTCGGCAGCATTGCCCGGCCATTCGCCCCACTGGAGCTGGAGCTGCGCGGGCGCGGCGAGCTGAAGACAGTCGGCCGCCTGGAAAGCGCCGGCATTCCGCTGCTGCTGACCGGCGAGGCGCTGTTTTCCGGGCTCTATCTCAACGAACTGCTTATCCGCCTGCTGCCAGCCGAAGATCCGCATCCTGCAATGCTCGAACACTATGGCCTGACACTGCAGGCGCTGGCGGCCGGGCGGCCGCTGGAGCCGCTGCTGCGCGCCTTCGAATGGCGCCTGCTGGGCGAGCTGGGCTATGGTTTCGCCCTGGATCGCGACCAGCATGACCAGCCCATCGACCCTGCGGCGCTGTACCGCTGGCAGCAGGACATCGGCCTGGTGCCGGTGATACAACTGCAGCCCGGCGTGTTTCAGGGTCGCGAGCTGCTGGCCATGGCCGAAGCCGACTGGCAGACGCCGGGCGCACTGGCTGCCGCCAAGCGCCTGATGCGCCAGGCGCTGGCGCCCCATCTTGGTGGCAGACCACTGGTCAGCCGCGAACTTTTCATGACGCTCAAGGAGTCCAAGCGTGACTGAGGCCAATCGTATTCTGCTCGGCGTGAACATCGACCACGTCGCCACCCTGCGCCAGGCTCGTGGCACACGCTACCCGGACCCGGTCAAGGCCGCGCTGGACGCCGAGGAGGCCGGTGCCGACGGCATCACCGTGCACCTGCGCGAAGATCGCCGGCATATTCAAGATCGCGACGTGCGCGTGCTGGCCGATGTGCTGCAAACGCGGATGAACTTCGAGATGGGCGTTACCGACTTCATGCTCGGTTTCGCCGAGCAGATTCGCCCGGCCCATGTCTGCCTGGTACCGGAAACCCGCCAGGAGCTGACCACCGAAGGTGGCCTGGACGTCGCCGGCCAGGAGGCGCGCATTGCCGCGGCGGTCGAGCGCCTGACCCTGGCCGGTTGCGAGGTGTCGCTGTTCATCGACGCCGAAGAGCGGCAGATCGAGGCGGCCATGCGCGTCGGCGCGCCGGCCATCGAACTGCACACCGGCCGTTATGCCGATGCCCATACGGCGGAAGAGGCCGCGCAGGAACTGTCGCGTATTCGCGATGGCGTCATCTGCGGCCTGAACCATGGCCTGATCGTCAATGCCGGCCACGGCCTGCATTACCACAATGCCGAAGCCGTGGCGGCGATTCCCGGCATCAACGAGCTGAACATCGGCCACGCCATCGTTGCCCATGCGCTGTTCGTCGGCTTCAAGCAGGCCGTTGCGGAGATGAAGGCGTTGATCGTCGCGGCAGCCTACCGCGGCTAGTGGACTTTGTGGGAGGGGCTTCAGCCGCGACTTTCGATGGTCTATCGCCGCTGAAGCGCCTCCCACGTTGTTCGTTCAGCCCTGGCTGAATGCCTGGATCATCTGCGTAGCTAGGGCCTCGACGGCCTCGTTACACTGATGGCCGCGTATCAATTTGATGTGGTACTCGCCCAGCGGCGGCAGGCCCTGTTCTGCGCCGAGTCGGCGCAGCGGCGGCCTGACCAGACTGCGCGGGAAGGGGGCGATGGCCAGGTCGGCGGTCATTGCCGCTTGCTGGCCGGCGCACTGCTCGCAGGAGTAGGCAATGCGATAGGCCACCCCCTGGCGATCCAGCGCATCGAGCGCGGTGCGGCGCCAGGCGCAGCCCGGGTTGGCCAGTGCCAGCGGCAAGGGCGAACGCTGCATGGCCAGGCCGCCGTCACGCCCGGCCCAGACCAGCTCCTCGGAATAGATCACTTCGCCGCGCGCGTCATCCAGGCCGTCGTTGCCGGCATTGATCAGGGTCAGATCCAGCTCGCCGGCATCCAGCTTGGCCACCAGATCCACGCTGCGCCCCACGTTCACCTCGACCTCCACGGCCGGATGGCTGCGGGCGAACAGGGTCAGCACGCCCGGTAGCACGCGGTCGCCGATATCGTTCGGTGTGCCGAAGCGCACGCGGCCGGTCAGCGTCGGGGTGAGAAAGCGTGCCACCGCTTCCTCGTTGAGCTTGAGCAGGCGCCTGGCATAGCCCAGCAATACCTCGCCCTCGGCGGTCAATTGCACGCGCCTGGCTTCGCGGATGAACAGGCGCTGGCCGAGGGTTTCCTCCAGGCGCTTGATCTGCAGGCTCACCGCCGCCGTGCTGCGAAATACCTGCACGGCAGTACGGGTAAAGCTGCCGCTGTCGGCGATGGCGACGAAGGTGCGCAGCACATCGCTTTCCAGAAGCGGGAGCGCGGTCGGGGCGGTGGCGTTCATGATCGTTAAATACTACTTAACGGTAAGTTTGGTATTTGTCGTTTGTTTGAACGATAGGCGCGTTTCATCCTGATCGCAAGCCCGCACGAAGCCGGCCGCGAAACGGAGGAAAGGTCATGAACAGTTCGAGCAATCGCGACAAGTCGCGCCCAGCCATGCCCGAGTTCTATATGCCGGCCATGTGGCCGCTGGATCTGCAGAACGCCATCGTCGACTGGATCTGCGCCTGGTTCTGGCGTCGGCGCATGCGCCGCCTGCTGGCGCAGGACATCGAGGGACGGATTCGCCTGGGCAGCGCCCGTGGCGTGGTGGAGCAGGGCGCCGGCGAACCGCTGCGGCTGATTGCACGGCGGCGTGCACGTTGGCTGCGGCCGCAGCAGCGAGTGTCGTAGGGCGGGTGCAACCCGCCAGAGCGCCATTTGCTGCGTAATCCGGTGCGCACAGCGCACCCTACGGTTTGCGTGCGACCAGTAGATCGTGGGACGAGGCACGGCCTTCGACGGCGCAAGCGCACCCACTCGGTGGTGAGCCGGTTTGACCGTATGGCGGGTGCAACCCGCCAATTGCAGTCTGGCGGGTTGCACCCGCCCTACGAGAACCGCTGTTCTAAGGCTTGCGCGCAATCAGCACGGCGCGGGTCGGTGCCGGCAGGCCTTCGACGGTGCGGCTGTGGTCGGCCGGGTCGAGAAACTCCGGCAGCGACTGGAAGCGCATCCACTCGGTGGCGCGTTGTTCTTCCACCGAGGTGGTGCTGACGTCCACGCAGCGCACGTCCTCGAAACCGGCGCGGCGCAGCCAGCGCTCCAGCGCCGGCACCGACGGCAGGAACCAGACGTTGCGCATCTGTGCGTAGCGATCTTCGGGCACCAGCACCTGTTCGGCATCGCCTTCGACCACCAGGGTTTCCAGCACCAGTTCGCCGCCCTTGACCAGCGCGTCCTTGAGATCCAGCAGGTGGTCGATGGGCGAGCGACGGTGATACAGCACGCCCATGGAGAATACCGTATCGAAGCCCTGCAGCTTGGCCGGCAGTTCCTCGAAGGCCAGCGGCAGGTGCCACACCGGTTGCTCCGGCAGGTAGCGCTTCATCGCCAGGAACTGGCAGAGGAACAGCCAGTTGGGATCGATGCCGACCACGCTGCCCGCACCCGCGCCGAGCATGCGCCACATGTAGTAGCCGTTGCCGCAACCGACATCGAGGATGCGCTTGCCGCGCAGGTCGAGATGTGGGGCGACGCGCTGCCATTTCCAGTCCGAGCGCCATTCGGTATCGATGTGCACGCCGAACAGTTCGAACGGCCCCTTGCGCCAGGGAATCAGCCCCTGCAGGGCCGTTTTCAACTGCGTGCGCGTGGCCTCGTCACAGGCGCCGCCGAAGGCGAAACGCCGGGCCAGTTCCACCTCGCTCACCGGCAGGTCCGGCAGGGCCTGCACCGCGCCATACCAGCGCGCCAGGTCGCCGTGACCGATGGCCAGCTTGGCATCGAGTTGCCCAGGCAGGTCGGCTGCCCATTCCTGCAGCGGGGTGCCGGCCAGTTGTGCCTGCAGGGCGTCGAGATCCAGGTCGCGCATCATGGCAGGGCCACCAGCGAGGCGAAGTTCAGGCACTGGAACCAGGGCAGCACCTTGCTGAAGCCAGCGGCCAGCAGGCGTTCCCGGTGCTGCTCGAGGCTGTCGGGCAGCATCACCTTCTCGATGGCGCTGCGCTTCTGCGCGATTTCCAGTTCGCTGTAGCCATTGGCGCGCTTGAAGGCGACATGCAGTTCGGTGAGCAGCTCATGCTCGGCGGCGTCCTCGAAGCGCAGCTTCTCCGAGAGGATCAGCGCGCCACCGGGCAACAGTGCCTGGCGAATGCGCGTGAGCAGCTCCAGGCGCCGCTCCGGTGGGATGAACTGCAGGGTGAAGTTGAGCGTGACCAATGAGGTGGGCTGCAGGTCGAGGGCGAGAATATCGGCCTCGATCACCTGCACCGGCAGCAGCTCCTGGAACATGGCGTCCTGCGCGTGCAGGTATTCGCTGCAGCGCGCGACCATGGCCGGGGAGTTGTCCACGGCGATGACCTTGCAGCCATCGATGCGCACATGGCGGCGCAGCGCCTGGGTCACCGCACCGAGCGAGGCGCCGAGGTCATACAGGGTGGTGTGCGGCTGGGCGAACTGGCCGGCGAGCACGCCGATGTTCTCGACGATGGTCGGGTAGCCCGGCACCGAACGCTTGATCATATCGGGAAACACCCGCACCACGTCCTCGTTGAAGACGAAGTCGGGTACCTCGGCCAGTGGCTGGGCAAATAGGCGATCGGGTTCTTGGCTCACGGCAGTCGCAACGGGTAGCGGAAAAGGCCGGCATTTTAGCAAAAAGACGGCTGCAAGCCCCAGGCTACGAGCTGCAAGTGCAGGGCAATTCGGGGGGATGACACGCTTTTGTAGGAGCGGATTTATCCGCGATATTCGCGATGAAATCGCGAGCAAATTCGCTCCTACATATTTATGCGATTGCCCTGGCTGCCTCAGGCGTTCTGGCGTTTGAGCGCCGATGCAGCGATGCCCCACTGGCCGAGCCAGTAAGTGAGGATGATGGCGTAAGGCGCGGCGTCGAAGCTGGCGACGAAGCGGTCGATGCCGATCAGGCTGTCGGACAGCACGAAGAGCGCTGCACCGCCGGCGGCCAGCCAGGTAGAGCGCGGCTGAAGACCCGGGTGGCCGATGCGGGCCAGGGCGCGCCAAAGCATCAGACTGATCGCCGTGGCATAGCAGGCCACCGGGATCAGCAGCTCGCCCAGGCCGCTGCTGGCCAGCACGGCGAACATCGCGCCACCGGCGATCAGTGCCAGCAGCAGGGCGGGCAGGGCCGGTTGCCGACTGTCGGAGCAGTAGGCGCGCAGGTAAGCCAGGTGGCCGAGCAGAAAGGCGCCAAGGCCGAACACGAACAGATCGCCGGGCCAGTCCAGCAGGATGTCGCCGGCCAGAGAGAATACAAGACCAACGGCGATCCAGCGGCGGTAGGTGCCGGCCGGCGCCTGGCGCAGCCAGAGCAGCAGGGCGATCACCGGGATGCCCTTGGTCAGCAGGCTGAGCTGTGCATCGCCGGTGATCCGACCGTAGAGAAATACCGCAGCACCCGCCAGGCCGAGCAGCAACCAACGCATAGCAAGACTCCCTTCGTTCTTGGAATGGCGCGACTATGCCCAGCGACCGAACGGCTGCCAATGCGACGGGTGCCAAATCGAGGGGCGGATCGTGCCGCCACTCGACGCCGCTGGCGGTATTGGGCACCGTATGCGTTCGTTCAGGAGAAGCGCATGTCGATATCGCCACCTGTCACCGAACTGATCGAGCGCCTTTACCGTGAGGAGTCGCGCCGCGTGCTCGCCACCCTGATCCGTCTGCTGGGCGATTTCGACCTGGCCGAGGAGGCGCTGCACGAGGCGTTTCGCAGTGCGGTCGAGCAATGGCCGCAGAGCGGTGTGCCGGACAATCCGCGCGCTTGGCTGGTGTCCGCCGGGCGCTTCAAGGCCATCGACAACCTGCGTCGGCAGCGCCGCTTCCAGCCGCTGGATGAACAGGCCGAGTTGCCCGACGAGAGTGACGTCGAGGGAGGCGAACTGCTCGAAGACGACCGCCTGCGCCTGATCTTCACCTGCTGCCACCCGGCGCTGGCCAGTGATGCCCAGGTAGCCTTGACCCTGCGCGAAGTCTGCGACCTGACCACCGAGGAGATCGCCCGCGCTTTCCTCTCCAGCCCTGCGACCCTGGCCCAGCGCATCGTGCGGGCCAAGGCGAAGATTCGCGACGCGCGCATCCCTTACGAGGTGCCGGGGCGTAGCGAGTTACCCGAGCGCCTGGAGGCGGTGTTGCGCGTGGTCTATCTGGTGTTCAACGAAGGCTATTTCGCCAGCTCCGGCGATTCGCTGACCCGCAGCCAGCTGTCCGACGAGGCGATTCGGCTGGGCCGTTTGCTGCTGGAGTTGCTGCCCGAGCCGGAAGTACAGGGGCTGCTGGCGCTGATGCTGCTGCACGAGTCGCGACGCGCTGCGCGCAGCGGCGTCAATGGCGAGGTGATTTTGCTGGAGGCCCAGGATCGCAGTCTGTGGAATCGCGAGCTGATCGCCGAAGGCGAGGCGCTGGTGTTGCAGGCGCTGCACTCGCGGCGTTTCGGCGCCTACAGCTTACAGGCGGCGATTGCCGCGGTGCATGCCGAGGCGGCCAGTCTGGAAGAAACCGATTGGGCGCAGATCGTCGGCCTGTATGACGAGCTGCTGCGCCTGAACCCGTCGCCGGTGATCGAGCTCAACCGCGCCGTGGCCCTGGCCATGCGCGATGGCGAGCAGGCGGGGTTGGTGGAAATCGACCGACTGCTGGCTGCGGGCGAACTGCAGGGCTACCACCTGGCCCATGCGGCGCGGGCCGATCTGCTACGCCGGTTGGGCCGCCGCGAACAGGCGATCGCTGCCTACCGCCAGGCCCTGGCGCTGGCGCAACAGGGCCCGGATCGGCAGTTTCTGCAGCGCAGGTTGGATGAGTTGGAAGCACACCAGGCGGGTGATAGGCCGTAGGGTGCGCTGTGCGCACCGCATACGAGTGAGTGCTGGATGGAACGCTGCGGCCGCTGAACCCTATCAGGGAGAAGGCCGGCTAGGCCGCTGGCACCTCATTCTTCGGCGCCAGCGGTCGGTGCGCACGGCGCACCCTACGATTGCCGATGCCGTGCTTTAACCCGCGACCAGTATCCGTAGCCCGAATGCAATCCGGGGGACGCACTCCCGGATTGCATTCGGGCTACGGGCTGGAGGAGTTAGGTGACCCGTAGGGTGTCGCGGGGCCGCCCAGGCTGTGCGCACCACATACGAGTGATAGGCGCTGCGGTCGTGTGCACCGAAATTCTTCGGCGCGCACGGCGCACCCTACGTACGGTTAGCCCGCGACCAGTACGCGAATCGCTTCCAGGCGCAGGGCGGCCTTGTCGAACATCGCCAGGCTCTGTTCGCGCTGCTCGCGCAGGGCTTCGATCTCGCTGTCGCGTACGCTCGGGTTGACCGCGCGCAGGGCGATCAGGCGGGCCAGTTCCTCGTCCAGTTCGGCGATCAGGCGGCGCTTGGCCTCGGCCACGCGCTCGACATGGCGCGGCATGACCTTGGCTTCGGCGTCATTGATCTGCTTGGCCAGCACATCGCGCTGGGCCTGGACGAACTTGTTGGCGCTGGCCCGTGGCACGCTTTCGAGCTGGTCGTTGAGCGTCTCGAAACCGACCTTCGGCGCCAGGTCGTTGCCATTGGCGTCGAGCAGGCAACGCAGCGCAGCCGGTGGCAGGAAGCGCCCCAGCTGCAGCTTGCGCGGGCCGACCACTTCGCTGACGTAAAGCAGCTCCAGCAGCACGGTACCGGGTTTGAGCGCCTTGTTCTTGATCAGCGCCACCGCGGTGTTGCCCATCGAGCCGGACAGCACCAGGTCCATGCCGCCCTGCACCATGGGGTGTTCCCAGGTGAGGAATTGCATGTCCTCGCGGGCCAGAGCCTGCTCGCGGGCGTAGGTGACGGTTACCGCCTCGTCATCGCCCAGGGGGAAGCTGGCGTCC
>VFQR01002559.1_pt1 | contig 11376 bp, 14 predicted proteins | sample 3512321 | NCBI WGS metagenome assembly VFQR01 (sample SAMN10412374, study PRJNA504923) | tailings metagenome | isolation source: Relicate 3 Philex TSF1 revegetated site | place: Philippines: Tuba, Benguet | collected 2017-08-29
GACTTCTTGTGACCCTTCGCCTTGAGTACGTGCGCCATCATCGAGATGCGCTCATACGGTCCGGGCGGGCAGCGAAAGGGGTTCGGAGGGGCGATCATGACGATCGTCGCACCGTCCGAAAGACTGTCGAGCTGCTGCTTGAGGAGAACCGTCTGCGGGCCCGCTTTCCAGGCGTGCGGGAGTTCATTTTCGACCGCCTGCGAATAACCCGGAACGGATTCATATTTCAGCTCGATGCCCGGGGCGAGCACAAGCTTGTCGTAGGCGACCGTGGTGCCATCGGCCAGCCGGACCGTTTTCTTTTCGCGGTCGATCTCGTTTGCCATCTGGTGGTTCAGCTTCACGCCGTATTTCGAGCCGAGCGTGGCGTAGCTGTGGGTGATCGATTCCAGCGGCCGGTAGCCGCCGAGGAAAAGATTGGAGTGGAAGCAGGTCACGAAACCCTTGGACGGTTCGACGAGTGTTACGTCGATCGCGCCTGCTGCGTCGCGCGCGACATATTTGGCGACGGTGGCGCCGCCCGGTCCGCCGCCGACGACCACGACGCGGGGTTTCGCCTGCGCGATGGCGGGGGCATAAATTCCGGCGGAAATGGCTGCGGCGCCGGCGCCCGCGAGAAACTGTCTGCGATTTGCTGCAATCATGACTTTCTCCCAAATCTCCTGACGTCTGTTGTTTTACTTTGCCGAAGGCTTCAGGCTTCCGAAATAGGCGGCGAGTGCGGCGACTTCCTTTTCGGACAGGCGGCCGGCGATGGTTTGCATCACCGCGTTGTCCCTTTTCTTGCTGCGGTATTCGTTCATGATCTCGATAAAACTTTCTTCCGGCCATCCCACGATCGGCGGGATCCCGGCAAAGTTACCGCTCAACTGATGGCAGGTCACGCATTCGCTGGAAAGATATTCGCCGTATGCCTTGTCGCCCGACTGGGCGCGAAGGGGATGCGCGAATGCGATGACAAAAGCAATGAGCGCACAAAGAAACAACATCTGGTGCGCGTACATTGCCTGTGCCAATCCGCTTACTCGACCTTTGGACCTTTGCCGGTTTCCGGCGTCACGTCGATCACACGAGCCCGTCCTGTTATTTCCGCCACGCCCGGCGCACAGTTCTTCATGCATGGATTTTTGCGCCAGAACGCCCGTTCGGATTTTTCGCGATCATCTTCCGTGAAATTCGCTTCATTGGAGAATTTGATGGTCTTGAAGTTCTTGTCATTGAGTTCGAAGTTCTCGTCCTTGATGACATCGTTCAAGTAAAGCACATAGGCGGTGACCGCATAAAGCTCGTCGTTGGTCAGCGTCTGCGCGGCACCGTACGGCATCGCCCGGCGGATGTAGTCGATCAGTGTCGATGCATACGGCCAATAGGAGCCTACGGATTTCACCGGATCGTGGCTGGCGAGTGTTCCGGCCCCGCCGGACAGAATCGGCCAGCGGCCCGCACTCTCGCCGAATTCACCGTGGCAGGTTGCACAGCGTTCCACGTAGATCGGCTCGCCTTCCTTCACCGTACCTTTTCCGGGCGGAAGACCTTGTCCGTCAGGACGGATGTCGATGTCCCAACCGGCGATTTCTTCCGGCTTGGCTTCGCGGCCAATTCCGAGCGGCTTGGGCTTGGCTTTCTGCGCTTGGGCGTGCACGGCACCGGTATCGAACACCTGCGAGCCCGCGAATGTGATCGCGGTCACAAACAACGCGGCGAGGACGGGAAAGGTTTTAGGAAACTTCGACATTCTCAACCGTCCCGTTCTTCTGCACGTGCCAGGTCTGGATTCCGTTGTTGTGATAGATCGAGTTCACGCCGCGAATTTTGCGCAGCTCATTCTTGGTCGGCTGCACATAGCCGGTCTCGTCCATCGCGCGCGACTGGATCAGCAGCTCGCGTCCGTCCCAGTCGAACTCGTAATAGAAACGGGTGAGGGCCTTGTCCCAGACCGGCCCGTCGAGGCGCGCGGTATCCCAGTTGCGGCCGCCGTCGAGCGAGACATCGACACGCTGGATTTTTCCGCGGCCTGACCATGCGATGCCGGACAGCACCGTGAATCCGGATTTGTGATTGAGCGGCGCCTGCGGGCTCGGATTGGTGATGACGGATTTTGCATCCATCACATAGGTGAACTGCCGCGCTTTTCCGTTCTCGAGCAGGTCGGTGTATTTCGAGGTTTCCTCACGGTGATGCCAGGGCTGATCGCCGACTTCGATCCGGCGCAGCCACTTCACCCACATATTCGCTTCCCAGCCGGGGATCACGGCGCGCACCGGATACCCGTTTTCCGGATAGAGCATTTCGCCGTTCATGCGATAGGCGATCAGCACATCGTCAAGCGCCTTTTGCAGCGGAAGCGAGCGCGTCATTGCGGCGGCGTCGCCGCCTTCCAGCAGCAACCACTTCGCGTTGGTCTTGAGACCCGCTTCGTCGAGCAGAGTCTTGAGCGTGACGCCGGTGTACATCACGGAGTGGACCATGCCGTGTGTGTACTGGCAGCCGTCGAGCTGCGCGCCGCGCCATTCCATGCCGGAATTCGCCGCGCACTCGCAGAAATAGGGACGGTTGACGCGCGGCATGCGCTTGATGTCGTCGAGCGTGAAGAGAAGCGGCTTGTCGACCAGACCGTGCAGCATCAGCCGGTAATCGACCGGATCGACTTCGGCGATGCCGGAATGATGCCGCTCGAACAGCAGACCATTTGGCGTGATGTTACCGTCGAGCGCATGCAGCGGCGTGAAACTGACCGAACTTTCGCGCGACGCGGTGAGCCATTCGACGTCGCGGCGGATAACGCCCTTCTCGAATTCGGAGGGCTTGCCGTAGGCGCGGACGGCGACACCCTCGCCGAGATTGCGCGACCAGTCGGCGACATTCGGCGGCTGGTTGTCCGGGTTTCCGGCGGCGTTCGCGAGGCCGGTGCCCGCGGCGACCGCGGCGGTGCCCATGGTCAGGCTGCGCCACAGAAACAGCCGGCGGCTCGGCTCCCGTTCACGGGAGGAAATGAGTTCGTTCCGCATCGCTCGCTCCATTCGATGCCCGACATTCATGCAAAAAACTGCATATGTCGAGCCAAAAAAATTTCACAAAAGCATTTTCCGGCGTTGTGAAAATAGGTTCGCGCGGAAAATGCGGGGACGGATATTCAGGCGCCCACCACTTTCACGCTGGACGATTCCCGCGGTGCAACAACGCCCTTTTTCCTGATGTGCGAAGTCACGACATCCCAGATCGCGGGACCTTCCGTGCCTTCGTTTACGCTCGCCCAGCCGGACACCACGTATTCTTTCGAGGGGTCGAGCTTTTGTCCCTTTGCGGTCAGCGTCAGGTTGGAGATGCGCTCGCCGATCTTCTTGTTGATATCGATCGTGTAGGAAAGCCCGCCGACGCGAACCATGTCGCCGCCCTGCTGGTAGTAGGGGTCGGGATTGAACAGGTTGTCGGCGACGTCTTCGAGGATTTCCTTGATTCGCGCGCCGGTCATCTGCATCCGGTAGGTGTTCGGATAAGTGATGGCGGTGGCGTTGTAGATGTCCTCGCGGGTGATGTCCTGGCCAGGCAGCAGCGAGTTGCCCCAGCGGAAGCCCGGCGACAGCGAAATCTGGGCGTCACGCTCGGCAATCAGCGCATCGCAGATCACGTCGTCGAGGGTGCCGTTGAAATTGCCGCGGCGGTAGAGAAGCGACTGGGCGGTGCCGACTTTTTCGCGCAGCATTGTTTCATGCGGATCGCGATGCTGCCGGATGCGCGCGTTCATCTCCGGATCGGAGGCGATGGCATCGGAGAAAATGGGGATCAGCTTGAAGCGGAAATCCCTGACCTCGCCGTTGCGGACCTCGAGGTCGAGGCGAGACACGAATTTCCCGTGGCTGCCGGAAGCGACGAGCAAAGTCTTGCCGACCTTGACCACGTCGGGCAGAGCGTCGTGCGTATGCCCCGTGAGGATCACGTCGATGCCCTTCACGCGCGAGGCGAGCTTTCGGTCCACGTCGAAGCCGTTGTGGGAAAGGAGGACAACGAGGCTGGCGCCGGCCTTGCGCGCCTTTTCGACATTGCCCTGCATTTCCTCTTCGCGGATGCCGAACGACCATTTCGGAATCATCCAGCGTGGATTGGCGATGGGCGTGTAGGGGAAGGCCTGTCCGATGATGGCGATCTTCACGCCGCCGCGCTCCACGAACGTGGTCGATTCGAATGCCGGCTCGTTCCATTCGTTATCGCGCACGTTCTGGGCGAGGAACGGGAAGCCGAGTTTCTCGGTGATTTCCTTCACGCGGTCTTCACCCAGCGTGAATTCCCAGTGCCCGGTCATCGCATCGGGCTTCAGGATCGACATGCAGTCGATCATGTCCTGGCCCTTGGTCTGCAGTGCCGTGTAGCTGTTGGTCCAGGTATCGCCGCCGTCCAGAAACACGGTGCGGTCGCCGCGTTCGGCCCGGATCGCCTTCACGACGGTGGCGACGCGGTCGAGACCGCCGAGCTTGCCGAAACTTTTCGCAAGCGTGACGAAATCCTCGAATGCCAGCGCATGCGCCTGCGCGGAACCCGCCGGAATTTTGTAATGGTTCAGCAGCGCCTTGCCGGTGAGGTGAGGGACGAGACCTTTGACCTCGCCGACGCCGATATTCATCGACGGCTCGCGGAAATGGACGGGGATCAGCTGGCCGTGAATGTCGGCGACGTGGACGAGCGTCACGTTGCCGATCGAGTCGAACTTCAGGAGTTCGGCCTGCGTCAGCTTTTGCTGCGCCAGAGCGCGCGTCCAGCCCGCCGGGAGGATTGCTGCCGTGGCAGCGGCGAGCTGGACGAAATCGCGCCTGGAAATCATTCGCTACTCCCGCTCGCCGCCTGAACGGGCTTAGCTGACCTTGAGCGTATCTTCGCCGACGATCTTGGAACCGTCGTCGTCCACCCAGGTCAATACGACCGGACCGGATTCCTCGGCCTTGAACTTGAACTGGATGTACGGGTTCGCCGAAACAGCCGGCTCGAAATCCGCCGAGAAGACTTCCTTGCCGTTCACCGTGCAGGTGAACTTGTTGAGGATCTTGCGGGGGATCACAGCGCCCTTGCTGTCCTTGCGCTGTCCCGTTTCCATGATGTGCGAGACGAGCGCCTTCACCTCGATGATGTCGCCCTTCTTCGCTTCTTTCTTGTCCAGTTTGATGCGCGGTTTGACGTTAGACATCGAAATCTCCTGAATTCCTGTTGTGCCTGCGTCAGCCGCCGCAGCCGCCGATGGTGACCTTCACTTCCTTGGTCACGGAAAAGAAGTTGCCGTCGCTCATCTTGGCGATGGCGGTGAGATTCTGCGTGCTGGCGAGCCGGATGCGCGTATTGGCTTCGGCGACACCGGTCTGCGGGTAGAAGTTGAACTTGGCCACACCCGCGCGCGGATTGCCGTCGACGACGACGAGCACTTCCTGCACGTAATCCTTCGCGGTCATCGGGCTGTCGACCGATACGGTCATCGGCACCGTGTTGCCGTTTTCCGCGATTTCCGGAACGTCGAGCTTCACGCGTCCGACGGTCGGCTTCTTGCCGCCGGTGAATTTACCGACGACTTCTTCGATATCGTTCTTTCCCTGCGCGGACGCAAAGTCCACGCCCACGATACCGGTGAGCGCGCATCCCGCGCCGAGAACCAGCACCTGCCGGCGATCGAAATTGAGTTTCATCGCAAAACCTCCTGCGCCCCTGGGTTGGACGCCATGCCCCTATATAGGGACTGCGGCGCCCGCTCTCAATCAAAACGAGTTGACGGCCAAATACAGGGAGTTTGCGGGCGAGAACGAACTCACCACGCTTGCCTGACGGACGTTTCCTCGCGCCTGCGTGGACCGCAGGACATATTCATTTCTCGATAAGTGTTTAATTCACTCATCCGCCCCGTGCAACAGGATTTCTTCTGTTTGCACCGCACTGCGTCTTTTCATCCCCACCGATGGATGTATTGTTTGCGCGCTTTGGCTGAAAGACGATACGCAAGGAATAACCGGCGGTCGTTGTAATTAGGGGGAGATTGGCGTGCAGCTCATATTCAGATTTTTGATTGTTGCCGCGTGCGCGTGGTTTGCAACCGCCAATACAGTCTCCGCGCAGGACGCGGAAACGGAAAAGGCAATCGAGAAATACCGCGCGATGCTGCGCGAGGATCCGTGGAGCAATCCCGGACTGCTCGATGCCGATCGCGGCGAGGCGCTGTGGACGACCGCGCGCGGTCCGAACAAGGTCACGCTCGAAAAATGCGATCTGGGCAAAGGGCCGGGCGTGGTGGATGGCGCGTTCGCCGAACTGCCGCGCTGGTTCGAGGACGCCAAGCGTGTGATGGACGTGGAAACGCGCCTGCTGTGGTGCATGGAGAAACTGCAGGGCTTCAACCCCGCCGACATTGTCAAGAATCCGCATCCGGGCGGGGGCGCGCCGGTGCGCGAACTCGGTGCCATCGCGACCTGGGTCGCGAGCAAGTCCTCCGGCATGAAATATGTCGCCAAGCTCGACAAGCCGGAGGAAAAACTGGCCGTGGCCGAGGGCGACTACATCTTCCATCGCCGCCAGGGTCCGTTCGACTTCTCCTGCTCGACCTGCCACGCCACTTCAGGCCTGCGCATCCGCCTGCAGGGGCTTCCCTATCTTGCGGAGCCGGCGGAAGCGAAAAAAGTAATCGGGGAATGGCCCGCCTACCGCGTGTCATCGACCCACGTCATGACCATGCAGCACCGCCTGCTCGATTGTTACTGGCAGATGCGTTTGCACCGGCTTGAGATGGGCTCTGACGTCAGCGTCGCCCTGATTGCGTATCTCACCAAAGTGGCCGAAGGGGGCGAAATCAACGCTCCCGGCCTGAAGCGCTAAGGAGGCAGCCATGAAGAAAAGCACACTCCTCGTTGCCGCCTTTGCCATCGGCATTGTTTCCGGCACCGCCGCGCTTTCGCAGCAGAAGCCGCCGGCGGTGGATTCCGCCAAGATCGACGCCATGATGAAGAAGGGATTCTCGCAGTCGCCGGAAGACTGGGCAGGCCGTCTCGACCAGGACGAGACGATGAAGGTCTGCTCCATCACCAACAACAATCCGTCCAAGGAACAGGCCGAGGCGATCAAGAAGCGCGAACGAGCCACGATCGAATATCCCGCCGACGGCAAGTTCATGGGCGACCACAAGAAGGGCGAGGCGGTGGCGCAGAACGGCTACGGCCTTCGCTTCACCGACTATCCGCCGGCGCGCGCCACGGGCGGCAACTGCTATGCCTGCCACCAGATCGCGGCCAAGGAATTGAGCTACGGTACGGTCGGTCCGAGCCTGCAGCAATACGGCAAGCTGCGGGATTTCAAGCCGGAAGCGGCCAAGGAAGCGTATGAGAAAATCTTCAACGGCCACGCCGCCTTCCCGTGCTCGAACATGCCGCGCTTCGGTTCCAACAAGGTGCTGACCATCGAGCAGATCAAGGATGCGGTGGCGCTGCTGATGGATCCGGAAAGTCCGGTCAACAAATAGCAAGAACCGTATATGAACGATTTACGCGCCGGCGGATGTGAAATTCCGCCGGCGTTTTTTGTTTGTGCTAGGCTCCGGCAATCCAGGCATCCAGACTTAAGCGTCAGGAGATCGTCATGAGCATCACCAGCAGGCGCAATTTTCTCGGCACCCTCGCGCTCGGCGGCGCAGCCCTCGGCACGACGGCGGCCGCGGCACTTCCCGGGAAACTCAATGTCAGCACCCTCAAGAAGGACACCGACGTCGCGTGCCTCTATCATTGCGATTTCGGCGATCCGAACCGCTTCGGCCAGTTGCTGACCAACATCAACAACCATCTCTCGGTGTACGAGTTCGATCCGTTCAAGGTGAAGATCGTGATCGTGGCGCACGGTGCGGGGATCAAGTTCTTCCTCAACGATGTGGCGGGTACGCCCTGGGAAAAAGACGGTCCGCAGGAAGAACTGTTCAAACGATTTGTCGGTCTCACCAAATTCGGTGTCGAGGCCTATCTCTGCGAGATCACTTACAAGCGCAACAATCTCGACCTTGCAAAAACGCGCGACAACGAATTCATCAAATTCGTTCCGTCCGGCGTCGCCACCGTGGCGGAATTGCAGGGCAAGGGCTTTGCGTATCTGAAGGTCGGCTGACGTAAACGGCCGGCGCGCCGTGCGTCAGCTGTTCGCCTTCATGTAGTCGGGCAGCGGCATCTTCTCGTAGCCGCGCTCGACCACATAGCGGAACATCGCGAAAAACTGCGGCGGCTTCACATAGCCCTGCCAGCGCGCGACTTCGCGCTGCATCGGCTTCTTTGCGCGCAGGCCATTGGCGCTTTCCGGAAAAAAGAGAAAAGTCGGCGTGTAGCGCACGCCGTATTTCGACGCGAGCTGCTTTTCGGAAAGTTTTTCGCCGTCAAAGTCGGTGACTTCGCGCGAGCCGATGATGTTGAGTTGCAGCACCTCGAAATTCTCGCGCACGTATTTCTCGATCTCAGGCTGCGCAAAGTTCACGAAGTGCATGTCCTTGCAGTATGGGCAACCGCGAAGCTCGAACAGAACCGCGAGCCGCTTTTTGCCTGCGGTCGCGGATTTCAGGTCGTCTTCCAGTTCAAGCAGGCTCTCCAGAAACCAGTCCTGTTTGTAAATACCGTCTTCGGTGAGCGTCGCGGCGGCATCGGCCGAACGGATGCCGGGCGTTGCGGCGGTGGCAGCAAGCGAGGCGAGCAGGTCGCGTCTGGAAATCATGGCTGTCATGACAGTCGCTTTGACATTCAAGTTTCTGCAAGTGTATTCGGATTCCGTGCTTATATAAAGCGCAGCCGCATTCGCGCGGCATCAGGAAAAGTTGAATGAAGATCTGGCGGCTGGTTCTCGTATTGGCGATGACGGCGTTTGCGGCTCCCGCTTACGCGGCCGAACTTCTGATGTTCCGTCAGGCCGGCTGTGCCTGGTGCGCGCATTGGGACCGCACGATCGGCCCGATCTATCCCAAGACCGACATCGGCAAGAAATTCACATTACGTCATGTGGATTTATACGGAAGCCGGAAGGACTGGCCCCAGCTCAGGGTGGCGGTCCGGTTTACCCCTACCTTCGTCCTGGTCGATCAGGGCAGGGAGCTTGGGAGGATCGAGGGATTTGCCGGGGAACACTTCTTTTGGGCCCAATTGGAGCGGCTTGCAGAGCAGTCGGGCCAATAGCGGAAGCTATCAGCGATAAAAACATATATTATATGTGAAATTATGATTTTTTACTTGCAAAAAATGTGATGTGAAATTAAATACAGGGACGCAATCCCCAAATGGGGAATTCGAGGCGCTCCCATGAAGTCCGCTTCCTTGAAGTCAACTGTCGTCGCTCTCCGCAAACCGAAGAAACCCGATCTCGACGTGGACGCGCTGATGGACAACGCGCGCGACGCGGCGGAATTCCTGAAGGCGCTTTCGCACGAAGCGCGGCTCGTCATTCTCTGCATGCTGGCCGAAGGCGAAAAGTCGGTTTCCGAAATCGAGGAATTTCTCGAACTGCGCCAGCCGGCGGTATCGCAACAGCTCGCCCGCCTGCGCGCCGACAATCTCGTCGACACGCGCCGCGACGGAAAGAACATCTACTACTCGCTGTCGCGTCCCGAGGTCCGCAAGGTCATCGAGACGCTCTACGAATCCTTCTGCAACGCGCAACGCAAAAAATAAGGGTGGCAGGCGCAAGGCGTAGGCCGCGCGCCGGGAGTTCAACATGATCGATTTCAGCGAACCGTATATTCTTCGTCTCGCGCTTGGCCTCGTGCTCGGTATCGCGATCGGCTTCGTCGTGCGCGTCGGGCGTTTCTGCACCTTCGGCGCAATCGAGGACGCAACCTATTCCGGCGACACGCGCCGCCTGCGCTCGTGGGCGGTCGCGGTGGCGGTCGCCATCCTCGGCGTGCATGCGCTCGAATTCTGGGGCGGGCTTGATCTCACGCGCTCGATCTACACCGGCTCGCGCATCGAGTGGGGCGGCGCAATCATCGGCGGCCTGATCTTCGGTTTCGGCATGGCGCTGGTCGGCACCTGCGGCCTTGGCACGCTGCGCCGGATCGGCGGCGGCGACCTGCGCGCGCTCGTCGTGTTCTTCGTGATCGCGGTCACCGCGATGATGACGTTGCGCGGCCTGTTCGGAAACGTGCGCCTGAACCTCACCTCGCTGCTCGGCACCGACATTGGCAAGTCCCAGCGCATCACCGAACTCTTCGGTGTCAGCGGTTCGTCGGCTTTGCTCGCGGCCGGGATCATCTCGCTGCTGCTGATCGTGCTTGCCTTCAACCACAAGGGCTTCCGCGCCTCGCCGCGCTACGCGCTGACGGGTGCCGCGGTGGGTGCGCTGATTGTCGCCGGATGGTGGGCGACGGGCGTTTACGGTTTTGATTCCTTCGAAGACCGCCGCATCGAATCCTTCACCTTCGTGGCCCCGCTTGCCGACACCGTTCTCTACGCGATGATCTCGTCGGGTCTGAAGCCGGACTTCGCCATCGGCGCGGTGCTCGGTGTCGTGCTCGGCTCGTTCCTCGCGGCGGCCGCCTACGGCAAGTTCCAGATCATCGGCCCGCGCGATGCCGGCCATCTCGGCCGCGGCATCGTTGGCGGTGTGATGATGGGCTTTGGCGGCGTCACGGCGCTCGGCTGCACCATCGGGCAGGGTGTCACGGGTGTTTCGACCCTGTCGGTCACCTCGTTCATCGCGATTGCATCGATCATCGGCGGCGCGCGGCTTGGGCTCTATTACATGGTCGACCGCAAGCGGAATGCAGCCGCAACGCAGGTCTCGGCACCGAAGAAGGTGGCGCTGCAGACGGCGGTGGCCCAGCCCGATCGCGTCAGCTGCGTCGATTGATGGACTGAAAACAAGAATGAATGGCCGGGCTTGTCCCGGCCATTTTCCTTACTGCGGTACGACCGCGTTGGCCTCGATTTCCACCAGCGCCTCGTCTTCGATCAGCGCCACGACCTGCACCATCGTCATCGCGGGGAAATGCTTTCCCATGACCGCGCGATAGACCTCGCCGACCTCACGCAGCCGCGCGAGATATTCTTTCTTGTCCAGAATAAACCAGGTGAGGCGGGTGATGTGTTCCGGCTTGCCGCCGGCTTCCGCGACCACGGCGACGATATTTTCCAGCGCCTGCTTCACCTGCTGCACGAAATCGCGGCTCTCGAATTTCTGCTCCGCGTTCCAGCCGATCTGTCCGGCGACGAACACGGTGTGGCCGTCGGCGGTCATCCCGTTTGCGTAGCCCTTTGCGGGCGCCCAATGTTTCGGATGCAGGAATTTGCCGCTCATGACTTTGCTCCCTGACGCAGCCGGAATCGCTGGATCTTGCCGGTCTGCGTTTTCGGCAGCGCGTCGGTGAACTTCACCGAGCGCGGATATTTGTAG